>CENU01011666.1_pt1 | contig 57802 bp, 55 predicted proteins | sample 361331 | NCBI WGS metagenome assembly CENU01 (sample SAMEA2619766, study PRJEB7988) | marine metagenome | isolation source: saline water (ENVO:00002010), including | reverse complement strand
GCGAATATTGCCAATCACAGTGCCCTCTATTTCGAGACACCCCGAAAACTGAAGATCTCCCTCCACTCGCGCTCCAGGCGCAATGAGCGTTGTTGCGCCTTGCGGTACTGCGCTTTCTTTGTTGCCGAACATAATTTAATCCTCATAAGTCCAGTCATACTCTTGCCGCAGTATTGACCTTTTATCCCAAGTGTACCTCAAACTGATTATTACATTATCAGGGTTAAAGCCTTCCGGCAATTCCATAACACCTTGCTGTATCGAAAAATACTTAAATTCTATTTTTATAGGCCATTTTTCAACCTGCTGATCTAGATCAGAAAGTTTATAACTTCTCGCAGTTCCAACTTGTCTACCCTCCACCTTAAAATCGGCGAATAAGCTTAGTCGCTTTACTTCGTCTTGTTTTTGTCGCACCACCCAGCGATATTTTATTCTATCATCATCTAAAAGAGTAAGACTAAAATCGCTTATAGACACTCCACTTGGGCTATCATTATCCTGTAATAAATCTCGATATAATTTCAGATCTTCATTTCGTGAATATATTTGTCGCTGCAAAATCACCATTTGCTGACGAGCACTTTCCAAAGCTACATTGTCAACCTCAGAGCTTAATTTCATTAGGCTCAGTTGTTCCTCGTATTCAACTAATTCAGCTTGCAAAATTCTCAACCGTTTATCTAAATCCAATTTCTGCGTCATGATCTGAGCGGCCTCATAACCTCCCAAGTAACGTCCTACTAAGAAGGAGAGCATTATCGAAAAAAAAACTAGTAAGCCAAAAAAAATCTTACGCTTTGGTCTGTATGTGACCACGATTGATTTGTGTTCTTGCATTAGGGGACCGATGCTGTGCTATTCAAACCACAAGTTTCTGGAAATTTAAACATCAAATTCATGCATTGAATTGCTTGCCCTGACGCACCTTTAACTAAGTTATCTATTACCACAAGGATAACCGCTTTTCTTCCTCCGAATGGTCTATGGAGGCCAATTTGACAATGATTTGATCCCCTCACGTTTCGGGTCTGCGGGTGCTCTCCGAACGGTAGTATCGATACGAAAGGTTTGTCTTTAAAAACAGTCGCATAAAGATTATGTAGATCCAGATCTAAATCTGTCAGATTTGCAAAAATTGTCGCATGAATACCACGATTTATGGGCAGCAAGTGAGGAACAAAAGTTACTCCGATAGAGTCCCCTGAGATATCATTTAAACCTTGGACTACTTCTGGAAGGTGCCTGTGCCCATCGGCCCCATAAGCCCTATAACTGTCTCCTACTTCCGAATAAATATTAGCAAGCTTTGCTATACGGCCTGCGCCACTAACACCGGAAGAAGCATTAACAACAATATCGCTTGTGTCCAAACATTGAGAGCGAAGTAACGGTAAAAGGCCTAATTGAATACTAGTAGGATAGCAACCGGGACAAGCAATTAAATCAGCCTCCCGAATCCGCTCACCATTAAATTCGGGCAACCCGTACACAGCGAGAGGTATAAGATCCGGCGCACTATGCTCAAATCCATACCAACTTTTCCAAACATCGACATTTCGAATGCGGAAGTCTGCAGATAGATCGATAACCTTGACACCCAAATTCAGCAAATCCGGAGTAATTGTCTGCGACACTCCGTGAGGTGTCGTGAAAAAAACAACATCACATTTTTGTAGTTGGTTTATATCAAGAGCCGAGTAACAAATATCTCTTGTCCCAGATAAATTTGGATAAACTTTATCTATTCTTACATCCACATAACTGCGCGACGTAGCGGACACTATGTTTACATGAGGATGAGCTAATAACCATCTTATTAGCTCAGCTCCTGTATATCCTGACCCTCCAACGATACCTACATTAATCAAACTAAATCTCCTCTTTGAATATTAAAATTCGATTTCTAACGTTATGATATCTCATAAGCAGCTTTGTTAGTTTTTGACGTTGCCCAAAGAGGCATCAGTAACAAGTTTTTTTTTACTTGAGAGAGCTATTAAAATGTACGAGTGGGCCAAAGCCTTTCACATAATCTCGATGACCACTTGGTTCGCAGCACTCTTTTACCTTCCTCGATTATTTGTTTATCACGCGATAGCGCAGGATAGGACAAGTATCGAACGCTTCAAAATAATGCAATCAAAACTCTATCATGGCATAGCCAATCCATCCATGTTAGCAACAATGTTGTTTGGTTTATGGTTATTTTTATTGTCCCCAACGTATTACTTGGCTCAAGTTTGGTTTCAAATTAAACTGTTAATGGTTGCTTTTACGGTAATTTACCATTTTGTATGCTTGAGATATATGCTTGTTTTAAGAGCAGATGCCAACCTTAAATCTCATTTGTACTTTAGAATATTTAACGAGATTCCAGTTCTTTTTCTTGGCTCGATAGTGATCTTGGTAGTAGTGCGGCCATTTCAATAGTGTGGATCCCATCTTCTAATCATTTTATTTAAACGAATACATTAATCCTTTCATGATCAAAATCTAAGGTCCAACTCACAACGTACACCGGTGTAATGATAAAGGGAGCTATTCTTTGCTTGACTCAATCTAAAAAATCTGAAACGAACTTAATTATGAATAATAAAACAAGCCGATCACATAAACTCTTTGAAAACGCAAAAAAACGTATTCCAGGTGGCGTAAACTCACCGGTAAGAGCATTCAAGGCGGTTGGTGGAACTCCCGTTTTCTTTAAAAGCGCGAAAGGCGCATATATGTTTGATGAAGATGGAAGACGCTTTGTCGATTTCGTGCTCTCTTGGGGCCCTATGCTACTTGGTCATGGCCATCCTGTTGTGATTGACGCGGTTAAAAAACAGCTTGATCAAGCAACCACATTCGGTGCCCCTACTGCGTTGGAGGTTAACCTAGCAGATTACATTTGTAGTCTCCTACCCGGCATAGATATGATAAGAATGGTGAATTCCGGCACAGAGGCAACCATGAGTGCTGTCCGTTTAGCTAGAGGATTTACCGGTCGCGACAAGATAATTAAATTTGAAGGTTGTTATCATGGACACTCGGATTCTTTGCTTGTAAAGGCAGGATCTGGTGCATTAACACTGGGCGTGCCCAGCTCTCCTGGCGTTCCAGAGTGTCTAGCTAACCAAACCATTACACTCAATTATAACGATATTAATCAAGTTCAACAGGTGATGGAGCAAATTGGTTCGGAAGTTGCGGCTATTATTGTTGAACCCGTGGTAGGTAATATGAATTGCGTACCTCCAATCTCAGGTTTTCTGGATACATTACGAGAATGCTGCACCTCTACAGGTGCTCTTCTGATATTTGATGAGGTAATGACCGGTTTCCGAATAAATCCGATTGGCGCCATCGGAGAATACGGCATCCAACCAGATATTATTTGTCTTGGCAAAGTCATAGGGGGTGGATTACCCGTAGGAGCGTTCGGGGGTAGCAGAAGGGTAATGGAACAAATCGCCCCCAGTGGCCCAATCTATCAAGCTGGCACACTAGCTGGAAATCCAATAGCTATGGCATCCGGATTAGCGACCCTCAAACTGATATCGGAACCGAATTTCTTCACCCCAGTGTCTGATCTAACCACTAAACTTGTCGATGGAATCGTTGATCGAGCTCACGATGCTAAGATTCCAATGACTAGCAATCATGTTGGAACTATGTGGGGTATCTTCTTTTCGCATGAAAAAAAAATAACCAACTACAAGCAAGTGTTACGCTGTGATACCCATCGCTTCGCGAATTTTTTTCATGGCATGCTTTCAGAAGGTGTGTATCTTGCACCTGCATCTTTTGAAGCCGGATTTATGTCTTCTGCTCACAGCGAGCAAGATATAGAATATACCTTGGATGCCGCGGAAAGAGTATTTAGCAAACTTTGAGTGACGGATTAACAATAACTTTGGCTTAAAAAAGGGTAAAAGATGCCTGTGTGCTTGTTGAGGCGTTAGTCGCCGCGATTGAACCACGACAATAGAGAAATAGAGGACCCAAAAATTCATGAGACAAGCATTTCATCGCGGCCACTTCCCATATTCAAGGATGAGAAGACTACGCTCTTCCTCTTTCATTCGACACCTAGCCGCAGAAACCGACATTAATGTGCGTGATCTCATTTTGCCGCTTTTTGTAGTTGAGGGATTTAATCAACGTCAAACTGTAGAATCTATGCCCGGAATAAAGCGGCTATCAATCGATTATTTAATAGAAGAGGTGATAGAAGCAGAGTCTTTCGGTATTCCAGCAGTTGTCTTATTTCCCATGATTGAAAAATCACGGAAAACCCAAACTGCAGAGGAATCATATAATGAAAATGGTCTCATTCAGACCGCAATTCGCAAAGTAAAATCTGCGGCACCGAAGATAGCAATCATAGCAGATGTTGCTTTGGACCCATACACGGCCCACGGCCACGACGGTATTATAGATGAAAGTACCGGATATGTTCTAAACGATACCACAAACGAAATTTTAGTTAAACAAGCCCTCTCACTTGCCCACGCTGGAGCAGATATTGTTGCTCCGTCAGATATGATGGATGGTCGAGTTGGAATCATTCGAGAAAGCTTAGAGGAAGCAGGATTGGTGAATACTATTATCATGGCCTATGCAGCCAAGTACGCCTCTGCTTACTATGGTCCATTCAGAGATGCCATTGGCTCTTCGGCAAGCCTTAACAAAATTGATAAGAGCAGTTATCAATTGGATTCAAGGAATCTCAAGGAAGCACTTCATGAATGCGCTCTGGATTTATCAGAGGGCGCCGATATGCTGCTCATAAAACCAGGAATGCCATACCTTGATGTTTTAAAAAGTGTTGTTGATGAATTTGCAGTCCCCACTTTTGCCTTTCAAGTAAGTGGTGAATACGCGATGCATTGTGCAGCCTTTGACAACAATTGGTTGTCAAAAGAACAAATAATCTTAGAATCTTTGATAGCGTTCAAACGTGCTGGAGCAACTGGAATACTCACTTATTTTGCGAAGGAAGCCGCACATTTATTATCAAAATCTACATAAACTAATTTAAATAAAAATTATATAACCTCGGTTAAACACAAGCACCAACACCATGCACCTATTCCTTGTTATACAACAGTATGTGAACAGAATGATGCGCCAAAACTTTTCATGAGGCTATTTTAATGGACAACTGCGTCCAACTCTTGCTCAACAAACTGCCCTTTTTAAACGGTGCGATAATGATAGTGGCAGATGAAAATTGGCAGAATGTGGATTGGCACTCCATCAAAATCTTTAAACAGAAAAATATGCGAGTTTTTAGTAACCGATTCGACATAGTGGGCAATGTAAATAACTCGGGAATTGAATGTATATTTTGCGACTTTGATTTTTCACAGATACCAGAAAAAAGCCTGGACCACATTATTTTTCGCGTGTCAAAAGAAAAAGCAATAACACAACATACGATTAATAACGCTCAACGATTACTTAAGAAAGGAGCTTCCTTACTTATTGCCGGACAAAAAAAAGAAGGTATAAAAACCTACATTAAACTCTCTCAAAAGCTTCTCTCTGATACTTCGAAAATACAAAAATTTGGTGTTGATTATATTGCATCAATCGCATGCAGGAGTATTGTAAAGGGCAAAGCTGAGGGAGACGATTACTCCCAGATGAGGAAAATAGTCCATACAGACGACAGGATATTTTTCAGTAAACCTGGGATTTTTGGTTGGAGGAAAATTGATCAAGGGAGTAAATTTTTGTGTGAGCATTTAGAGCTTTTCTTTAAGACTTATGATTTCATACCGACTTCACTTCTCGATCTTGGATGTGGATATGGTTACGTAGCGTGCGAAGCAAGACGATTCGAGTTCTTAAACATCTTCGCAACCGATAATAATGCAGCTGCAATCTCTGCATGCAAACTTAACTTTACACATTACGGTCTTCGTGAGGCCAATGTCATGGCAACTGACGCGGGACAAAGGATTTCAGAAAATTTTGACGCAATTTTATGTAACCCGCCCATACATGTTGGCTCTAGGGTCGATTTAGCATTAATCAGAAAATTTTTAATTAGCACAAGACGTCTTTTAACAAAAACTGGAAAAGCACTATTTGTAGTTGATGTATGCACTCCACTTGAGTCTCTCGCTATGAATAATTTTTCGCGCGTTCACACTATAAGTAAAAATAGACAATTCAAGCTAATTTCATTGAGTCAATGAAAAAGAAAAACAAAATGACTACACACAATGTCGCCTGATCAAAAAGCCCCAGCAAAGTTATATCCGACCTAAAATATATCGCAGAAAGTTTTAAAACGCCCTTCCATTAATTCCGAAATTAATGAATTTCTCCCTCAAAATAGGAATAAAATCTAAACTACACAAACCAAGGTTACGACCTAACTTTAAAACAATATTCTGAGATGAGAATAACGCTGGAAGATTGCCAGTGAATTCGGCGATAAGATGCTGCTCAAATAATCGATCTTTGCGGTATTTATCCAGCACAGAGACACTTCCAAAGTCTCTATTCGCATTGGATGCAGAAGCGATCGCCTCAGCGAGTCTAGTGGCGTCTCTCAATGATAGATTCAAACCTTGACCCGCCACAGGGTGCAAACTATGTGCAACATTGCCGAGCAACACTACTCTAGCGCGAATCATCTCTTCCGCAAAACTAGTTGTGAGTGCAAAGCTCGTCCGAGCGCTAACGTCTGTAAATATGCCGCTACGATAACCAAATTGCGTTTGCAATTTATCTAAAAACAAGACATCGGTAACTTGTTCTAATTGTAAAGCAAATTCTGATGGCTGAGTCCAGACAAGCGACACCTTGGGTTGACCCATATTTGTTGGAAGTGGAAGCATCGCCAACACCCCCGATTGTGTAAAACGCTCGTATGCGATCCCCTTATGTTTTCGGTCAAGAGTGACACTAGCAACAATCGCTTTTTGTCCAAGGTCTTTGGACTTCACCCAAAACCCAAGTTTTGAGGCTATTTTTGAACATAAGCCGTCGGCTATCACCAGTAGTTTAGCGACGATAACTGTATTAGTTTTGCTCGTAGTAAGTCTGACTTGATCCTTCTCTATTGATGTGTCTGTAATCTCTGTGGAGTACCAAATTTGAATCTTCTTGTGGGTCAAATTTTGTCTTAAACTATCGCTTAGCAATCGCCCCTCGACAACATATCCCAACGGATCTTCATCATTAGGAGACCGATTAAAACGAGCCATCCCCGGATGACCTTTATCGCTCACATGAATAGATTCAATTGGTGCCGCTGACTTCTCCAGTGCAGCCCAAATACCGGCGGTCTGTAGTATATTTTTACTATCTCTGGATAACGCAATGCCTCTAATATCCGAGTCAGCAGCGGCTGTTTTGCCAGATGAGATCGATTTATTTGACTCTAACACCAAAATTCTTAAATTCGGCTCTTTTTTTGTCAACAAAAGCGCAAAGCTCGCCCCCACCAGGCCCGCACCCACAATTACCGCGTCAAAAGCATAGTCTCGTCGCATCACACCGCACCAGGCCTTAGATTCAAATCATTAATTTCTCGATTTCAACTCGACACTTGGGAACATTTTCATTCAGTTGCTCACAGCCGTCCCGCGTCAAAACCACATTATCTTCGATTCGCACTGATATACCTCTCCATTTTTCTTCCACACTCAAATTATCAGGGGCGATGTATATTCCAGGCTCAACAGTTACAACCATACCCGCCTCATAATCGCGCCAAATCTGATCAAGTCTATAATCTCCGACATCATGCACATCCATTCCTAGCCAGTGTCCAGATTGATGCATATAAAAATCTCGATAGGAGCCTCTGCCAATTAAATCATCAACGTCTCCAGAGAGAATCCCCAAATCGACTAAACCTTGTGTAATGGTTTTGATGGTCACATCATTCGCTGTGTTGTATGGTTTTCCAGGAGCTATAGATTTTATAGCCTCAGCTTGAGCCTCTAAAACAACTTCATATATCGATGCTTGCGGTCTGGTAAACCGACCATTAACAGGAAAGGTGCGCGTAATGTCCGCACAATAATTGTAATATTCACACCCAGCATCAACCAAAACCAGATCCCCGTCTACCAGTAAATCTTGATTCTTTATGTAATGCAGAACACAAGCGTTCTTTCCACCGCCGACAATCGTTGTATAAGCCGGACATGTCGCTCCCTGATAGAGAAATTCGTGCTCAATTTCAGCTTGTAATTGATACTCATACATACCTGGCCGAATAACCCGCATAGCACGCCTGTGTGCGCTGGCTGTAATAGCTGCGGCATTCTTCATTATTTTGAGCTCCATAGAAGTTTTTATCAAACGCATCTCGTTAACAAAGTGGTCAATATCGATAAATTCACCCGGAGGGGTCGCTCCTCTCCGCCTTTGAGCCCTAATTTCATTGACCCATCCCATCAACCGATTATCAAATTCCGTATCCTTGCCAATTCCATAATATACTCGATCTCGCCCTTCCAACATCCCGGGTAAAATGTCGTCAATATCGGTAATCGGGAACGCGTCATCAGCCTCAAAATGATCACAAGCGCCTGAGGGGCCGTACAGAAACCCGTCCCAAATTTCACGCATTTGGTCCTTTTCCTGACAAAATATTACGAATTGACCTTGTGTTCTACTCGGTATGAGTACCAACACAGATTGAGGTTCAGGAAACCCACTCAAATAACTAAACGTTGTGTCCTGCTTATAAGGGTATAAGGTATCTTTTGAGCGTACCCGCACAGGAGCACTTGCAACAATCGCGATACTGTTTGGCTCCATCATATTAATGAGACCTGACCGCCTATTAGCATACTCTTTTTTCGTAATCACGCTATCCTCACTACTCTAAAAAATGTCATGACAAGTAATCTCAATCACTTCGATACAGATCAGAGTAGATAACTTGAACCAGAATTCGAACGTGTTCCAAAATATATTCAAAGTCACTCTCACCGCCAGACTCTGCATCTAACGACACATTTGCAACTTCAGAAAGATCTGTTAGAGCTTCAATCGTGTCTTCGGTTGTCTCAAATTGTCCATCCCAAACGTCAGCAAGTCCCGATAAAAAATGCCTGCACCACTCTGCTATTGCATTTAATCTAGTATCCAAAGACACACCCTCGGTAGGTAAAAGAGGTTGAAATCCGTAATTTAAGTCCCTCAAATCACTATTTACAACATTCTTATACCCAGAAAGAAATTTTTGTAAAACTTCCCTCTGCTCTGAGGACCAAAATAGCCACTCTTCTAATTTCTCAAAAACTAGTGACTCATCAATTTCTCCTTTCATTAATATTCCACACACATAACCATGGAACATGCTTGGAGTCGCGTCTAAATTCAAATCGAAGAACAGAGTTTCAAGGCTGTCAAAGGATATATCGTGTGTCGAGTCTACCATGAAAAGAATTATATCACTGAGATTATAATCGCACGATGGTTTATCGTGAGCAAATAATTGACCCTAATGACTGCAATGAATATAGTGAAGAGAATTTTAGAAAGTTTTTAATACTTAGGCAGTACGATGAATACACCTGAAAATTTTGAAGAAAAGCTCGACAGGTTAATAGAATTATGCCAGCAACTTAAAGCCGAAAATAAGGCATTGAGAGAACGCGAGGCGGGTCTAGTTGGAGAAAGAGGACAACTGTTAGAAAAAAACGAATTGGCTAGACAGAAGATACAAACCATGATTAATCGCCTTAAAAATATGAGTGCAGAACAATAATGGAAAACATTTCTCTCAAAGTAAGGATTTTAGACAAAGACTACCAGGTCAACTGTCTACCAAAGGAGCGAGAGGCCTTGCAAGCCTCAGCTAAACTACTGAACGAAAAAATGGAAGAGATTCGAAATCGATCTAATATAATTGGTTTAGAGCGCATAGCCGTCATGGCGGCGCTTAATTTGAGCCACGATTTAATCCGAACTCGAGACTCTGCCAAAGTTAATGCCGACGCATCGCAACGATTAGCATCAGTGGATAGTAAGCTCGAGTCGATACTCTTTGAATTTGATGCCTCAACGTAGATGTTTTTTTAGTAGCTCTGATATAATAGTATTCCTGGAGTGTGCGCCAGCCGAGAAGTCCCTGAGCCGATAATTTTGCTATGGCTTCTCTTTGTCAAAGCTGTTGAGCAGTTCCGTGCGTCGGAAAGCCTGATGCGATGCAAGAGTCGCCGACTTGAACCTTTCGGTTCAAGGCCACGTCGGCGGCGGCACTCTGGGTCTTTAAATGAGGAACGATGTTTTGACGTCAACCAATCAGCGCAAAACTTTACGTTCCCGACGAATGGCTCTCTCTCCTGCATGTCAAGCTCTAACCGCCTCAAATGTTGCAAAAACTCTCTCAGAGCAACCAATTTTTCAAAAGTCGCAACGCATAGCGGCTTATTTCTCGCGCAACGGTGAGGTAGACTTGCAAATCCTAATAAAACGACAAATAAAACTTCGCAAAAAGTGGTTTATGCCAGTTTTGAAGATCGACGAAAAGTCGCTTGGATTTAGTCGCTATGATAAAAATAGTTCTTTATATTTAAACTCGTATGGCATTTCGGAGCCTATCAACCCTGACAGCAAAATTTTAGAAGCTTCCGATATGGATCTAATCCTTTTACCGCTCGTTGGATTTGATCGCCTCGGCAATCGAATTGGAATGGGCGGTGGCTACTATGACAGAGCTCTAAAAAACTGCTTACAAAAAAAAGATAATGGCCCATTTTTACTCGGAGTAGCGCATAGTTGCCAGGAATGTAAGCATATTGATGCACAACCTTGGGATATACGTTTACACATGATAGTCACGGAATTAGAGGTTATATGCGTAAAACAAAAATAATATGTACCATAGGGCCGGTCTCTCACTCCAGCAAAATGCTGAGAAAATTAGCCAAAGCTGGAATGAATATCGCGCGGCTTAACATGTCCCATGGTAGCCACGACTCACACGCAGAAGTGATAGAATCAATCCGGAAACTGAACATAACCTCAGAGCAACCGATCGCAGTGATGCTCGACACCCAAGGCCCCGAAATCCGAACGGGAGACCGCACTAATGACCTTCATCTCAAAACGGGAGACGTAATATCTATCGTTGTTCGTGGTAGCGAAGACGTTGAGTCGACATCGATCTTAGTTAACTATGAAGATTTAGTTAAAGACATGAATAGGGGCGACATTATAACAGTTGACAACGGATTGATAAATCTGAAAGTGCTAAGTAAAGAGGCAAGATCAATGCGTTGTGAAGTTATTGACGGCGGACTTCTAAAGAGCAAACGTCATGTAAACCTTCCGGGAATTCGCATAAATCTACCTGCAATTACCGAAAAAGACCGACGCGATATCGAATTTGCCAAAGCTCAAAATGTCGATTTTATCGCATTATCATTTGTTCGAAAGGCGAGTGACGTAAAGGAGCTGCGATCACTTTTAGGTAATCAATCAAAGGACATAAAAGTTATTGCGAAACTCGAGGATCAAGAGGGTATTACAAATATGGTTGAAATCGCAGAAAATGTGGATGGAATAATGGTTGCAAGAGGCGATCTTGGCGCAGAAATTAGGCTCGAAGTGCTCCCTCGAATTCAGCGTCGAATCATCCGAACTTGTGCAGAAATGGGCAAACGTGTGATTGTCGCTACACATATGCTTGAATCAATGATTGAAAAACCCATTCCCACACGCGCCGAAGTTACTGATGTGGCCAACGCCGTTTACGAGGAAGTAGATGCCATAATGCTATCTGGGGAGACAACTGTTGGTAAATTTCCTGTTCGTTGTGTAGAAATACTGAATAAAATTGCATGCTCGACGGAAAGTAGTCGGGGGCTATGTTTTACGGATAATCTGATTCTTGAAAATGAAAAACAACATGTCGCGCAGGCCGCTGTAAATTTAGCTGAATCTATCCAAGCAGCAGCTATTCTTGTTCCAACCCGCCGTGGACGCATGGCAAATTGGGTCACTAACTGTCATCCGCAAAGGTCTATAATTTGTGCGTTTACCAACGATAATCGAATCGCGCGACAGTTAGTGTTGAATCGAAATGTACTGAGTTACACAATCAATTTTGATGAAAATCCTGAGATAACACTTGCTAAAGCTGCACAAATAATGCTCGCAAGCGGAAAATTTTCTTCGAATCAAAAAGTCGTAGTGATTTCTGATACATTAGCTGGGAAAGGAATTGAAGCCATACAAATAAGAGAAGTTGGTGATTTGGTCTAAGTGAGGGATGGAGAAGCCCCGAGTTCTGTCAGTCTGGATTACCTAAAAATAATTTGTAACAATTGTTGTGTGTTTCAACAACATATCGGTATTTCAAACTGTCGAGAAACACTTTAATTTCGTCTCTTTGATTGTCTAACGCCTGTAAAGCCACCAAAACTCTACCAAATGCGGAGCCGTGATTCCTGTAATGAAACAATGAAATATTCCAACGGTCACCTAATATATTCAAAAAGTTGAGTAGTGCTCCTGGGCGTTCAGGAAAGTCAAATCGATACACTTGTTCTTCGGATACCTTTGGTGCTCTTCCACCAACCATGTGTCTTATGTGCAGTTTAGCCATCTCATTATCCGTCATATCCTCGACACAATAGTTCTGCGATATTAAATCCTGAATAAGTTCTAACCGATCTGGGTCACCCGTAACTTGTACCCCCACAAAAATTTGCGCCGCCTCACTGCTGCTATACCGATAGTTGAACTCAGTAATATTTCGCAGTTTCAATGATTGACAGAAATTTTTGAAACTTCCGGGTTGCTCATTAATTGTGACCGCAATAATTGCCTCTCTTTTCTCGCCTGTTTGTGTTCTTTCAGAAATGTATCGAAGACGATCGAAATCAATATTGGCTCCACACTGCACGGCAAGCAAAGTTTCATTCAAAACACCCTTCTCTAAAATATATTTCTTTAATCCTGCTAGGCCGATAGCTCCTGAGGGCTCGCAAATAGCACGAGTATCATTAAAAGTATCTTTTATTGCAGCACATATTTCATCAGTTGTCACAGCGATCACCTCATGTACAAGGTCTTTGAGTATATCCCAGGTGTGATTACCAATTTCAGCTACAGCAGTACCATCAGCAAAAATGCCAACCTCCGGCAGGCGCACCGGATGACCCGCCTCAATGGCAGCCGCCAGACAAGCGGCATCATCCGATTCAACTGCAATAATTTTGGTTTCTGGCCTCATCGCCGAGAGGTATGCTGCTATCCCTGCGCACAACCCGCCACCGCCTACAGCGATAAAAATCGCATCCAAAGGCTGAGCTATTTGTCGATGTATCTCCATCCCAATTGTGCCTTGGCCGACAATGACATCGCGATCGTCAAAAGGATGGACAAATACTGATTTCTCTTTTTCTGAAAGCTGTTCTGCATACGCTGCTGCAGAATTATAATCGTCTCCGTAGAGTACAACCTCCGCTCCATAAGCTTGCACTGCATCTACCTTGATTCTTGGAGTGGTAACTGGCATTACTATGGTTGCATGAACTTGCAATTTTTTTGCTGCAATAGCAACACCTTGTGCATGATTCCCTGCAGATGCAGCAATTACACCCTTACACATTTGCGCTCGAGTTAGGTTCTTTAGCTTGTTGTAAGCGCCTCTCACCTTGAAAGAAAAAATAGGCTGCAGATCCTCGCGCTTGAGTAAAATTTTATTACTTAAACGATGCGATAAAATCTGCGCTGAAGACACGGGCGTCTCCAATGCCAAATCATATATCTCGGCATTATGTATCGCTCTTACATAATCAAACGACATACTTAAAATCCTTTTTAATCCAGGCTTGTTAAGTGTAACTCAATTATCACCTTGTCCTGATAAAATAATGACTACTGTACACAGTTGAAAGTCATGTATGATTTGGAAATCGAATAAATACGGGTATTTTTCTTTAATGAATAAAAAAGATGTATCAAAGAAAGCAGCAGCACAAGCAGCAATAGAGTTTACTTTGAGTCGTATTTGTAAATCGAGCATAATTGGAATCGGAACTGGTTCCACAGTTAATCACTTCATCGATTTACTCGCTGAGTGTCATCAAAACTTCCTCGGTACTGTCGCAAGCTCAAAAATATCCGATAACCGGCTTCGAACTAACGGAATAAAAGTACTCAACCCCAATGATGTCTCAGAACTGAAAATCTATATTGACGGTGCTGATGAGATAAATAGCGAACTGGAGGTGATAAAGGGTGGAGGTGGCGCGCTTACCCAAGAAAAAATAATCTGTGCCATGGCCAAAGAATTCCTTTGTATTGCAGACGATTCTAAATGGGTGAAGAGGCTCGGCAAATTCCCTCTTCCGATAGAGGTCATTCCCATGGCCCGAAACAAAGTCGCCCGCGAGTTGGTTCTTATGGGCGCTAATCCGATTTGGCGTCGAAAATTTGTCACAGACAATGGGAATGACATAATCGATGCTCATGGTTTATGGCCAATAGAAAATCCTGAGGCTTTAGAAACTCAAATAAATCAAATTTCAGGGGTTGTCACGAATGGTATTTTTGCGAAAAATAGTCCAGACACAGTACTCATCGCTTCACCAAATCAAATTACAACTCATATTCGACAAGACAAAATATCAAGATCGTTTTTGTAACTTTTGTAAATCCTAACCTTGGGACAAAAGTTCCCTCAAATCAATCAGTGCAGCGTTAGCTCGACTTATATAAGAGGCCATTACCAAAGAGTGATTGGCAAAAATCCCATAACCACTACCGTTTAGAATAATAGGGGCATGCACGATTTGCAGGCTACTCTCTAGTTCATAAATTATCTGTTGCAAACTAGCTCTAGCCCTCTTTTTTTCTAAAACATCACCAAAGTCGACGTTAACTGCTCTCAAAAAATGAACAAGTGCCCAAGCTGTTCCCCTCGCTTCATAAAAAACATTATCGATCAATAACCAAGAAGTTCGAACATGTCGTCGCACATTTTCTTCGCTTGACTCTTCATCTGGTACGCCAGCAATACGGTGCTTTCCGACACTCGACGATAATCGCTGTGATATGCTTCCAAGTCGAGTCTCTACAGTTAGTAACCAGTAACGAAGATTATCTGCTCGAGAAAAAAATTCCGCCGCAGGTGACCTTCTATTATTTAATCGCTCCATGTAACTTGTTAAAAATTCTTGTCCTTCAGCATATTCACTTTCTGGCCAAGGTACTGCCCAACTCAAATGGTCAACATTAAAACGTGGCTCCGCGAAAGAAAGGTCAGGATCTTCACTAGATTGAGATTGAGAGCGACTAAAAGATTCACGAAGAGCTTTGGAGAGATCTCTAACTTGAACTAACACACCAAATTCCCAACTAGGTATATTATCAAGCCAAACGCTAGGGGGCATAACATCGTTACTCAAATACCCTCCAGGTTTATTGAGTAATATATCCACGACTTCAATAAGTGTGGAAACAATCCTGAACCCAGTTACATTCTCGCTTTCATTGTGACCAAGTGGGGTTAACCCAGGCTCATTGCTCCAATTAAATGAGAAAAAAAACAGTAATAGAAAAATAAAAGCACTTACAATTCCCGGAAGATTTATGAACTTAGATATTTCATCTGCAACTCTTATGCGTTTAACAACACGATGACACATCATTAAGGTCTTTTGAAAAAAATTCATTTCCTCTTACCCCGACTAAACTGCAGCGAAAAAACAAGATTAACAATGCCGTGCTCCCAGCCAACATTGTAAAATCTTACTTTTTTTAAGCGAATACTTCTTTCATTCACTGAGAAAAAATTTACATAACATTTGTTTCCATGGGAGTGCACTACGCTTGAACAACAAAATTAATCCTCGATCTGCAACATTTTGTCCATCCATGAACAAACTTGGTCAAACCCTCCAAAACACTCGAAAGCAACTGAGCCAAATTTTCGCTGCTAACTACTCTTTAATTCGGTGAAAGTATCCATTTCGCAGCTTCAGAGACACTTAAAATACTACAGATATTATGCATCGGTACCGAATATAAAGAAAACGGTAATACAACCATCGTTAGAATTTACAAAAGCATTTTAAATTACCAAGCACCTAGTGCTCGCAGTTTTTTAAACTGATCGGTCTTTTTATATTTGTAATCGACTGCAAAAGACAACCTAGCAATACTCAACCCCCATGTAATACTATGATCATAGTATACCAATAAAGCGTAAAACTCGTGCTTGAATGATGTATTGCAAAAAAAATTTAAAAATACCTTTTTAAACAGCTTTTTATAAGTATATCTTGGGGAGACAGGCTGCTATTAACATATTAATTTACAGGAATTTATTCTTAAAGATAACATTACTCTATTCGAGTTGTTTTATCCTCGCGCATGAACCTAGTTTGGCACAGTACAATGTGGACAACCAAACTAGAGGAACTCCAAGACTTATAGAAAGTAAGTTTTTACCTGTAGAGGAAGCGTTCATTTTCTCCCAGAGCATCGAAGAAGATAAAATCGTTCTCAAATGGTCAATAGCACCGAACTATTATCTTTATCAAGATGGTTTTAAATTCAAATTCAACAAATCAACTAGCTACGAAAAAGGCATACAATACCCCATTGGAGTAGTGAAATGGGATGACTTCTTTGAAAAAGAGCTAATTGTTTTCTATAACGAGGTAGAAATAAGGGTGCCCTGGTTAGCGGGTGAAAACCCCCAGCTAATTGAAGTGTATTGGCAAGGGTGTGCTGATGCTGGACTTTGCTATCCCCCTCAAAGCTCACAATTTGAAGTAGATATAGAAACGGGAACTTTGAGTCCTCACGTTTCAGGCATTGATGTTTCAGCTATGTCTCCAGCACCAAATTCCGTGGTCTTCACAATTATCATCGCAATTCTTGGTGGTATGCTTCTCAACCTAATGCCATGCGTATTTCCTGTGCTATCCATCAAAGCATTTGCGTTACTGAAAAATCAAGATTGTCCAAGAGCGAACAAAGTACATGGTTTTGTTTACAGCTTCGGCGTAATCCTAAGTTTTGTAATCATAGCCGGTATCATGCTCCTGCTTCGAGCTAGTGGAGAAGCCATTGGCTGGGGTTTTCAATTACAATCACCTATTTTTGTATCAAGTTTAGTGTTTTTGTTTTTCATCATGGCTCTTTCCTTCGCAGGCTTCATTGAAATTGGCTCCCGCCTAATGTTTTTAGGTCGAAGCAGCACAGAAGGAACAAGTTACCGATCATCATTCATGACCGGAGTTCTTGCCACCACGGTGGCTAGTCCTTGCACAGCGCCTTTTATGGGGCCTGCTCTAGGTTTTGCCGTTACACAACCCACGCTCGTAGCTCTAATAATATTTGGATCTTTAGGTCTGGGAATGTCCTTACCTCTTTTAGTTATTTCTTGGGTTCCATCAGCTTACAAAATATTTCCTAAGCCTGGGGCGTGGATGCAGTTGATTAAACAAGTGTTAGCTCTACCTCTTATTTTAACTGCAATTTGGTTATTATGGATTGTCGGACGCCAAACTAATATTGACGTCGTAGCTTCGATTCTCGTCGGCATAACATTGCTATCTTTGAGTATTTGGTTGTTAAAAACAACTTTGCTTCAAAATAATTTTTGCAAACCGATAGCTTACTGCTGTCTACTGCTGGCAGCGGTTATACCTTTTAATGTTATAACTCAACAAAAAATTGATCCAACATGGGAAAAATATAGCGCTCAGAGGCTAGAGAGTCTGAAGTCCGTTAAGAAGCCGGTCTTCATTAATGTCAGCGCTGATTGGTGCATTACTTGCTTGTTAAATGAAAAGTTGGTGTTGAATACAGACACCTTTCACTCAACTCTCAAAGAGAACAACATAACCTATTTAAAAGCTGATTGGACAAATCATGACGTCGAAATTACAAATTTTTTAAACAATTATCAACGCACTGGAGTGCCACTTTATGTTTACTTTCCCGGGAACGGTGAGAACGAACAAATTCTAAATCAAATACTGTCGCCAGCTGAGATCACGACAGTTCTTACAAAAAAAACTATTCCATAGTAAGCATGTTTAACGGACATTAAATCAAGCAAATCCCCTCTAACGAGTAAGATTTTTAAAAATATATGTGATAAATTCGTAGAATTTCTTCGATTCGATGCCTATAATTCATGATCTCACTCATAATCGCAAAAAAAGTGTGGATGTCGAAGGGAGTATTAATATGGCTGAAATCCTGCTCTTGAATGGTCCAAACCTAAATCTTTTAGGATCGCGAGAGACCAACTATTACGGGACTGATTCTCTCAGTAGTATTACTGAAAGTCTTTCGATTAAAGCAACAAAGGCGGGTCATAATCTGACCTATTTACAAAGTAATGCTGAACATACACTTTTGGAGTGGATTCAAACTGCACCTAAAAAGGGTACAAGCTTAATAATAATAAATCCTGGCGCATTTACGCATACAAGTATAGCTATGCGGGACGCAATGATTGCCGTTAACATTCCTTTCATTGAAGTTCACCTTTCAAATATTGCATCGCGTGAAATATTTAGAAAAAAATCTTATTTTTCTGATATTGCTATTGGCGTTATAAGTGGGTTCGGATCACTTAGCTATCATGTGGCTATGTATGCGGCCATTGAAGAATTAAGTCGACTTGAAATTTGAGAGAAATAAAATGGATATCCGTAAGGTTAAAAAGCTTATCGAATTGCTACAAGAATCAAATCTTAGCGAACTAGAGATTACAGAGGGTGATGACTCTGTGCGTATCAGCAGAAACACTCCAGCAAATTCGCTAATGGTCACTCAACAGACTCCATCTGTGATACCTTCGGTCAATGCTCCAACACAAGAATCACCACAAATAGTCGAGGAAGCTACAAATTACATCCGTTCACCTATGGTAGGGAGCTTTTATTCTGCGCCAGCGCCGGGAGCGCCCCCGTTTGTCTCAATAGGGAAATCTGTCACTAAAGGAAGTGTTGTCTGCATTGTAGAGGCAATGAAAATGATGAATCAGATCGAAAGTGACACAGAAGGCACGGTACGTGATATTTTAGTTAAGGACGGTGACCCCGTGGAGTTTGACCAGCCTCTGTTTATAGTTGTCTAACATTACTGGAGCATACGTGTTAGAAAAAGTGTTAATCGCAAACCGTGGAGAAATTGCGTTAAGAATTCTTCGGGCTTGTAAGGAGCTACGGATTAAAACCGTTGCCGTTCACTCCAAAGTTGACGCTGCGCTAAAGCACGTTAAACTTGCAGATGAGGCAATCTGTATTGGACCAAATCCCTCAGCCCAGAGCTATTTAAATATTCCAGCCATTATCAGCGCGATGGAGATAACCAATGCGAGCGCGGTTCACCCCGGCTATGGTTTTCTTGCGGAGAGTGCCGATTTTGCTGATAGGGTCGAAAACAGCGGCTTCGTCTTCATAGGTCCAACAGCAAAGGTAATTCGCATGATGGGAGACAAAGTGTCCGCCATTAGTGCAATGAAAAAAGCAGGAGTACCAACTGTGCCCGGATCGGATGGCCCCATTGATGATGACTTTGAAAAAACCAGAGCTATTGCAGAAAAGATCGGCTATCCTGTAATCATAAAAGCCTCAGCTGGCGGCGGGGGAAAAGGCATGAGAGTAGCCCAAAATACCGCACAATTAAAAACTGTACTCTCGCTAACTAGGAAAGAAGCCAAGCAAGCCTTTGGAAACGACACCCTTTACATCGAAAAGTTTTTAAATAACCCACGACATATCGAAGTTCAAATTCTGTCCGATGGGCAAGGCAGTGTGGTTCATTTGGGCGATCGAGATTGTTCTTTACAACGAAGGCATCAAAAAATATTAGAAGAGGCTCCGGCACCCGGGATTCCCGGAGAATTGCGCGCACAACTACATAAGAACTGCGTTAATGCATGTGTCCAACTTGGTTATCGAGGCGCAGGAACTTTCGAGTTTTTATATCAGGACAATGAATTCTTTTTTATTGAAATGAACACCCGCATTCAAGTTGAACATCCAGTCTCAGAAATGATAACGGGCATTGATTTGGTTAAACAGCAACTTCTGATTGCTAGTGGACATACCCTCAAATTACAGCAAAAAGATATAGTATTTCGAGGACACGCGTTCGAATGTCGAATTAATGCGGAGCATCCTGACACATTTGCTCCACAACCCGGCGTTATTAAGGCCTATCATGCACCGGGAGGCAATGGAGTACGAGTTGATTCCCATGTATATAATGGCTACAACGTACCGCCATATTACGATTCTTTGATTGGGAAAATTATTACCTACGGAAGCGACCGCCCCTCGGCCCTGGCAAGGATGACGAATGCGTTAGATGAGATGCTAATTGACGGCATAGAAACCAACATACCACTCCATGCTGACTTAGTTCGCGATAAAAACTTCGCATCAGGCGGAGTGAGCATTCACTACTTAGAAAAGAAACTGTTGGAAAACTAGATCTTCAAAAATGGCATGGATTCAAGCAAAATGCACTTGTAAAGAAAAAGATGTTGAATTAGTTGAGGAAGCTCTTGCTGCTTTCCCAGTTGTATCGATTTCCATTAAAGATGCTGGGGACCAGATGCTTGTTGATCAGATTTCGGGAGGGAAGCCCCTGTGGGACACTTGTAAAGTTGAGGGTTTATTTGCCAGCGAAGTGAATAAAGAGTCAATTGCTAAGCATCTTAAGTCAAAAGTTTCAGAATTAGAGATTACATGGACACTCCTTTTTGAGGAAGACTGGAGCAACAGCTGGAAACGGGAAGCTCAGCCATTTTGTTGCGGTGATTCGTTGTGGATTTACCCCAGCTGGTCAAATAAAAAAAACCTGTCACAGCCCCATGTTACCATCGATCCTGGATTAGCCTTTGGGACGGGCAGTCACCCTACGACATTAATGTGCCTAAATTGGCTAGTAAAACAGCGTTTGTCTGGTAAGACCATTATAGATTACGGATGTGGTTCCGGTATTCTGGGTATATCAGCGCTTGTATTGGGCGCTCAAAGAGTAATAGCCGTAGACATTGATCCTCTGGCTATTACCGAAACACACCAAAATGCCGCAAAAAACGGAATCAAAAAAAAGCAACTTTTCTGCTACCCTCCGGAGTTAATACCCCAAGATATACAAGCCGATATTTTAATTGCAAATATACTTGCAAAACCACTAACTGAGCTGGCGCCTCATTTTAAAAAACTAACAAAGTCATGTGGGACTATATGTCTTTCCGGAGTGCTTGAGACTCAAATATCCTACGTCCAAAAAAACTATGAAAATGAATTCGAATTTAAAACACCTATAATCGCAGAGGATTGGGTGCTGCTAGAGGGTAAAAAATTATAGCGACGATATTATCTGGAAATCAGCAACGGAAAACTTAGTTTAAAATCACGACTGTTTTAAGCACTGCTAGTCAGGTTATGATAGAGTTTCTAAATTCACTGATTGCGATTAGATAATTTGTACTATATTGGGCCATATAAGATCAACAGTCGGACAATACTTGCTCCGATGGCAGGGATAACGGATTTACCGTTCAGGCGACTATGCCATGAGCTTGGAGCAGGTTTAACGGTGACTGAGATGGTTGCTTCAGATCCGAGCACGTGGAACACTACTAAATCTATGAATCGGACAACATTTGATCAGAGCCTCAGCAAAGGCACTCTTAATATAGTGCAAATTGCAGGTGCTCATCCAGAGTTCATGGCAGCTGCAGCACAGTATAACGTAGATCTCGGAGCTCATATCATAGACGTTAATATGGGGTGCCCCGCTAAAAAAGTCTGTCGTCGAGAGGCTGGTTCTTCTTTGCTGAGAGACATACCTTTAATTAAAAAAATACTTACAGCCGTTACACAGTCGGTAGACGTGCCTGTAACGTTAAAAATTCGCACGGGGTGGGACCCCACCTCTCGAAACGCGGTGCAAGTTGCAAAAATAGCAGAAGATCTTGGAATTTCTGCGCTTGCAATTCACGGTCGTACTAGGGCATGTCGCTTTGTTGGCGAAGTGGAATATGAATCAATTGCTGAGGTAACATCCTCGGTTAATATCCCAGTTTTCGCAAATGGAGACATAAAAACGCCTCAGATGGCTGAAGAAGTGATACGTTTTACAGGCGCTGCTGCGGTGATGATTGGGAGGGCTGCTCGCGGTAATCCGTGGATATTTAATCAAATCGAGTATTTTTTAAAGCATAAAAAAGCGATGGGATCCCCATCGAGTGCCAAGTTTCAGGAGGCCATATTGAAACACATGAGTTGGGTTTACGAATTCTATGGAAAATCAATTGGGGTAAAAATTTTTCGCAAACACCTCAATTGGTATCTCCCTAAATCCCGTGATTTCACTCGATTTTTCAATACTCTGACTACTACCAAAGAACAGAAACAGGCTTTAATTAGTTACCTACTAGACCACAATGATTCAATGAGAAAAAAAGCAGCCTAATGCCCGACTCAGACCAAGAAAAAAATCATTATTCCTTATTGAGAGAAAGCGCATCTAGATCGATAGAGCGCTATTTTGAGGATCTGGACGGTCAAGGTGCCGTAGATTTGTATGCGTTGGTGATGGCAGAGGTGGAGCCGCCAATGTTGCTCGCCGTAATGAAGTATAATCGACAAAATCAAAGTAAATCGGCAAAAATGCTCGGTATAAACCGCGCAACGCTTCGGAAAAAGCTAAAATTTTATAATCTAATTTGAGGAAAACAGGGCATGGTCTCGGGTAAAAAAATTAGCCGTGCACTAATAAGCGTCTCCGATAAAACAGGGATTCTAGAATTTGCAAAATCACTAGTTGATTATGGGATAGAGATACTCTCAACTGCTGGGACTTTCAAACTTATAAAAGATGCAGGTATCCATGTAATTGACGTCTCGGAATATACTCAAGTACCGGAAATGATGGATGGCCGCGTCAAAACTTTGCATCCCCGAATCCACGGCGGGATTTTAGGTCGACGTGGAGCTGATGATGAGGTAATGGCGAAAATGGGAATTACTCCAATAGACTTGGTCGTGGTCAATCTATATCCATTTTCTCAAGTAGTAGCAGCAGATCATTGTTCAATTGATCAGGCAATTCAAAATATTGACATTGGTGGCCCCGCGTTGATACGAGCTGCAGCTAAAAATCATAATGATGTCGGCGTGGTGGTGGATGTCAAAGATTATGCTCAACTTATTGATGAAATGGCGAAAAACGATGGAAGGCTGACATATCAGACACGTTATAAATTGATGACGAAAGCTTTCGCGCACACGACCGCCTATGATGGCATGATTTCTAATCACTTCGCTGAGCGTAATTACAAAAATGAGAACATTCCTTTTAAAAACACATACAGTTTCCAATATAAAATAAAGCAGGGCCTTCGATATGGCGAAAACCCTCATCAAAAAGCGGCATTCTATATTGCCGAATATACAAACGAATCGACTGTATCAACCGCTCAGCAAATTCAAGGAAAGCAACTATCATTTAACAATATCGCAGATACTGACACAGCGCTGGAATGTGTAAAACAATTCACAAACCCTGCGTGCGTCATTGTAAAACATGCGAATCCGTGCGGAGTTGCCATCGCTGATAGTATATATAATGCCTACAGGGCGGCCCACTCTACAGACCCTGAATCTGCCTATGGTGGAATAATAGCTTTTAACAAAGAGTTGGACGAAGTTACCGCGCAATTAATTATAAAAACTCAATTCCTTGAAGTTCTGATCGCACCATCAGTAAGTTCTGAAGCACTTAAAGTACTAAAAAATAGAAAAAATATAAGGTGTCTACAATTTACCGAATGCAATCAGGCTCCAAAAGTAACTTCAGACTTCAAAAAAGTACGTGGGGGGCTACTTGTTCAAGATTATGATTCTCACATCCTATCGGTCAAAGATATATCAATAGTTACCAAACGCGCGCCCAGCGTAACTCAAATTGAAGACATGATTTTCACATGGAAAGTCGCAAAAATGGTTAAATCGAACGCGATAGTCTATGCAAAAAACGGTCGGACTCTCGGCATTGGAGCCGGTCAAATGAGCCGCGTCAATTCAGCCCGAATTGCTCTCATTAAAGCTGAACAAGCTGGTCTTGACGTATCCGGAGGAGTTATGGCGTCAGATGCCTTTTTTCCTTTTAGAGACGGCATAGACCATGCTGCTACCTCGGGTATATCCTGCATTATTCAACCGGGAGGATCGAAGCGTGACGACGAAGTGATATCCGCAGCAAATGAGCACGACATGGTGATGGTTTTCACCGCGATACGGCATTTCAGGCATTAGAAGGCTGCCATAGACACCTCACAACACTGACTTGGTTTGCTCAAACGCGGCAAGAGCAAGTGCTCTAGATATTTTTACATCTACAATCGGATGTGGATAATTATCTCCCAATTTAACACCAGCCGCATCAAGTGCCTCAGATGAGGCCAGCCAAGGGGCGTGAATATATTTGTTAGAGAGCTTTGAAAGTTGTGGAACAAACCGACGGATATATCTTCCTTCAGCATCAAACTTCTCACTCTGAGTGATTGGGTTAAAAATTCTAAAGAATGGTGCCGCATCGGTCCCGCAACCTGCCACCCACTGCCAGCCGGCACTGTTGCTTGCTAGATCGGCGTCAACTAAACAATCCCAAAACCACCTCTGCCCATGATGCCAATGAATCAATAAATTTTTTACTAAGAAAGATCCAACCACCATTCGTACACGGTTGTGCATATATCCCGTCTCCCAAAGTTCTCTCATTCCGGCATCAACCAATGGAAATCCCGTGTTGCCCTCTTCCCATGCTTTAAGATGAGAGCCTTCCATATGCCATGGAAATTTGTCAAATCTAGCCTGCAAATTTTTCACCGGCAACTCTGGGAAATGATACATAGTATAGTAAGAAAATTCTCGCCATCCCAACTCACTCAAAAATGTGTCCAGACTCTCTGCTCTCTCAATCTTTACAGAATGATTTTTTGCCATGAACCAAACCACATTTGGCGAAATCTGTCCGAAGCGCAGATATGGAGAAAGACGAGAAACCTTTGAATCATACGGAAAATTACGTCCTTCGCGATAATCATTTAAGCGCTTCGAAACAAAGTCAGTCGCGCACTTTTGCGCATTTTTTTCACCAACATCCCAGTGCTTCGATAATTTCAAGTGCCAGTCATTATTCGACAACAAATTCAAGTCCGATAATGCACATGCATCAAGTTTCCGATCAGGTGCCGCATAACGGATTTCCTTTGGAATAGGAATTGGAGACCGAGGCGGTGGCATTGATAAACAACCTCGTCGATAGAAAGGGGTGTATACTCGATAAGCATCTCCATTTTTTTTAAAAACTTGCCAAGGCTCCCAGAGTAAGCTGCCATTACTGGTCAGAACTTCAATCCCGCTATCGGATAGTTGTTGTTTTATTTTTGTATCTCTATTAATCCGCCATGGCTCATAACAGCGATTCCAGAATACCCCCTGAGCGTTATATGCCTGAACAAGTTTTGGTAAAAGCGTGTGGGCATCACCAACGTAAAATCTCAGGAATCCGCCCAAAGACTCATCTAGGTCCTCCAGCGCAGAATTAAGCCACCAGCGACTCGCGGCCCCCAGCTTGTGTATTCCGGCATTTACATCATCAAGTATATAAATTGGTATAATAAATCCACGCTGACAAGCTGCAGAAAATCCAGGATTATCTGAAATGCGTAAATCTTGACGAAACCAAAAAATTACATTCGTTCCTGATGAATCCCCCATAGATCCTCCTTATTTTTTATAAAAGACACCTACATTTGAACTTATTTTTATACGTCGCTGTTTCCTTATTATTCCAAAATCTTTTGTATAATTTAATGGCCTAATTTGTTAAGTAGTTTTATGAGCCTTCGTCATATAAAAATTATCAATTCTGCTATACTTTTTAAGTTTTTGGCAAAGAAGTTAATTCATGAGAGTTTTGATAGTAGGTGCCGGTGGCAGAGAGCACGCACTAGCATGGAAAGTCGCAAAAAGCCCGTTGGTAAAACGCGTTTACGTAGCACCAGGAAATGCTGGGACGGCCCAAGAAAATTACGTCGAGAATGTCAACATACAGCCAAATGATCTTACGGCACTAGCTGATTTTGCTCAACTCCAGGATATTGGACTTACGATCGTTGGGCCTGAAAAACCTCTTGTCAGTGGGATTGTAGATTTGTTTTCAAGCCGCAATCTTAAGATTTTTGGACCTACGCAAGCGGCCGCGCAGCTCGAGGGCTCTAAAGAATTTTGTAAAGCATTCCTAGTAAGGAATCAGATTCCTACAGCAAAGTATGCAACCTTTTCAAGCGCTGAAAAAGCAATTCAGTATGTTCAAAAAAACGGCACCCCCATCGTGATAAAAGCGGATGGACTAGCTGCTGGGAAAGGGGTAGTAATCGCTGATAATATGCTTGAAGCAAAAAAGGCTATACGCGATATGTTGGAAGGAAAAAAATTTGGTGAAGCCTCTCGTAAAATCGTCATAGAGGAGTTTCTAGAAGGTGAAGAGGCAAGTTTTATAGTAATGGTAGATGGAAAAAATGTTTTGCCAATGGCTACCAGCCAAGATTACAAACGAGTTGGCGACGGCGATGTCGGACCTAACACGGGAGGCATGGGAGCCTGTTCGCCTGCGACTGTTATAACTCCCGTTATACATCAACGTATCATCAACGAGATTATCGCACCGACCGTACAGAAAATGGCCGCCGAAGGTAATTCCTATTCTGGCTTTTTGTATGCAGGTTTGATGATTTCTAAAACCGGAGCTCCCAAGGTGGTTGAATTCAATTGTCGTTTTGGCGATCCCGAAGCACAACCAGTTCTCCTCCGAATGAAATCGGACCTGGTGGCTCACTGTTTAGCTGCCATTAACGGACAACTGTACAGAGAATCGGCAGATTGGGAGGCAAAAAACTCTGTCGGGGTCGTATTAGCATCGATCGGTTATCCTGATAAATACAAGACAGGGTCCCAAGTAAAGTACTCAAATGAGCTTGGGAAACAACCGCATAATGGATTAATTTTTCATGCGGGCACTGTGTTACAAGATAATGTGATCCGCACGAATGGCGGTCGTGTTTTTTGTGTGACTGCTCTGGGGGATACCCGATACGAGGCTCGTTTGAGGGCTTACGATCTCCTCAAACAGATTGAATGCGACGATCTCTTTTATCGGAAAGATATTGGTTTTCAGGCAGATACTTCCGATCATAACACTTGAAAGGTGGAAGCCCAAATCTTCTCACCAACTCTGTGAGCACATCTCCTAGTCCCCTTTGCTCATAATAACCTCGGTTATCTGGCTTACTAACCAACGATGTATCGGCGATTCAAAAGTTCTATCATGCTGGAGCAGAACAAGTGTTATCGTCTGTTCATGTGGAAGATCATCTGGAAAACCTTTTCGAACAATTGGATACGTGTTCTCCTCAATTGTGTGCCCATATCGCGCCGCAACCATGAGACAATCACTCCTACTTATGGTTTCCATAGCTGTCATAAATTGTTTTGTGACTAGCGCTTTGGTGCGCTTTCTACCAAGCTTACGGAGTGTTTTGTCAAAACGCGCATCTGTACGAGCACTCACCCGTTTTGCGATTAAAAGATAATATTGAACAAAAGGGTACTCCAGTATTTCGTCTAAAGTGATGGGATTTTGTTCCGCCAATGGATGACCCTCTCTCATCCAGATAGAAGGGCTATAATTTACTAAATGAGTGGCCTGAATATCTGTTCCCAGAGGTTTATCGATGTCAATAGCAAAATCAAGAATTCCCTCTGCAAGCTCTCGCTCTACTGAGTCAGTATCGCTTAAAACAGATAAAACCACTCCGGGGGCACTTACACTGAGTGATTCGATTAAGCGAGAAACAACAGAAATCGCAAAAAATTCGGGAACCGCTATCGTAATCTCACCTACATAAGAGGCTGGATCGAATTCTCCGACGCTTACCATCGCTAGGATACTATCAAGCATCGCGGGCAACCTGAGCTGTAAATCTTGTGCTTTTGGCGTTGGGACTAATTCATTTCCGGATCGTGTAAAAAGGGGGTCATCGAGTTGCTGTCTCAATCTCTGCAACACTCGGCTCATAGCCGGTTGCGTGATAAACAGCCTCTTTGCAGCACGTGTTACACTTCGCTCCTCAAGCAAAGCTTGGAGAGCAACCAGCAAATTGAGATCTAAACGAGTAAGCTTTTGTAAATTCATTAAATTAGATCCATCTATAACTAAAAAGCATACACAATGGCCTCCATAATAACATTGTTACATGTCGTCTTGCCTCAAAAATGACACTCTATTAATTTTTATTATTTAAAATTTAGTGTAATACACAGTCAAGATTATTGTGTGCTTTTAGTTTGCTAAAATTCACGTTTTAAGCCTTAGAGTTCCCGATAAAGACTAGTTCCGAAACAGCTCTTTAATTTTTGACCCAGGATTAACACAACGCATAAAAGCCTCACCAACCAAGAATGCTTTTACATCATGCTCACGTAAGAAATCTACATCCTCCCTGGAATGAATACCGCTCTCAGTAACCACCAAGTAATGTTTGGGGATGTGGCGTATCAAATCAAAGGTAATTTTCAATGTTGTTTCGAATGTATGCAGGTCACGATTATTTATGCCTATCAACGGATTTTTCAGGGTCAAGGCTATATCAAGCTCCGCTTTATCATGAACCTCGACCAGAACATCCATGTCTAAATTTTTTGCTAATGCATAAAGATCCGTTAACTTTTCAGTCGACAAAATTGCCACAATTAATAAAATGCAATCCGCCCCCAATATTCTTGCTTCATAAACTTGATAGGAGTCGATAATAAAGTCTTTTCGTAACAGAGGGAGGGGACAATGTGTCCGAACAGACTGTAAATATTCATTACTCCCTTTAAAAAAGGTTTCGTCTGTAAGTATTGACAAACATGCGGCGCCGCCTTCCAAATAACTCTGAGCTACTTCTATTGGGTCGAAGTCCTCTCTAATGATGCCAACACTCGGTGAGGCACGCTTAATTTCAGCAATAACTGCATCTCGGCCTGTTTGGATAGAATTGTGCAAGGCAAAGCAAAACCCCCTAACAGGAGGCGCTTCATCTAACTGCTGGACTAGCTTGCGTCGAGGACATTCAGATTTACGCGCCGCTATTTCAACTAATTTTTGCTTAACGATCCTGTTTAGAATCGTGCTTATAGCTGCCATACAATGTTTATGCTCCTTTTTGTGTAGTAAAATAATGCAGTTAAATATTAAAACTAGTTAGTTTTCAGTCTCAGAGTAAAATCAATTAGTTGTGCAATTTTTGCGCTTGCTAAACCACTTGAAATGGTCTCCTTCGCTAAAGCGACGCCATCCGCAATATTTTTTACCGATTCGGATAAATATAAAGCTGCTCCAGCATTAATCACTATAATATCCCTCGCAGCCTCCGAATACTGATGCTCTTGCTCTTGCTCTTCAAAACAGTCCATGATGATTTTCACAGATTCTTCCGGACTTTTTACGGAAAGTCCTGCCAAGCTTGCATGCTTAAGACCAAATTCTTCTGGTTTTATAGTGTATTTAAAAGTTTTGCCATCATGAAATTCTACAACCTCAGTGTCCTCAACTATGCTAATTTCATCAAGACCATCCCTCGAATGAACTACCATCAAGCGCTGTGCACCCAAATCTCCGAGCACTTTGGCTACCGGTGCGCAAAGCTCTCTGGAATAAACACCGATTAATTGTCTTTTGCTCCCCGCAGGATTAGTCATCGGGCCGAGGATATTAAAGATCGTCCTCAAACCTAACGCCTTTCTCGCTGCGACCGCATATCGCATCGCAGGATGGTGAACCGGCGCAAACATAAATCCTATACCCACCTTTTCGACGCATAACCCCACTTGTTTTGGTGACAAGTTGATATTGACCCCAGCCGCTTCCAAGACATCAGCTGCACCGGTACTGCTCGACACAGAGCGATTACCGTGCTTAGCAACCTTTACACCTGCTGCGGCCACTACAAAGCTTGTCGCCGTGGAAATATTGAATAAATTAGCTCCATCACCGCCTGTGCCAACTATATCTAACACATCTAAACTATTCACATTTACTGGGATTACGAGTTCACGCATTATTTGAACCGCACCTTTTATTTCCTCAACTGTCTCATTTTTTACGCTCAATGCCTTCAAAAAAGCACTAATCTGCGCATCTTTGGCATTACCATGCATAATGGGTCGCATCACACTTTTCATTTCATCAGCGGTTAAATCTTGACCATTTATAATGCGCGCTGTTGCCGTTTCAAGATCCATCAACTAGGCTCCAGAAAATTTTTTAAAAGAGCATGGCCATGCTCTGTAAGAATTGACTCCGGATGAAACTGGACTCCCTGTAGCGGGAAATCCCTGTGCCTAAATGCCATAATCTCGTCGTTCTCCCCAGTTGAAAGTCTACTCCAAGCGGTGATCTCGAAACAACCAGGAAGGGTCCGCCGATCAACCACTAAAGAATGGTAACGCGTCGCCAAAATAGGCGTATCAATTCCATTGAAAACGCCCTCTCCATTGTGATAAACCAGGGATGTTTTTCCGTGCATTACCTGTCTTGCTCTTATTACAGTGCCTCCCATCGCCTGAGCGATACTTTGGTGACCCAGACATATACCAAGGATAGGAAAAACACCCGCTAACTCCCTAACTACCTCCATCGAAATTCCTGCCTCATCAGGAGTGCAAGGTCCAGGAGATATGACAATTTTTTCTGGATTTAGATTTTTAATGTCATTAATAGTGATCTCGTCATTGCGATAAACTTCTACCGCAGCACCTAACTCACTCAAATATTGAACAACGTTATATGTAAATGAATCATAATTATCCAACATCAGAATCATGAATATTCCTTTTATTCGCCATACCGGCAGCTTTAATGATAGCTTTTGCTTTATTCATAGTTTCTTGCCACTCCATTTCAGGATCAGAGTCTGCAACCACTCCACCTCCCGCTTGAACGTATAGAATCTCATCCTTTATCACCGCCGTTCGAATCGCAATAGCAGTATCAATATTGCCATTCCAACCGATGTAACCGATAGCTCCTCCGTAAATATTTCTTTTAACGGGCTCAAGTTCATCAATGATTTGCATCGCTCGAATCTTTGGAGCACCACTCAATGTTCCGGCAGGTAAAGTTGCACGTATAATGTCTAGTGGTCCCAACTCGGGCTTTATTTTCCCAACAACATTCGAGGTAATATGCATCACATGTGAGTATCGCTCTACAACCATCCTCTCAGTCACCTCCACGCTTCCAGCTTGACTCACTCGCCCCACATCATTACGGCCCAGATCAATAAGCATCAAATGCTCAGCTAACTCTTTTGGATCTGAAAGCATTTCCTGTTCTAATTTTTCATCCTCAACCCTGTTTTCGCCGCGAGGTCTGGTTCCAGCTATTGGTCGAACAGTTAACAAATCACCCTCTACTCGAGCTAAAACCTCTGGCGAAGAACCAACTATTTGACACATTTCCAATTGAATGAAGTACAAATATGGGGATGGATTTAATAGTCTCAGTGCTCGATAAAGATTAATTGCTGGAGCAAAAAACCGTGCCGATAAACGTTGTGATGGCACCACTTGCATTATATCTCCCGCAAGAATGTACTCCTTTACTCGTTCAACAGCCGCTATATAGTCGGCTTTTTTGAAACTAGAAATAAAATTTACTGGTATCCCCGCATTCAAATTTAGTTCCGGAAGCATTGGTATAGGGAGTTTTAGCCGCGCCTGTATTTCGTCTAGACGAGTAGTTGCCTTAATCCAAGCGTCGTACTCGGCTGGATCAGCATGCACAATAATCGAGAGCTTTCCCTTCAGATTATCAAAAACGACAATCTCATCAGAAACCATTAAAACTATATCAGGAATTCCAAGAGCATCGCGTGGCATAGACTTCGATAAAACAGGCTCTTCATAGCGCACCGTATCATACCCAAAGTAACCCACCAAGCCACCACAAAATCGGGGTAAATAAGGCAGTACGGGTGCCCTGAAGGACCTTCGAAAATTTTCTACCTCAGATAAAGGATCTTTTGTTTGGTAGCTACTCGCGCGCTTCCCATTGCGACATATCTTGACGTGATAGTCCGAAATCATCAGAGTAGTGTTCGATTGCAACCCAATGAGGGAGTACCTTCCCCATTTTTCACCGCCCTGCACCGATTCGAATAAATAGGAGTTCTTATTATTGGCTAGTTTTAAGTAAACAGTTAACGGAGTTTCAAGGTCTGCAACCACTTCGCGTACAATAGGAACACGGTTATATGCGGATTCTGCGTAGTCAGCGAATTCTTTGGGATTCAACTTGTCCACCTCATCTAAGGTATGAAACATTCATTGTATGAAAAATAAAAAATTTCTGACTCAAGCTTGATCTCAACAAAGAGGCCCAAAGTCAAACGGAGCCAAATTTACCCGGCAAGGGGGAACGAAGTCTCCTCATACAGGCCTCGCCGCTCCCTCAAGCTTAGCACGCATTTGTGATATAACCTTAGAATAGTCCTTTGACCCAAATATTGCGGAACCGGCGACAAACATATCCGCTCCCGCAGCCGCTACATCTGCAATATTTTCTACACCAATGCCACCATCAACTTCTAAAAGGATATCCCTTCTACTGGAGTCAATAAGGTCTCTCACGAAACTTATCTTTTTCAGTATTTCGGTAATAAACTTTTGTCCACTGAATCCTGGGTTCACGGACATTAGTACGATGATGTCCAAACGATCCAGTAACCAATTAAGTATTTCAGCACTAGAACCTGGATTAAAAACAAGTCCTCCTTTACAACCTAATTCATTAATTAACTCTAAAGATCGGTCAACGTGATCCGAGGCATCAGGATGAAAAGAAATATATGTTGCACCAACATCGGCGAACATCCGAATCATTTCATCAACGGGTCGAACCATAAGATGGACGTCAATCGGAGCCGTCACCCCTGATTTTCTCAGAGCCTCACATACCATTGGTCCCATACTCAAATTTGGCACGTAATGATTATCCATGACATCAAAGTGTATAACATCGGCCCCCGCCGACAACACTGATTCAACTTCGGCACCAAGACATGAAAAATCTGCCGCCAAAATTGATGGAGCGATTAAGTAGCGATCCATAAACTCCTCACAAAATGAAACAGCTCTAATTTAAAGATAAATCCTACTTAACTCGCCGCTAAGCATACGAGAGATGCTCTTTGGACTAATGCATTCCTTCCATTTGCGGTAACACAAAGGATCTTTAACAGCTCATCATGTCATCACAAAAGTTCCCCCCACTTTAGCAGTTATACTCAGAACCTCAATGCTAATTTACTCAAAATTAAAATACTTCATCGAAATACATGCGCGATGTCTTAATTGCTGTAGTTTTCACGTTAATATCATACCCTAACGTTAATGATGTTTTGCCCCCGGCTACCTATTGAAAAAACACACCACTTTACCGCGAAGCTTGAATGATATGAACTCTTTAAGAATGATTTTGAAGCTGTCAATAATTATCGCCCTTGCAATCCAACTCCGGCGCGATATTATTTCGATCTAATGTTTCTGCTGTCCAACTTGGAGTTTTAAACGAAGTGAAAAGTCTCTGTGTTGTAATGGATCCAATTGATAAAATTAACTTTGCCAAAGATACCACTTTTGGACTACTCATGGCTGCTCAACGGGCAGACTTCCAATTGTTCTACACTCTACAACATCAATTATTTCTGACAGATGGTGAGCCTTACGCAGAAATGCGGCCGCTCAAAGTATTCGACGATTCAAATCTCTGGTATTCTCTGGGAACTTCCCAGTCGAGGCCGCTATCAGAGCTCAGCGTTATTCTCATGCGGAAGGATCCTCCGTTTAACAACGAATACCTCTACTCAACTTATATCCTAGAAGCCGCTGAAAGACGTGGTTGTTTAGTAGCCAATAGACCTAGCTCTCTACGCGACTGTAATGAAAAAATATTCGCTACTGAATACCCCAACTGTACCCCACCACTTCTAGTAAGCAGCGATCAAAAGCATCTGAAAGAATTTGTGTTAAAGCATGACGATATCGTTTTAAAACCTTTGGATGGAATGGGAGGAATGTCCATATTTAGAGTAAAAATTAACGATCCTAATTTAAGTGTAATTCTCGAAATTCTCACAAACAATGGTCATCAAACGATCATGGCTCAGCGTTATATCCCTCAGATATCGGCTGGTGATAAACGGGTGTTAATCGTAGGAGGTGAAATTGTGCCGTACTGTCTAGCTCGTGTCCCAAACGAAAATGATTTTCGAGGTAATTTGGCGGCAGGAGGTAGGGGAATCGTGCAACCTCTCAGTTCAAAAGACCATTGGATAGCAAGTCAGATCGCCGAAAGCCTAGTGTCTAAGGGCCTTCTTCTTGTGGGACTCGATATCATTGGCGAGTTTTTAACAGAAATTAATGTCACCAGCCCTACATGTGTAAGGGAAATCGAACGCGAAACGAACTTGCAAATTTGCGATCAGTTTATAAAGGTGTTAGAAAAAAAGCTATGCGAAAGAGTAAAAGCAATGTAAATTTAAAATTATAATGCATTAAAACATAGTATCTCTGCACTTGAGTTTTGTGAAACAAACCCCCATATTGTACTCATGGATGATTTCAATAGCGATTTTCCCAGCCTTAAAAACCATTTTCTACTGGCTATGCCGGGACTCAGAGACCCCCACTTCTCTCAGGCGGTAGTTTACATTTGTGAGCACAGTGAGGAAGGTGCAATGGGCTTAGTTGTAAATAATCAGTTGAATATCCCCGTCAAGGCCATTTTCGACCAACTTCAACTTGAGTATTCTGACGTTACTAGCAGTCCTCTTATATTTTCGGGCGGTCCTGTCCAAGGAGATCGTGGTTTTATCTTGCATCAAAACTGTACTCAAAAATGGGAATCAACAGTAGAGATTTCGCAGGATATTAGCCTAACAGCCTCAAAAGACATTCTGAGCGATATAGCCCTGGGCAATGGGCCGGAGCACTCTTTAATTACCTTAGGCTATTCTAGTTGGGGCCCAGGTCAGTTGGAAGAAGAAATAGTACAAAATAGCTGGCTCACAGTTCCGGCCGATTCGGCAATCATTTTTAATACTGAGTGTAAAAATAGAGCCCGTGCTGCAGCCTCATCTGTCGGCATAGATATGAACAAGCTCTCCTTCATCTCTGGTCATGCTTAACTTTGCCCATCATAAAGCATTGATTGGTTTTGACTTCGGACTCAAGCGTATAGGTGTTGCCACCGCAAATACTACTACGATGATCGCAACACCCTTAACCATATTGCGCGCGCACAGTGGCGTGCCTGACTGGATTGCAGTTTCTCGCATAATTGATGAGTGGACTCCTGATCTGTTAGTAATCGGTCTCCCTGTGAATATGGATGGTTCTGATGGCGAACTGAGTAGTCGAGCAAAAAAATTTGCTCGAAGGCTTTCGGCAAGATTCAATAAGCGCACCGTAATGATAGATGAAAGACTTACGAGCCATGAGGCAAAAAAAATTCGTCCCGACGAAAATATCGATGATTTAGCTGCAACATTTATCCTTGAAACATGGCTCAATGCTCCCTCTTCAGCATCTGACCCCTAATCAAAGACTGTGCTAAAATTCCCTACCTACTTAACTAATAAATACACTTTGCATAAATGATGGACAACCGCTAAGGCTTTAGAACTCGCCACAAAATACTCAGATAAATATGACATGTATAACAAAATGTATTGAGCAAGTAAGAAAACGCATAGCAGTAGCGGCTATACGCGCCGGTCGGGAGGTCAGTGAAATTCAACTATTAGCCGTCAGCAAAACACGTAGTGCAAATGATATCAGGGTCGCTGCTGCGTCCAATATCTTTGACTTTGGAGAAAACTATTTACAGGAAGCACAGGAAAAAATAAGTCAAGTATGTCTGCATGGTTTAAAATGGCATTTTATAGGTAGGTTGCAGAGAAATAAAACTCAACAGGTAGCCAACCGTTTTGACTGGGTACACAGCGTAGATAGGATCGAGATTGCAAAACGTCTAAGTATGCATCGAGACACACAATTACCACCTTTAAACATTTGCCTACAAATTAATATTGATGATGAGGTCACTAAATCTGGGTTCAAGATCAAAGAACTTTCAGATACAGTTGAACAGGTGATTGATCTGCCGCAATTAGTTTTACGGGGTCTCATGGCAATACCGGCGTCAAAAACGGCTGAAATAGATCAGCGTAAAAGCTTCTCTCGACTGCGACATGCACAAGCTGAGATCAATAATAGATTGGATAGTCGTGATAAATTAGATACCCTCTCCATGGGGATGTCACAAGATTTAGAATCCGCGATCCTCGAAGGAGCAACTATAGTGCGAATTGGAAGTGACATTTTTGGTCCTCGACTTAAAGCCACTACAAATTAGGAATTTACGTTGACAGATCAAATATACAAAATCGCGTTCATTGGCGCAGGAAATATGGCTTCTGCTTTAATAAATGGACTGATAAGTAATGGGTATCCAAGCGCGGGAATAATTGTTAGCGATCCCAACGAAGACGCTAAAAACAGCCTGAGTGAACGGCACCAAATTCAATGTACAAGTGATAACAAATCTGCCGTACGTCATGCAGATGTGGTGATACTTGCAGTTAAACCACAAATTCTGAAAGAAGTGGCTCTTGAGTTATCTAAAGTCATACAAATGCAAACATTGGTAGTTTCCATTGCTGCAGGAGTGCCGGTAAGTGCGTTACAAAGTTGGTTTAGTAACAATATTCCGATTGTTCGTTCAATGCCGAATACCCCTACAATGCTTGGAGCTGGAGCAACTGGAATGCATGCCAATCGTCATGTAACTGCTGACCAATGCTTAATTGTCGAACACATTTTTAACGCTGTTGGTTATTCCTGTTGGCTTGAGTCTGAAAAAGATATAGATTCAGTTACAGCAGTCTCTGGAAGCGCTCCAGCGTATTTTTTTCTTATTTTTGAAATAATGGAACGAGCGGCAAAAGATTTCGGTCTAAGTCCCACCGCTGCAAAAAATCTTATATTACAGACAGCAAAAGGTTCGGTTGCAATGGCATTAAATTCTAACTCAGAGGTAAGCGAGCTTCGACGTCAGGTGACTTCACCTGGTGGAACGACAGAGAAGGCCATAGCCACACTGCACGCCGGTAATCTAAACCAACTTGTATATCAAGCAATGAAAGCGGCATTAGAGAGAGCGCAAGAACTTTCCGAGCAATATGGACAATAATCTGATGTTACAGAAGGCATGAGGTTTTATGAGTTCGTTTAATGACTTGGTCCAGAACTTGGTCCATGTAGCTTTACAATTGTGCAGTTTTTTAATGCTTCTGCGTCTTTTACTGCAATGGGTACAAGCAGACTTTTTTAATCCACTGTCACAATCTATTTTTAAAATTACTGCGCCCTTAGTCGAACCTCTCCATCGGTTCTTTCCTACCTTCGGCACTTTTAACACAGCTGCATTGATAGGAGCATTTGTGTTCAAGTGGATATACGTGTGTATTTTGATATTTACTGGTCAGAGGCTTTTCAACGAACTTCCGAGTTACCTTCTTATTTCCATTTATGAAGTTTTTGTCAGCTTGGTGGATATTTATTTTTGGGGGATAATAATTATAGCCGTTGCCAGCTGGCTCGACGCTCTACAGCATCCTCATATAAGCCTGATAAGTCAAATAGTTGAACCATATCTTAGCCCGTTTAGGCGCTTTATTCCTCCGATAGGAATACTTGATATTTCGTCTATGGTTGCTCTAATTGGCCTGATAATAATCAGGGATCGAATCTTACCAACATTAAAATACACGATAGAGTCGATTTTATTTTGATCAAAACTTTTCCTTAAACTGCAGGGGTCATGTAACACGGATTCACGTCCTTTCTATATCTCAGAACTCCGCTAAAAGTTTAACCGGGAGAGTATCTATTTTTTTCAAGTTGCCGAAGAGAAGCGGCTTCAATGAGTCCTCTGATGCTCTTTGAATGTTATCGCGATTTAAATTCGGCTCTCTTGTGATGTGAGGGAGATATAGGAGCATGTTACCCAATTGATCTACCAATATCTTTTTTGGACAGAACAACATCATGCACACCCCTACTGTCAACCAACTATTTCGCTGTGTAGCTCTCGGTCACCACATAAGTCTCGGGAGGAGGCGAAACCAAATATATTCCGACCGCCTCAAATAAATCGATACAACACGACTGCACAAAGCTCAACTGTTTGAATGCTTAACACTCATTATTTTATTGTCCCCATATCATTGGGCACAAACAAATGACAGAAAAGTGGGAGTTATTCCCTTAAAACAAATGGAACGCAGATCTATCTCCTAAACACATAAAAAATAATCCTTTTATAATAACTAAAACTTCTCAAATTTCGTTGTACAATGTTCACCCGGTTCTTAATTAGTAAGTTATAATTTTGGTTACCAAGATAGTTTCTAGTCCTCCAGACACCCCCAAACTTGGAGCGATCCAGATGGAGGTTGTGCATTTAACCGACCCGCTAAAATTAGCATGTGGTTATAGCTTGGCAGAGCATGTTCTTTGCGTAGAAACCTATGGTCAACTCAACAGAAGTAAATCTAATGCGGTGCTAATTTGTCATGCACTGACTGGTAGCCATCATGCAGCTGGATGGCATGTTGGGGACAAAAAGCCAGGCTGGTGGGACGATGTGATTGGTCCTGGCAAATCAATAGATACTGATCAATTTTTTGTGGTAAGTCCGAGCAATATAGGTACATGTCACGGTAGTACAGGACCACTTTCAATTAATCCAAAGACAAATTCCACTTGGGGTCCAAATTTTCCAAAACTACACATCAGTGATTGGACAGCCTCGCAACGCATGCTTATGGACCATTACAAGATAAAATGTTGGGCGGCGGTTGTGGGAGGAAGTCTTGGAGGTATGCAAGCAATGCATTGGTCTGTAACTTACCCAGATAGGTTATTAAGCGCAGTCGTGATTGCTTCCGCAATGAAATTATCTGCGCAGAACATTGCGTTTAATGAAATTGCACGGCGAGCGATAAAGGAGGATACTGATTTCCATGGTGGGCGTTATCAAGAGAAAAATAAAAAACCCTTACGAGGCCTAGCACTGGCACGAATGATCGGACATGTGACCTATTTGTCCGACTTATCTATGGCAGAAAAATTCGGTCGAGAAGTGCTCAGTGGTGATTTTTGTAATGAAAAATTAGAATCTGTTAAATTTAAAATCGAGAGTTATCTCAATTATCAAGGCGACAAATTTGCAAATGGATTTGATGCAAACTCATACATACTTTTGACAAAAATGTTGGACTATTTTGATCTTGCTCGAGAATATGATAACCAACCAAGTTCTGCTTTTAGAGTTGCTACCTGTAAGTTTTTAGTACTCACTTTTAGTAGTGACTGGAGGTTTCCCCCTGAACGATCGAGAGAAATAACTAAAGCTTTGATTACTGCCGGTTGCGATGTTACCCACGCAGAAATCACTTCATCTCTGGGACATGACGCATTTTTACTTCCCAACTCAAGATATCAACAAATTTTTAGCACTTTCATGAGGCGAGTAGCGTCAACCCTGGAACGCTGAACTATGGACAAGATACTAGATTCAATACTTCCCTGGATACCATCAAATAGTCGAGTGCTTGACCTGGCGTGCGGCGACGGTAGCCTTTTAGAGAATTTACAAAGAATCCATCAAGTAAATGGTTATGGTTTAGAGATAGACGAAAAATCTATTCTTGAATGTATCAAAAAGGGTATAAACGTTATTGAACAGGACCTAGATACTGGATTAAACAACTTCTCCGACAATTGCTTTGACAGTGTAATTATGTCCCAGGCACTTCAAGAAATGCGTCACCCACACTTTCTCCTTGGCGAAATGTTGCGGGTTGGGCGCGAATGTATTATAACTTTTCCTAACTTTGGCCACTGGTCAGCACGCTGCCAACTATTATTTCTAGGAAAAATGCCTGTTACGCGTCAACTCGCTTACCAATGGTATGAAACTCCAAACATACATTTTTTCACTTATCGCGATTTTAAAATACTATGCGAAGCTCAAAAAATTCGTATTCTTCATTATGATTGTGTCGCCGAGGGCTATCCCGATGTTTATCTGAAAAAAATTTTTCCGAACTTATTTACGCAAACAGCTATTTTTCATCTCAGCCTATAAATAGCTGCTAACCACAAGGAATACCAACAAATATGCTTAATCGTATTTTCCTAGTTATATTGTTCACATTGTTCACATTGTCTTTGGGACACGCGGAATCATTTAAACAATATGGAGAACTAAAAATCTTTTACAGCGCGTTTCCTAGCGCATTTATCACTGCAGACATCGCGAAAAAAAACAATATTGTGCGCGGAATAAATCGTGGAGTTGTCAATATTTCGGTGATGAAGCAGCTCAGCAAAGGTCTCAACGCTACTGTCACAGGTGAAGTGTCAAATATAATGCAACAAAACCAAACTCTAAGTTTTAGTGCAATCCGCGAGGGCAAATCAATATATTACATTGCTCCTTTTAAGTTTGAAAATGAAGATTACTTAACCTTCAAGGTGAATTTAAAAATAGATAATAGCGATCAATACGACATCAAGTTTCAAAAACTTATGTATATTGATAAGTAAAAAATATTGGAGCGTATACCTGACATGGAAGTGGTCTTAGCAAGTAGCAATCACGGAAAAATTAGAGAGTTTAAAGAAATCCTCGGCAACGTCGGGCTAAATATCATACCCCAAAAAGAATTTTCTATTGAATCCGCTGATGAAACAGGCTTGACATTCGTAGAAAATGCTATTTTAAAAGCACGACATGCGTCTATGCAGACCAAATTACCTGCAATAGCGGACGATTCAGGGCTTCAGGTAGACTTCCTCAAAGGAGCACCGGGAATTTACTCTGCGCGGTTTGCTGGCGAAAAAGCAACTGACGATGAAAACAACAAATATCTACTAAAGCGTCTAAAGAGAGTACCGAAATCACTCCGCACGGCTCGATATCAAACCGTGATTGTTTTTCTAAAAGATTTTGCAGACCCTAAACCAATTATTTGCGAGGCACATTGGGAAGGTCTTATTGCTACCGATTGTCGAGGTAATGGCGGCTTTGGATATGATCCCTTGTTCATTCCACTCGGTCAAACATTGAGCGCAGCAGAAATGAAAATAAATGAGAAAAATAAAGTCAGTCATAGAGCTCGTGCACTATCAAAACTGTTGGACTATTTCGCTGTTCCTCAGGATGCAATGTGTTAAACATAACCAATCTGCAGAAAACGAAGTTGCGCCTGCCGCCAATGGCTTTATACATTCACATCCCTTGGTGCTCCAGAAAATGTCCTTATTGCGATTTCAATTCACACGAACGTGTCAAAAAAATTCCGGAAAGAAATTATGTTGAAGCCTTAATCGCAGACATTAAAAATGACTTACATTTAGTGCAAGGCAGAAAATTAAGCTCCTTATTTTTTGGTGGCGGCACTCCAAGTCTTTTTACAGGCTCTTCAATAAGTAAAGTGATCCAATCGGCGGAAAAAATGATCGGATTCAATGACGACGTAGAGATCACGCTAGAGGCAAATCCAGAGAGTGTAACTCCCCGAAAGTTACAAGATTTTTATCAGGCGGGTATAAATCGAATTTCAATCGGTGTGCAAACATTTAGTGATCAACAACTAAATCTACTAGGTCGTATGCACTCAAGTCATTCTGCCATACAAGCAGTAGAAATGGCTAAAACTGCCGGCTTTAAAAGAATTAATATCGATTTAATGCATGGCTTAGAAGGACAAAACGTCTCTAGTGCTTTAAATGATTTACAATGCGCTATCTCAACAGAAGTCGAACACATTTCTTGGTACCAACTTACTATCGAGAAGAACACTATGTTTTTCAGCAATCCTCCAAAATTGCCAGATAGTCAGCTAATTTCAGAAATTCAGGAGCATGGTTCTCAATTATTACAAAGCCATAGTTACGAGCAGTACGAGATTTCCGCGTTTGCTAAGCCAAGAAAGCAGTGCACTCACAATCAGAATTATTGGCAATTCGGCGATTACATTGGAATTGGTGCTGGTGCACACGGAAAAATAACGCTTAATAACGAACAAACTCTTGTGCGCACATTACGAAAAAGACAACCAAACAACTATCTTGAGAAAAAAAATAAAGGAGAAAAAAAATGCATGTCTATCGAGATACCACAGCGTCCTTTAGAATTTATGATGAATGTTCTTAGATTGAAGGATGGAGTTCCATTGAAATATTTTTCCGAGCGTACGGGACTTCACGAAAGTCATATCTCGAAAATTATAATTAACTTGAAGAAGCAAGGTCTAATGGTTGATACAGAAAAACAACTTTTAACTACGCCGCTTGGTTTTCGGTTTTTAGATACAATACTGAACAGATTTCTGTAGTTAATTAGTCTACAGAGATTGCTAATGAGTTTGCGCCCGCATGAGAAAAGGTTTAGTACATTGCAGAACAGCTTTAGCTTGGCAAATACAGCAGAGGGTATTGTCGTATTGAGAATCCAAGTGGTATCATGTAAACCGACTAGGATGGTGGCCTGGCTGACAAATGGAGAATATTGAATGAGTGAGAGCCCGATAAATGTTACTGATACAAGTTTCGAAACAGACGTTTTGGAGAGCGATATGCCCACACTAATTGATTTTTGGGCGCCCTGGTGTGGACCGTGTAAAATGGTTGCTCCGCTCCTTAATGAAATCTCGGTAGAATATGCTGGAAAACTGAAAGTATGTAAAATTGACGTAGATAGCAATACTGAAACTGCAGCTAAATACAACGTGCGAGGGATTCCCACACTCCTCGCGTTTAAAAACGGCAATATCGAAGGCACAAAAGTGGGAGCGTTGTCAAAAAATCAATTAGTAGAATTCATAGAGAGCTTCGTTTAAAAGAGTTACTGTGTTGAGCTAAGGGGTACTTGTAAAAATAGTTGTTATTCCTGTAAGTTCCGTTATACTTTTTTATGAAAGTCCGTTATAACTCCAAAAAAGTAAGTTATTCGCGCGCCCACTGAGTTTAAGTACAGCCGCAACTTAATCGTTAGAAAAATTCGACAGCTCATAATCGTACTGTCTCGCAAGTAAAAAAAAGCCTCTTTATGAACTTATCCGAATTAAAAGAAAAACCAATTGCCGATCTCATAGGGTTGGCCGAGTCACTTGGCCTTGACAATGTCGCACGATCACGCAAGCAAGATATTATCTTTTCGCTTCTTAAACGACATGCCAAGAGCGGTGAGGATATATACGGTAACGGGCTTCTGGAAATTCTTCCAGACGGTTTTGGTTTTTTGAGATCCGCCGGGTCCTCATACCTAGCAGGACCAGATGATATTTATGTTTCTCCAAGCCAAATAAGGCGGTTTAACCTCCGCACCGGAGATGCTATATCAGGCAAAATCCGGCCTCCGAAAGACGGTGAACGTTATTTTGCGATGCTCAAAGTAGATAAAATTAACTTTGATACCCCAGAAAATGTCCGCAACAAGATATTGTTCGAAAACCTTACGCCATTATTCCCTGATAATCGACTCACATTGGAATCAGGAAATGGATCAACCGAGGACTTAACTGGACGTATTATAGATTTGATATCTCCAATTGGTCGGGGGCAGAGGGGCCTAATTGTTGCGCCGCCAAAAGCAGGAAAAACCATAATGATGCAACATATCGCCCAGTCGATTGTCAGAAATAATGCGGACTGCTACATAATCGTATTGCTCATTGATGAGAGACCAGAGGAAGTGACGGAAATGCAGCGGACAGTGCGTGGAGAAGTCATTGCATCAACTTTTGATGAACCACCAACTAGACATGTTCAGGTTGCCGAGATGGTCATCGAAAAAGCAAAAAGACTTGTTGAGCATAAAAGAGATGTCGTTATTCTTCTTGATTCCATTACCCGCCTAGCGCGAGCTTATAACACTGTAATTCCGTCGTCTGGTAAAGTTTTGACTGGCGGTGTAGACGCACACGCACTTGAAAAACCAAAACGGTTCTTTGGAGCTGCACGGAACATAGAACATGGGGGAAGTCTCACTATAATTGCAACTTCCCTGGTTGATACCGGTTCTAAAATGGATGAAGTAATCTATGAAGAGTTCAAGGGCACGGGCAATATGGAGCTACACCTCGACCGAAAAATAGCCGAAAAACGGGTGTATCCTGCGATAAACATTCGACGCTCAGGTACTCGCCGCGAAGAACTACTGATAGAAGAATCAGAATTGCAACGAATATGGATTCTTCGAAAACTGCTGCACGATATGGAAGATCTAACCGCAGCCGAGTTCATGGTTGAAAAGCTAAAAGGATACAAGAATAACAACGAATTCTTTGGCGCCATGAAACGAAAGTGACATACCCTAAAATTGTCCAAAACGCCCCCCAAATACAATGATCTCCGAGAATTTATAGAATTTCTTGAGGAACGTGGTGAACTATTAAGAGTAGTTGAGCCAATCGACCCCAATCTTGAAATGACCGAAATCAGCGATCGTACTTTGCGTGCGAAGGGCCCTGCCTTACTTTTCGAAAATCCTCTAGGTTTTAATACCCCAGTGTTATGTAATTTATTCGGCACGCCGGAAAGAATAGCATTAGCGATGGGAGAAGCGGGGCTTCAGGGACTTCGTAACATTGGCGTGCTCCTAGCTTTTTTAAAGGAGCCAGATCCTCCCAAAGGATTAATGGATCTATGGAACAAACGGCATGATTTCAAGCAGGTATTGAATATGCCAGTGAGGTTACTGAAAAAGGGGCCATGTCAACAAGTAATTTTAGAAAAAACCCAAGTTGACCTGGATAACCTTCCTATCCAAACATGTTGGCCTGGAGACGCTGCTCCACTAATCACCTGGGCTCTAGTAGTCACGCGCGGGCCTGAAAAAGAACGGCAGAATCTTGGAATCTATCGAATGCAAAAGATTGCGAGAAACAAACTAATAATGAGATGGCTGGCTCATCGAGGTGGTGCGCTAGACTTTCGAGAGTGGCACCAAAAATTCCCTGAACGTCCATTCCCCGTTGCAATTGCTTTGGGTGCAGATCCTGCTACTACATTAGCAGCCGTTACCCCAGTACCCGACACACTCTCTGAGTACGCATTCGCCGGCTTACTCCGTGGCAGCAGAACTGAAGTAGTAAAGTGTTTTGGAAATAATCTTGAGGTGCCAGCAACGGCAGAATATATTTTAGAGGGACACATCCATCCCGGCGAAACTGCCATAGAGGGACCGTTTGGTGACCATACCGGTTACTATAACGAAACAGATAGCTTTCCAGTATTTACTGTTAATCGGATCACTCATCGAGAGAATCCCATATACCACAGTACATACACCGGAAAACCGCCAGATGAGCCAGCAATACTTGGGGTAGCGCTAAATGAGGTATTCGTACCAATACTTCAAAAACAATTCCCTGAAATAGTCGATTTTTACCTTCCACCGGAAGGTTGCTCATACAGACTTGCGGTAATAAGTATAAAAAAACAATATCCTGGTCACGCCAAACGCGTGATGATGGGATTGTGGTCTTTCTTGAGGCAATTTATGTACACCAAGTTTGTTATCGTAACCGATGATGATGTGAACATAAGAAATTGGCGAGATGTAGTCTGGGCAATAACAACCAGAACTGATCCTTCCAGAGATACCATTATTATGGAAAATACGCCAATTGATTACCTCGACTTTGCTTCCCCTGTATCAGGCCTTGGATCTAAGATGGGCTTGGACGCGACAAATAAAATGCAAGGTGAGACACAGCGAGAATGGGGTAGAACTATCAGCATGAAAAAGTCAGTAGTTCAACGAATCGATGAAATCTGGAATTCCTTGGGAGTTAAGACAAGACCTTAGTTTTACAATAACTTTTCGTAACCAACAAATATTCTCTCAACAGGCAATAGTGTTGATCTCCTTAATGCAACCAAAAACAATTGTAAACTACAAATATTTCCTCAATTACTTGTGTAAAAAGTAGTAAGCGTGCCGAAAAGTAGCACTATGAAATGAAAAATTGTGGGGGGTTATCGGAACAAAAAATGTGAGCCTTCGTAACATACAATAAACTTTAGTGAAAAAAAAAGAGTAGACTTATTGTTTTGTGTAAAAAGATTTAGTCCAGAATCGATCTCAAGTAATAAGAAATGCGTGTTCCTTGGATAAGTTAAAAATGCCGTGTCAAAAGACATCTCAAAAAAATAGTTACCAAACGCGCCCGCATGTTGACGTGTCAGTTTACTCGCTTATCTGCACCTAGAGCAACGTGATAATGGCCAGACCTTACCGGAAAATTATTATTACCACGAGCGTTTTGTTTGCTGGGGCACTACTAATATCGGCGACCTATTACTTTAAACCGAGTCAGGAACGTGCTCCACAACAGTCTCTACAAGCTATTGAGGTCACAGTTGTCAAAGTTCAACCTAAAACTCATCAGCTAAATGTGGTCTCTCAGGGCACTGTCAGTCCGAAATATGAAATTGATCTAATTGCAGAAGTTACTGGACGTATTGAATTTGTGTCGCCGAATTTCGCCAATGGTGATTTCTTCACCTCAGGGGAAAAACTAGTTCAAATAGAACCTATTGACTATCAGCTTAGCTTAATCACTGCTGAAAGTGCCGTAGCCAGGGCAGAAGAGGAGTTAGCAATTGAACGTGGCCGTGTTAAACAAGCTAGGCGGGAGTGGCGGGAACTTGGTGATGAAGAGGCAAACGAATTGTTTTTACGCAAACCCCAATTGAAAGCCTCAGAGGCAGCCCTTGCCTCTGCTTCGGCCGAACGCGATCGGGCACAAATTCAACTTGATAGGACTACCATAACTGCCCCATTCAATGGCAGAATTCGCGATACATTCGTGCATGCAGGTCAATTTGTATCACGCGGAACCCGTTTAGCGACTATATTTAGCTCTGAGGTTGCAGAAATACGACTCCCGCTAAGGGACCAACAGTTGCAATGGATTGACTTACCACCAGAATATGACACCCTAGGTAGTCAGAAGTTCCCAGCAGTATCCATTAAAAGCACGATTGGTTCAGTTCAGCATACTAGAGAGGGACGCATTGTGAGGACTGAGTCATCAATCGACCCACAAAGCCGTATGACATTCGCCGTAGCTGAAATAACCGAACCATTTTCACAAGAGAATGCTACCCCGCTCGATATGGGCCGATTCGTAGAGGCTAAAATTACAGGAATAATTTTAGATGATGTTACTATCCTGCCGCGCCATGCAGTCTATAAAAATAATTTAGTACTTACCGTCACCGATCAAAACTCGATCGAATTTGCCAGAGTAGATGTAATTAAAACAAGTGCCGAACAAGCTATCGTTCGAGGTATAGCAGAGGGAACCGTGGTAGTTTCCTCTCGGGTCGCAAATCCTTTCGTCGGAATGAGTGTGAGCACTTCCCCGCCTCAATCAACCGAAAAAATCCAATCTAAAAATACCACAGGCGAAATGTTATGAGACTAATTGTCTCCTGGTTTGTACGTGACCCTGTTGCAAGTAATTTACTAACGATACTCATATTTATTGGTGGTATTTTTGGTGCAATGTCGATGGGGAAAGAGGTATTCCCCTCAGTTCAGGTTGATTACATACGCATCATGATGCCATACCTCGGGGCAGGACCTGAGGAAGTTGAAGAGCAAATCCTCATCCCAATTGAAGAGGCTATCTATAATGTTGACGGAGTAGCAGGATTAGATTCTGTTGCCTGGCAAGGTGGAGGCCAAGTTTTAGTAGAGGTCGAAGTTGGTTATGATAAGACCAAACTAACAAACCATATCCAGACTAATATTGACACGATTACGACATTCCCCAGAGAAACAGAACGCCCCGAAGTTGCAGAAGTAGTATTTAGAGAGCGGGTGATGACCGTGGCCCTCTCTGGTGATGTTGCGACCGATGTTCTGATAGATTTTGCTGAGAGAGTCCGAGACGACATTTCGAGATTACCTGAAGTAGAATCAGTCGAGCTTCAAGGAATAAGAGCACCTGTTATATCAATCGAATTAGAAGAATATCAAATGAGGCGCTTCGATATCTCTTTCGAGGAGATTGTGGCAGCAGTACAACAGTCCTCAATCACCATGCCTGCTGGTGCCATCCGTGGAGAGAACGGTACATTGCAGCTACAAACCAGTGGTCAGGCTTTTAATGAATCACAATTCAATGAGATTTTGGTGCTAGGTCGTCCTGATGGTACTAGGGTCTCCGTTGGCGATGTTGCGAATGTCAAAGAAACATTTGAGGAAACCTTTTTTGAAGCCCGCTTAAATGGCGAGAAAATGGTTTTTGTTCAAGTATATACTGAAAATAATCCCGATGTAGTCGCATCTACGAACGCTGTTAAAAATTACGTTCTCAACGAAACATCATTCCTCCCTGGCAATCTAAAAATACAAACGGTTCAAGATCACTCAATAATGTACCAAGACCGTCTTAACCTGATCACCAAAAATGCGGTTGGGGGTTTAATTTTGGTATTTGTAATCTTGATGCTATTCCTCCGTCCCATATTGGCTATGTGGGTGTCCTTCGGAATTGGTATAGCATACGCTGGAGCGCTATGGATACTCCCAGCAGCAGGGGTCACCATAAGTATGGCGTCAATGTTTGCATTCCTGCTGATACTTGGAATAATTGTGGACGATGCAATTATTGTCGGAGAAAGCATATATCGACACCACGAAGAAGGATATAAAGACTATGAAGCGGCAGAAATGGGTGCTCAAAGGGTCTTGGTTCCAGTAGTTCTTGCTGTAACTACAACAATCATATTATTCGCGGTGATGTTTTTTTTACCGGGCTCGTTTATAAGGGCAATCTGGGCAATTCCCATCGTCGCTGTTATTGCTTTAAGCTTTTCACTAGTGGAGTGTTTGTGTATTTTACCCTCCCACTTAGCTCATATGGGCCCTGAAAAATCTCCCAAAACCAATTTCACGCGGCGACTCAAATATTTACGTCAGAAATGCTCTAATACGTTGCTTAATATTTGTGATAACCGATACCAGCCTCTCCTCGCCAAGGCACTTGAATGGAGATATCTCACCATTTTATGCTTTTTAATTGCTCTTCTTTTTGCATATAGTCTCTTAAATGCCGGGCACATAAAGAAACAATTCATGCCAAACGTACCGTGGGACTATGTGGGGCTCGAGATATCAATGCCGGACAATTATTCAAAAACACAAATGATGTCGTTACTTAAGAGAGTTGAAACGGCAGCAGAAAAATTAAATACGGACAGCGCGCTGAAAGAACAGGGGCTTGACGGCACGGTAGTTATAAATACCCTCGCTTTCCTTTTCGGCTACGATATTACTGTTTGGATTGAGTTGAGTCCTGGCGTTACAGATGCTATCGATACAGCTGTTATTGGCGAGCGCTGGATCCACCATCTCGGTAAAATTCCAGAAGCCTCCAATTATCAGGCCTTAACAGGGTTCGGCGCGAAAGAGGATCAGGGTTTTTCTGTACTACTTAATTCAAATGACGGCATACAACTCAATGCTGCTAAAACCTTCATGCTCGAGTCTTTAATGGAAATCCAAGGCGTTTCAAGAGTCTTAGACACAAGCGAAAGTTCTGGAATGGATCTGAATATCAGTCTGAAATCTGACGGTAACAACCTTGGTGTGAGGCTCAATGATGTTGCAAATCAGGTCCGACAGGGCTTCTATGGAGCGGAGGCACAGCGGATAGCAAGGGACCGAGATGAATTGAGGGTCCTCGTTCGTTATCCGGAATTAGCCCGAAAGAATGTGGATACACTCTCAGACATGCGAATTCGAACACCAGACGGTAAAGAGATACCGTTCTACTCAGTTGCAGATGTCGAATATGTTGAGGGAATTACAAGCATCCGCAGGGTAAATCGAGAACGTACTAATCGCATAAGAGCCTATGAACAAAAGAGTCTTGTGACAACAGATGAGATTAGCAAAATTGTATTCAATGAAATTAGCCCAGAGCTAGCGCGAAAATATCCCAGCGTCCGGCTATCCAAAGACGGCTTCAGCTCTGACGAAGCCGAATTCTACCAGGCCGGTACAAAATTACTCATCACAGCAGTTGTAATAATTTATGGGCTCATGGTTCTCACCTTTAAATCTTACCTCAAGCCGTTAGGTGTTCTAACCGCTATTCCATTCGGACTAATGGGCGCAATTTTCGGACATGTTCTCTTAGGTCTTGAGTTTAGTATGATGTCCTGGATGGGGGTTTTCGCGGCTACCGGCGTAGTGGTAAACGATAACCTTGTTTTAATTGAAAGAATTAATCAGTTAAGACAGGGAGGACTTGCATTAAGCCAAGCACTTATAAGAGCTGGAAAAGACCGATTCAGGCCGATAATTTTAACCTCACTTACTACTTTTATTGGTCTTATGCCGATAATATTTGAGCCCAGTGAACAGGCACAATTTCTAGTTCCTATGGTGATCTCACTCGTCTTTGGAGTCCTTTTCGCCACGACAGTTACATTGATCTTTGTGCCATCTATCTACCTCACCGCCGCAAGCTTCAGAGATTACTGGAAAGGAACACAGTTGCCCACAGTATCTTCATGAAGAGATTCGACTTGCTCAAAGCGGATAGCATTTAATCTTAGTAAAGAATAGGTTAAAATTACGATGTGTTAGTTCAGTGACAGCTCCCCTGCAGACGCAATTATTTCGTATCAAAGGATTACAATTTTTTCGGTGTCTAACGCGCCATCAAACGGATACACCCTAGTGTCATTAAATCAAATTTTACAAAGGTTGGCTGACCCTTCAGCAAATCATCAACTCCTCAAAATCAAAAGAGGTGTTGAAAAAGAAAGTCTCCGGACGACCAATAATGGATTTATAGCCATTACCCCTCATCCAGAAGCCTTAGGTTCTGCACTAACGCATCCTTCAATCACAACGGATTTTTCAGAGGCTCTCCTTGAATTTATAACCGCTCCCTACAACAACATTTCCGATCTTCTAGACGAACTAGACGATATTCATCGCTTCGTACATGCTCAGATCGGAGAAGAACTACTTTGGGTCAATAGTATGCCTTGTCAAATAAAGGCAGATACCGAAATCCCAATCGCAAATTTTGGTAGATCCAATGTCGGAAAGATGAAACATATTTATCGGCTTGGTTTAGGGCATCGTTATGGACGTTCGATGCAAACTATCGCTGGGATTCACTATAATTTTTCAGTTCCCGACTCAATTTGGCAGCTGATTGCCTCATCCAAAAGGTCAGGACTCTCATTGAAAGATATTAAGACAGAGGGTTACTTTGGTCTAATAAGGAACTTTCGTCGCTCAGCTTGGCTTCTTAATTACCTGTTTGGTGCCACACCAAGCGTCTGCAGCAGTTTTGTCTACGGGAAAACACATAAACTTAAATTATTAAAAAATAAAAAAAGTTACTATAGCCCTTATGCTACATCGCTCCGAATGGGAGACCTCGGTTATCAAAGTGAGGTGCAAGCCTCTTTAAACATCACATACAATAATTTGAAAAGCTATACTAGAGGTCTAAGAGCAGCCCTTCAGCAAACTTGCCCAAAATACCAAGTCATCGGTTTAAAAGATGACATCGGTCAACTTAAACAGCTAAACACAAATTTACTCCAAATAGAAAACGAGTTTTACAGTGAGATCCGACCCAAGCAACCAACAAAATCCGGAGAATCACCAATGCAAGCTCTTCTGGATAGGGGCGTAGAATATGTTGAAGTTCGCTGCCTTGACCTTGATCCGTTCACCTTGCTAGGAATAGATTCAACCACTATACGTTTTTTGGATACATTTCTACTATCTTGCCTTCTTTCAGAGAGCCCGCTTTCAAACAAACGTGAACAATGTGAAATAATTCATAATAAAAATCTAACTGTTTATCAGGGGCGTGATCCACTACTCCATTTACGTCATCGAGATCAGTCTATTCCGCTCAAAGAATGGGGGAGGAAAATACTCACAGATCTTTACCCTATTGCCTCACTTCTTGATGCCGCCCATGGAGGTAATTCTTACGAAGTTGCGGTTGCTAAAATGAATACGAGAATTGAACAACCAGCGCTGACACCATCAGCCAGAGTTATAGACGAAATGAGTACTCACAACGAGAGCTATATACAGTTCGGAATACGTTGGGCCAAGCAACATGCTGAAAATTTTGCTGCACGAAGTCCCGATGAAGCTCTGCTTATAAAACAAAAAGATCTTGCAAAGGCATCGTCACTGAACCAAAAAGAAACCGAATCATCGGATTATCTATCTTTTGAGCAATATTTAGAGCAATATTATAGTCAATAAAAGGCCAAGATTCATCGTATGCAAGAACGGTTTTTAAAGATGCCTAGTCCCAGTTACCGATCTGTAAATGCTGTAAGTGCTGGAGTCTGTGCATGGTTATTTATTTTTGCTTTGTTTTACCTACAAGAGTATCTATCTTTACAGCCTTGCTACCTTTGCTTTACTCAGAGATTGTTTATAGTCGGCTGCGGCCTGTCATTCGCTACTGCCACAATTCATAACCCTCGGGGAATAGGACGTAAGGCATATGCAGGCTGCTCATCTCTGTTTTCGATGGCCGCGGCATTCTTTGCAATGAAACAAATTTGGCTACAAAATTTACCGAAGGACTTAGTACCAAGCTGCGGACCACCAGTCGAGTATATACTCAGAGAATTTTCTGTCTCAGAGACAATCCCAATGTTGTTAAGCGGTGACGGAAGCTGCGCAGAAATTCAATGGCAGCTTTTCGGTTTGAGTATACCAGCTTGGGTATTAATTAGCTCTGTTAGTCTCCTAACGGCCTCCCTTTATCAAATGCTTCGAGAACAATAGCAAGGTTAAATAAAAAATATTTTGTTCTAGATTAACAGACCCAGAATAATATTGCATTTTGACTTACCAGCATTGTAACTAACCCGATACAGTCCATTAGTTACACCCCTGTTATGAGTGTTTATATTTTGAGATTAAGATTCACACTGAGTTGCAAGCCAGACAGCAATATAATATTCTCTGTGTAAATCTTCGGACAAAGAGTTGCGAAATGGGCGTTAGAGCAGATCATAAGTCCATGTGGGAACGCTTGGAGGGTATCCTTGGCCACTGGATAAACCAACGTAAAGTTCTTTTATCACAGTACGGTGAGTTGGCCATTATCAAAACTTTTAATCCAGATAACACGCTTCATGGTGCCTTGGTGCAGGAATTCTGCCAGTCCATGGTAGATTACCTATCACTTGTCCACTTCGAAGTGTTCGAACAAATTTCCCAAGAAAATGTTTTTTCTCGAGCTGAATACAAGCAAGAGGCCATGAATCTGATGCGCGGCATCCAAACAACAACGGACAACCTTCTTGATTTTAACGACAAGTACCTCGCCCTTGATGACCTTGAGACGCTGGCATCTGATCTCTCCGCGCTAGGAGAAGAGTTAGCCCAACGTTTTGAGCTCGAAGATCAAGTTATTGGACTGATTCGCAAGTCAAAAGAGGTGGAACCACAGCTTATAAGCTAGCTTATATACTTACACTTTTTTTCATAGATCGGCCCAATGAAGTCCTCACAACCTTAGACCCTAAAAATAATTACTTGCCGTTTTCAAATATCTGCTTTTAACAGCTCCACCTCAAACACCAGAGTCTCATTGGGACCTATTGGTCCCTGACCCGCAGGGCCATAGGCTAAATCTGCGGGGATAAACAATTCCCATTTTGCCCCCTCGCGCATTAGCTGAAGTGCTTCTGTCCAGCCGGGTATGACTTGGGTTACCCCAAACTGAGCTGGCACTCCACGTTTTAACGAACTATCAAATTCAGTACCATCTAAGAGTCTTCCAACGTAATGCACTTCCACAGTACTTTTTGCGTTTGGTCTGACTCCTGCGCCAGATCTAATGACTCTGTACTGCAAACCGCTATCAGTGGTCATCACACCCGATTTCTGTTTATTAGCAATTAAAAAATCGTTGCCTTCTTTCCTATTACTTTCTGATTGTAAAGCAGTTGATTCATCCGCCAATTTTTGTTGAGCCTCCCGTTTTGCAGAGATTTCCGCTTGAAAAATCCGCATTACATCAGAAATTTGCGCCTCACTCAGCCTAGGTTTGACACCATTAATGCCGTCATTAAAACCACTCTGAAAAGCTTTAGCGTCAAACTCTATACCCATTGATTCGATATTTCTTGCACTGTCCATACCATACAAGTAGCTGATTTTTTGTGTTTGATTCACAAGATCCTGAGTAACAGAGTCTTGCGCGGTCTGTGTATTAACTTGATCACATGCGCCAAGCAGGAGGAGTCCTCCGAAAGAAATAAGACTAAATTTATACATTTGTAGCTCCTATTACTCTGATAAATTTTAAACACGAATGCACTTAGGCTATAGAAATATCTTTGACACAAAACTACGGAAATGTAAGTGTATGTCATTTACGTTCCAGTTTCGACTCACAAGAGTGTGTGATTTATTGACACAAAAAGGAGGTTTTTAGCAATGCTCAGATCTGCCGAGAAAATAACAAATCCCATGTACCATGACCAAGTTCCCGTCCACGTTCTTCAAACTTTGTAGACGGACGATACTTTGGTTTAGACGAATATCCTCCCATCCCGTTGCCACAATTTTCAAATCCCTCGGAAAGATTCATAACATCCAGGATATGTTCGGCATAAGGCTTCCAATCAGTAGCCATATGAAAAATTCCACCCAAACGGAGCCTGCTCCGAACGAGCTCTACAAATTCTACTTGCACTAAGCGTCTTTTATGATGCTTTTTCTTATGCCAAGGATCAGGGAAATAGAGCTGTAAACGATCTATGCTTCCCGGGCCGATACAATTCTTAAGAACATCTTTCGCGTCAGAGAAATATATGCGCAAGTTAGTTAAACCTGCGCAATAGGCACGATTTATCAATCTGCCTACACCAGGAGCATAGACTTCAATACCAATAAAATGACTTTCGGGGTTTTTTTGCGCCATTTCAAACAACGAATCACCCATACCAAATCCTATTTCGACAATAAGTGGGGCTAATCTACCAAACTCGAGTTCCGTATTTAAGAGTCCGGATCTCATATCCAAACCATATTTCTCCCACCCCTGAGCAAAAGCGCGACGCTGACCCTTGGTAAAACGTGCTCTTCGTATCACATAACTACGAATAACCCTCGAACTGCACCCCTGATTAGAAATCAAAGCAATCATATTCTTTAAAACTCGAACGATATTACGCAGGTTTTAATCATCGTTATACCACAGTATAAAAAACATGATCCGTGGCGGAACTATTTCAATTAAAGCTTATACTTAGTTTGATAAACAAATTATCGATTGAGAATATTTTGAGTATTCGTCATGAAAAAAGTAATCTATCAAGGGCGAAGGGGTATTTAGACCCGTCATAAACCTTGCTTCATTTCTCCATTGACATCTTCAGACGTTGCATTGCATTTTTTTCTAACTGTCTAATTCGCTCTGCCGAGACGCCGTACTGTGCCGCTAGATCATGTAACGTCGTTTTTACATCATCTAACCATCGACGTTGCAATATGTCCCTACTTCTCTCATCAAGGCTGGAAACTGCTCTTGCGAGGCGCTCTTTGTTGTTAGATTGGCACTCACGATTCTCTACTATTGTCTCAGGGTCAGCCGAAGAATCTGATAAATAATATGCAGGGGTGACCACAGCCCCATCATCGTCGTCATCTGACGTGATATCGAAAGCTGAATCACGGGCGCCAAGGCGCATCTCCATTTCCAGGACATCTTTTACCTCAACTCCTAAGTCCTTCGCCACTGCATCCGCCTCGCCTTGATTTAACCAGTGAAGACTTTTCTTTGCACCCCGCAGATTAAAAAACAGTTTTCTCTGTGCCTTAGTTGTTGCTACTTTAACTATTCTCCAGTTACGTAAAATATACTCGTGAATTTCTGCCTTGATCCAGTGAACAGCGAAAGAAACCATCCTGACTCCCTTCTCAGGATTAAAGCGTCGAACAGCTTTCATCAAACCAACATTTCCCTCTTGAACTAAGTCTGCAAGGGGTAGTCCATATCCACTGTATGAACGAGCGATGTGCACGACAAACCTTAGATGGGCCAAAACGAGTCGGCGAGCGGCATCAAGATCATCATCGTAATAGAGCCGCTCTCCCAAATGACGCTCCTCTTCTGCAGTAAGGATTGGAACAGAAGATGCACCCTGAATATATGCATTAAGATTCGCGCCAGGAGTCATCCACTCCATTGACATAACTGAGTTACTCATCAAAACTCCAGTAATAACACCAATTTTACAGATAGGGTCTGCAATTATAATAGTAAAATAAAATAGGTTCAAATAGACTACGTACAAAAATTGATTAAGGTTCAATGCCCCTGAGATGACGTCGAACAGCTACCCACGCACCCAGCAATCCCAACAACGCTCCACCGCCCAAAATACTCAGAAGACTCCAGATACTCAAACCATGAAGCACAAATCGGCTCTCATACAGGCTGGCTAATACCTCGATTGAGCTATTTAACCAGTTAACTGAACCCCACAGAAGCAAAACTGATACAAATCCTCCCGATAGACCAAAGATAAGTCCCGTATATAGAAATGGGCGACGAACATAACCATCTGTCCCACCGACAAGACGAATTACTATTATTTCATCTGTTCGGCTTTGAATCGCCATTCGTATTGTGTTTGCTACCGCAAGCAGGACTCCGAGGCCGAGTGTGATGCTAAGAGCGGTAATTAATTTTTCTCCGATCTCCAGCATAGATCTCAAACGTTGAAGCCATTGCATATCAATTTGTACTTGATCAACCCCCGATAATTTTGAAATTTGATCGGCTATCTCTCCAGCCCGGTCCAATTTAACGCTATCAGGTTGCACTACAAAAACTGCCGGCAACGGACTCTCTGCTAAATAATCCAGAGCACTCCCAAATCCGGACAACGCCTGGAATTCTGTCAGCGCCTGTTCCGGCGAAATATAAGAGATGCTCGATACACCGACCAGAGTCTGTAGCTGGCTCTCCAGTATCGCCATAGTTTTTTCTTCTACCCCGACTTCCAAAAATACGGTCAGTTGAGTGGATGCCTTCACGTTACCACTCAATCGCTCAAGATTTTCCACAGCAAGAAAAAGGGCTCCAGGAAGCGCAAGCGCGATTGCTATCACAAGAACGGTCATAGCCGTTTGGAGTGGCTCCAATACCATATCTTGCAAGGACTGAACCAAGGTCACTCGATGATTGGTAATTTCACCTCTAAACCGGTCCACGGCAGTCAATGTAGCGTTGCCACTATCCAAACGATTTTTTTTTGACTCCCTATTATTTTTCTTGCTCACTCTTACCACTATCCTCAGCTAAATTACCTCCATCAAGTCTCAAAATTCTTAAACGCATACGGTTAATTAAAGAAACATCATGTGTTGCAATCAAGACGGTAACTCCAACTGTCTGGAATCTGCGAAAAAGTGCCATTATTTCGGCAGAAAGTTGCGGATCTAAATTTCCAGTTGGTTCGTCTGCCAAAAGTATCTTTGGCTTGTGCACAATTGCCCTTGCAATCCCCACCCGTTGTTGCTCTCCACCAGAAAGTTCTGCAGGCTTAAATTGTTC
>CENU01170175.1_pt1 | contig 60462 bp, 56 predicted proteins | sample 361331 | NCBI WGS metagenome assembly CENU01 (sample SAMEA2619766, study PRJEB7988) | marine metagenome | isolation source: saline water (ENVO:00002010), including | reverse complement strand
CAGCTCAGGGCAAAGTCTAAATCGCTTATGAGATCCTCACAATTCTCAATACCCACAGAAAGTCTTACCAAACCATCAACTATACCCAATTCATTACGAATAGCTTCCGGCACAGAAGCATGAGTCATGATAGCAGGGTGTTCGATAAGGCTTTCTACTCCACCAAGACTCTCCGCCAAGGAAAAAATTTGCGTATTTTCTAAAAAAATTTTTGTACTTTGCATACCGCCTTTCAGCACAACGCTAATCATACCTCCGTAGCCCGTCATCTGAACCTTAGCTAGTTTGTGTTGCGGATGGCTAGCGAGTCCCGGATAGTATATCCGCTCTATCAATGGATGTTTTTCAAGGAATTCGGATATCGCTTTTGCGTTATTACAGTGTTTCTCAATCCGGACAGACAGCGTTTTCAAGCTCCGTAGAACCAAAAAACTGTCAAAGGGACTCATAATCGCACCGACCGAATTAGATAGATAATTCATTTGTTGTGCTAAATCCTCTCGATGGAGAGCGCAGACAACAACACCTCCGATCACATCAGAATGTCCATTAAGGTACTTGGTGGCCGAGTGCACCACCAAATCAAAACCAAATTCAAGGGGCCGTTGAATAGCTGGCGAACAAAAAGTGTTGTCGCAGACAGAAACTAAAGCATGACGTTTCGCAAAGGCAGCAACTGCTTTGAGATCTACAAGCTTTAGCATTGGGTTAGTTGGGGACTCGACCCAAATCATCTTGGTATTACTGCGTAAAGCCAACTCCAACTGCTTGGGATCACTCATGTCAACGAAAGTAAACTCCAACCCCGATGAGCGTTTTCTAACGTTCTCAAATAACCTAAAAGTGCCGCCGTAGAGGTCATCAGAGGCAATTATGTGATCTCCTGAATTTAATATCTCCAAAACTACCGCAATAGCCGACATGCCAGAGGCAAAAGCAAATCCCTCACATCCTCCCTCCAAGCAACTAATACACCCCTCCAAAGCTTTACGTGTGGGATTATGACTCCGCGAATATTCATAACCTTTGTGGAGGCCGGGACTTTGTTGAACATAAGTAGAAGTGGCATAAATGGGAGTCATTATCGCTCCGGTCGACGGATCGGGGTTCTGCCCGGAATGAATGGCTCGCGTCTCAAAACCAAGCTGGTTGCTCTTTCTGTTCATAATTATCCCTAATTTTTGAGAAAAAGATTTCTCTCATAATTGATTAAATCAATTTTTGTAATAAAACCCAAAAACAAACTTCCATCAAAAATTATCGCGACATTATTCGAGGTTAAAGCCGTCCTCAACACCCCCAAACTCGAGTCCTTCTCAAGCACTTCAAAATTAATGCTCATATATTCAGATGCGGTTCGAGAAAAGGCTGAACTGTTGATACTAACAGCCGCGAGCAAACTTTCCTCATCTAAAATACCAACGAGTTTCTGTTTATCCAACACGGGTACCTGAGACACATCAGCGGAACGCATACGATTATATGTGGTGTTCAGCGTGTCTGATGGCGCAACAGAAACCATATCACCGTTGTCTGCTCTCCGACTTATCATATCTGTAAGGTTACCAACACGTGATTTTTCAAGTAACTGATTATCATGTAACCAGCTTTTATTGAACGCCTTGGATAAATACTTATTACCTGTATCACAAATAAAAGTAACGACGCGTTTTGCCTGTTTCTGTTTCTTACACCATTTAACCGCCCCTGCCACAAGCGTGCCACTGGAAGAACCTCCAAGGATCCCCTCTTCACGCAAAAGTACCTGCAATGTTTGAAAAGCCTCCTCATCGGAAACGACCTCCGCATCGTCAACTAGAGAGAGGTCTAAATTATCCGGTATAAAATCTTCTCCAATTCCTTCGACCAACCATGAACTACCGTCATAAACGAAGTCTCCTGTAGTCACGGCATCCGCAACAATCGAACCTTTAGGATCAGCAACTACCATCTTTACATCAAGTTGTTTTTCCCTAAAAAATTGCGCCATTCCAGTGACTGTGCCACCCGACCCGACACCGCACACGACAGCGTCAACTCGCTCTTCCATCTGCCGCCAAATCTCGGGAGCGGTGGTTAAACGATGAGCTAAGGGATTAGCCGGATTAGAAAACTGGTCCGCTAAAAAACTGCCGGGCGTAGACGCCGCAATTCGTCGCGCGACTGCATGATAATAATCTGGATGCCCTTCTGGAACATCGGATCGGGTTAGAACCACTTCGGCTCCTAGACCTTCTAAATGAAGTATCTTCTCGCGGCTCATTTTATCGGGAATAACAAGAATAATACGATACCCTTTGATAGCGGCAACGAGTGCTAATGCAATCCCCGTATTACCCGCAGTGGCCTCAATAATTGTACCTCCGACACAAAGTGCTCCACTTTTTTCCGCTTCTTCAACAATCGTGAGAGCTATCCTATCTTTTATTGAGCCTCCAGGATTTTGTAATTCCAACTTTACAAATAACTCACAAGACCCCGTGTCAAAACAATTAATCTTAATTACTGGAGTTTCGCCAATGAATTGGAGGATAGAACTAGTGTTGCGTGTGCTCATTAAAACCACCTTTTTGATCTTTTTTTACTTTAACGTACCAAGGGTCGGAAAATCTTCTGAGAGCGATAGTTACATAATATTTAAAGAAACATCTAATCCAAAGCCTGCTAAAAGTTGGTCAAAGCTTTTGTAGAGACCAATAAGGAAACGTATTGGCATCGAGCCCGCCGATTTTAATCTAAGAAAATGGGTGGTTAAGTATTACTGTATCATCTCTATCTGGCCCAGTTGAAATAATATCGATAGGGATCCCTATTAGAGTTTGGATCCTAGAAATATATGCTCGTGCATTTACCGGTAACTTGTCGAACTCTTTTATACCTTTCGTACACTCATCCCAACCGTCAATCTTTTCATATATTGGAATTATTCTATTATAGTCATCAGCATGCTGCGGAAAAAACTTTGTTGAGTGATCCGCTGTACGATATCCAACACAGATGTTCAGAGAACCAAATCCGTCCAGTACGTCGAGCTTCGTGAGACACAAAGCTGATAGACTATTTGTAACAACAGCTCTACGCAAAGCAACAACATCCAACCAACCGCATCTCCTCTTCCGTCCAGTCGTAGTCCCAAATTCCATACCTAACTCACTCAATTGCTCTCCTAAAGCACAGGTTAATTCAGTTGGGAATGGACCCTCTCCAACCCTTGTAGTATACGCCTTCGTTATTCCAATGACAGAATCCAAATACAGTGGGCCGAGTCCGGTCCCTGTGGCAGCCGCACCCGCGGTTGTATTAGATGATGTTACGAAAGGGTATGTTCCATGGTCAATGTCCAACAAACTTCCTTGAGCTCCCTCAAATAGAATATGCTCACCCGCCTCTCTATTTTCCTGCAAAAACATACTTACATTAGCTCGCATGGACAAAAGCTTTGAAGCCCAGTCAACGGCGGAATCCAAAATCCGATCGAAATCAACGCTAGATCTTCCATAATACTTGGTCAATGAGAAATTATGGAAATCAACCAATTCACCGAGCTTATCCGCAAAATTCTCCATATTCTCTAAGTCCCCAAATCGTAGACCCCGACGAGCAACCTTGTCCTCATAAGCCGGCCCTATACCTCTGCCCGTAGTACCGATTTTGTGGAAACCCCTAGCTAGTTCTCGCGCGCTATCTAGGGCAACATGATAATCTAGAATTAGTGGGCAATTACCTGAGATCTTAAGGCGTTCTCGCACACTCACCCCACGGTCCTCAAGCATCTTTATTTCTGTAAGAAGAGCGTCCGGTGCTAATACTACTCCATTGCCTATAACGCATTGCACTTGAGGACGCAAAATTCCAGAGGGAATCAAGTGAAGTGCGGTTTTTATTCCGTTTATTACCAGTGTATGTCCTGCATTGTGTCCGCCCTGAAACCGAGCCACAACACCAGCCCTGTCCATGAGCAAATCTACTATTTTCCCTTTTCCCTCATCACCCCATTGCGATCCTAAAACCACCACGCTTTTACTCATAAATATCCTTTTTCCATCAACGAGGTTACCTAAAGTTTAACCTTTATAGGTCGCGGACAACGGCGCGACCGTTCTCATTGAATAATTGCTTGTCACAGCTTTTCATGGACTCCGAGTTTCCTTCTTCTTCGAATAATTGAACGACACGATGTCCGGCTTTGCGCAAACTTTTTGCCTCATTAATTAATAATTCATCGTCTCCCACATAACACCATACTGCTTCTTTCGGCGGAATTTTTCTACCACTGAGCTCTGCTAATAAGTTTAAATCAAACGCAAAGCCAGTTGCTGGCCTGTTTCTTCCAAACGCTTTCCCGACACAATCATATCTGCCACCGTTTCCCAAAACTTTTCTTTTGCCCTTCGAAAACCCTGCGAATACTAATCCCGTGTGATAGTGAAATCCTGGCATCTCAGAAAGATCAAAATGTAATGATATGTTAGGGTCTTTAACTGAACCAGCGAGATGGTTTAATTGCTCAATAGCTTCTAGCACCTCATCAGGCGCCTCAGAAAATTCTGATAATGCTACCCGCAAGGTGTCACTACCGCCAACCAACTTTGGTAAAACTGATAGCCAGTTAGACAGGCGCGAATCTTTTATATTCGCAGTTATCCAATTCTCTATTTCTATTCCCGATTTCTTCTGAAGTAAATCATAGAATTCTGATTTTAGTCTAGATTCTAAACCCGCCGACTTAAAGAGCCCTCGGCAAATGTCAACATGTCCAAGATCAAGACAAACATCACTAATGTCGACTAATCTGAGACTTTCTAAAAATAGGGTTACTGCCTCAATATCTGCACGTACGGACTTCTCACCGAAAAGTTCAACTCCAATTGAAGTTGGTGCTCGCGATGACAGCGAATCTCTGGCCCTGGCATGTAATACTGTACCTGCATAACATAATCGACTTATTCCTTTCCGTGCAAAGCTATGTGCATCGATCCGTGCCGTTTGTGGCGTTATGTCTGCCCGAATTCCCATCATCTTGCCACTCACCTGATCCGTCACGCGGAAAGTAAGTAAGTCTAGGTCTTTACCAGCCTTAACCAGAAGAGAATCGGTGTACTCGAGCATCGGCGGAATTACCAAATCATATCCCCACAAATCGTAAAGATCTAAAAGCTCTCTACGCAGACACTCAACATTGATGGCTCTTTCCGGGAGTACATCCTCAAAACCATCTGGAAGAATCCAACGATCTATCTCAATCATCTATAGGTCTCCCATGGAGGGGCGTGACATCATCTAAAAAAAACTAGCAAGCCTGCTCCAGCGAGCATACTTACCAACCCAAAATACCTCAATCTTACTGGTTCAACTTGAGCCATAATCTTCAATATTCTATGCCACCGATCAGGCATCAGAAAGGGAAGCATACCCTCTAAAACTAATAGAAGTCCAAGTGCTGTCAGAAGTTCATAAGTCATTATTCTCACGTCACTGACTACTCGTAGTTGGTCAAGCAGAATTCTTTGACGAACAGATGTTTAACCCATATGCTAGTTCAATCCACCTACTCTTTTGGCCCTATTATGATCCATCAGGTTGCTTTAGATATCGAAAAAACTCACTGGTTGGCTCAACCAGCATAATATCTCCTTTATTCGCAAATGCTGATTTATAGGCATTAAGGCTTCTTAAAAACGCGTAAAATTCTTCGTCTTGACTGAAAGCATTAGCATAAATCGATGCAGCTTCTGCGTCTCCTTGGCCGCGTAATTGTTCGGCATCTCTGTAAGCATTTGCAAGTTCAATGGTGCGTTCTCTATCAGCCGAGGCTCGTATCTTCTCTGCACGTTCTTTGCCCGTAGATCTTAGTTCAGTTGCCTCTTTAGTGCGCTCAGCCGTCATTCGTCTGTACACCTGATTACTAACTTCAGAGGGCAGATCAATTCGTTTAACCCTAACATCGACTACCTCTATACCGAGAGCCTGCAATACAGTTTTATTAAGACCTTGGGTAATGTTCCTCATCAATAATTCTCGTTCACCTGAGACTACTTCCTTCAATGTCCGCGTGCCAAATTGATTTCGCAAACCATTGTTCACTCGGTTAGCAAGTCTATTCTGGGCAATGGACTCAACACCTCCCGTAGCTTTGTAGTATGTTCCAACATCTTGGATGCGCCATTTAGCATAAGAATCAACAATCAACCTTTTCTTTTCAATTGTAAAGAAACTCGCAGGTTGCGCATCCACTGTGAGAATACGCCCATCAAAGATACGAATCTGCTCGGCTAATGGTAATTTAATATGGAGACCCGGCCTCAAATCATCATCCACTAATTTGCCGAATCTCAACTTTACTCCTCGCTCAAACTCGGTGACAACGAATAAGCTGTTTGCCGCTATTACCACAAATACAACGATCGCCAGTGACACTCCTACTAATTTATTCATCGACGCCCCTCCCCTTGCCTCGTACTGTTTCTTTGAATTCGGTCTAAGACTTGTTCTGCTACTCTGTCGACATCAGCTTCGTCCATGTTACTGGAGCCCCGAGAAATACTACCGCTCTTCATCAACTGGTCTAAAGGTAAATACAACATGTTATTGCCTCCCTTTGAATCAATCAGCACTTTGCTAGTTCGCGTCATAACCTCTTCCATGGCATCAATATAAAGTCGTTCGCGCGTCACGACCGGTGCCTTCTTATACTCCGTAAGTAACGCCACAAACCGCTCAGTTTCACCCTCAGCTTTTGATACAACTTGTGATTTGTAGCCCTCAGCCTCCTCTCTTAGACGTTGTGCCTCACCACGCGCCTGAGGGATTATGCCGTTTGAATACGCTTGGGCATCATTGATATATCGTTCCAAGTCTTCTCGTGCCTCGATCACATCATCATATGCTTCCTGCACTTGGGTGGGTGGCCGAGCCTCCTCAATGTTAATTTTCACAACATTAATTCCACTATCATAGACATTCAAATAGTCCTGAAGTTTCTCAGCAGTCGCAACTGCAATCTGCTCTCGTCCGGTAGAAATGACATCATCGAGTCCAGAGCTACCAACCACATGCCTAAGTGCGCTATCGGTCGCTTGCTGAAGCGTTGTCTCTGGATCTTTGATGTTTAAGACAAAGGCTTTTACATCAGCAATGTTATATTGTACTGTAAGAGTGAGTTCGGCGATATTTTCGTCTTCAGTTAGCATCAAACCTCGCGCAGAGTATTGCCGTTCTTCAGTCACACGCTCAATTTCTACCGAATCAATCAAAGGAGGATTCCAATGTAGTCCAGGCCCAACCGTATCATTGTATTTTCCTAAACGAAGAACAATTGCCTGCTCTTTTTCGTCAATTTGATATGCTCCCAGCATTGCCCAAAGCAACAAGATAATACTACCTGCTGCGACTGCCAGTGATTTCCACCCTGTCTCGAAACTTCCGCCCCCAGAGCCCCCGCCGCCGAAGTTTGAAAATTTTTCTTTCAATTTTCTTAACGCCTCATCTATGTCAGGAGGAGCGTCACCACCACGATTTCCACCCCACGGATCTTTCCCCCCCCCGCCTTGATCATTCCAAGCCATAATTTACTCCTATCGCGCAGTTCATTCATTTATCTTTAATTTTTGATTCAACCAGTGAAGCTTAAGATTCATTAGTATTCGCGTCTAACTGGCCACAGTAAAAATATCGGCGAATTCTTTAAAACGTTTTGAAACACGAGCATACTCGATGCTATTCATTTTGACGTCCACTAATGAAACGCCTTGATTGTCAATACTCTCTTTCGTTACTGCACCGCAATTATAAAGCTCAGCTCTCAACGATGCGAGCGCCGGTGGCAAACTAAGTTTTCCGATTAGTGAATCGTACTCAACACATTCAGAGATTGCATTCGCAAGTAAGTCCATGCCGTCGCCGGTTTCTGCTGACACCCACACAGCTACGGGATTGCCGTCTCCATCTCTGTCGATGCGGCATGGGCAATGGTCTAGCAAATCAACCTTGTTGTATACTATCAAAGCGCGGATGTTATCAGCACCAATTTCTTCGAGAACGGAATCTACGCTGTCTTTCATTAACTCAACATCTGCAGCCGAAGCATCGAGCACATGGAGGAGTAAGGCGGCACCGCAAATTTCTTCCAATGTTCCTTGAAACGCCTCTATGAGGCTATGAGGAAGCTGCCTTATGAAACCTACCGTATCAGAAAAAACTGTATTTCTGATACCCTTCACCTTACCTCGCCGCATTGTTGGGTCTAATGTTGCGAAGAGCTTATCCGCTGCATAAACGCCGCTTTTTGTCAGATTGTTAAATATTGTAGACTTCCCGACATTGGTATAACCTACTAGAGATATCGTTAGAGCATTCGATTTACATCTAGACTGTCGCCCAAGCGATCTTTGTTGTCGGATCTTTAACAATTTATTTCTTACGCTAGCAATACGGGCTCTTACCAACCGTCTATCAGATTCTAGTTGTGTCTCGCCCGGCCCACGTAAACCAATGCCACCCTTTTGCCTTTCAAGATGGGTCCAACCACGTATCAAACGTGTCGAAAGGTGCTTGAGTTGCGCTAACTCCACCTGTAATTTCCCTTCGTGAGTACGAGCTCGTTGCGCGAATATTTCTAATATCAAGCCATTGCGATCCAAAACCTTGCACTTTAAATGTTCTTCAAGATTTCGCTCTTGACTCGCTGACAGGTTGTGATTCAAGATTATTAGATCTGCAGACTTTTCAAGTCGGAGCAATGCAACCTCATCTAACTTTCCTAAACTTAGAAAGAATCTGGCTTCAGGAGCTTTCTTGCTGCCAGTGACCAGTCCAACAGCGTATCCTCCGGACGATGCCACCAACTCTTCAAACTCTTTGACATTCTCTTCCCAACCCTCGGCCTGCATTCTCAAGCTCACCATCACTACTCGTTTGCCGCTTATGGGTCGCCCAAAAAATAATGGCATATCGAGCTAGTAATCGTCTTCAGAGAAAGTTTTCGTATTTCCTAGGTCGTAGCGATTATCATTCGAAACTGACGACGTAAGGCTTGATGTGGGGAGTTTGACCGCACGGGAGGGCACAATTGTAGAGATAGCATGCTTGTATACCATTTGACTGACAGTATTTTTCAACAAAACAACAAATTGATCAAACGACTCAATTTGTCCTTGCAACTTAATACCGTTAACAAGAAATATCGATACAGCGATTTTTTCTTTCCTCAACACATTAAGAAAAGGGTCTTGCAAATTGTGTCCCTTGGACATTATTTCGTCTCCTAAAACCGTCAGAACGCTTCTTGAGGCAACAAGGAGCACATTTTTTTGCCTCGCTGCCGTTTAAAGGATTAAGTATTTTAACCGGAACTAAAAAGATGGGGCTTTAAACATGTTTTTTCAAGCGATTAAGGATATTTTTTTTTAATTTTTCTCTATTGCTTAATGGATTGACATGCACAATGTTAAGATCTGTCCAACGTCGCATCCAAGTTAGTTGACGTTTAGCAAGCTGCCGGGAGGCAAATATTGACAAACTTTTAGCCGTTTCGAGGCCGTAAGTACCTTGCAGAAATCCCCATATTTGTCTATATCCAACTGCTCTGATGGCAGGGAGATCAGGATTTAAATCGCCACGAACGTACAAATTCTGAACCTCATCACAAAAACCCCGGTTTAACATAGATTCAAAACGCTCTTCAATTCTTCGATGAAGTAATGTTCGATCAGAGGGCCAAAGTCCGATTTGATAGATGTCTAACGGATGCGTCAGGCTGGTGGATTGTTTTTGGGCTTGTAACTCAGATAGCGGAGTACCGGTTAATTCAAACACTTCAAGAGCTCGAAGTACCCGATGTCTCTGCCGAGGGTGTACACGAGATGCCGTATGAAAATCGATACTTTTCAATCGATCATATAAACTCTCAAGTCCCTCCAACTCTACCTGAATATTCAATTTTTCTCGAACTTTCGCACTAGCAGGAGGCAAATCCGATAATCCATTTATAAGCGCATTAAAATACATCATACTGCCGCCAACGAGGAGTGGAATTTTTCCTTTCTGCCGGATCTGTTGTATCGCGTAATTCGCATCATTAACGAACCTAGCAGCATTGTAAATATCGCTTGGATCAACAACATCTATTAACCAATGTGGCACTTCTTCTAAAATGGCTTTCGACGGCTTAGCGGTGCCTATGTCTAAGTGACGATATACTTGAACGGAGTCTACACTTACTATTTCGACCGGGAAATGTTGACAAATCGCGAGTGCAACGTCGGTTTTACCTATTGCCGTCGGGCCCATTAAAATAATTAAAGGAAATCTTGTATTTTGACGCGCGCCATTGACTTCTAACAAACTCTAACGACCTCGCATAAAGTATTTGTCAATCTCCTCAAGGGAAAACTCGGCCCAAGTTGGTCTGCCATGATTACACTGGTTAATTCGTTCTGTTTGCTCCATTTGACGGAGAAGGGAGTTCATTTCGGATAATGTAAGCTTACGATTTACCCTTACTGATCCATGACATGCCATTGTAGATAAAATATGGTGAATCTCTTCACTTAATCGATCCGAGATATCATAATGAATCAGATCTGCTAAAATGTCGCAAACAAGTTGCTCAGTGTCGCAGCCTCTCAAAATAGCGGGAAGCTCCCTCACCAATAGAGACTCTGACGAGATCCTATCTAAAACAAATCCTAGTTTTGAAAACTCTTCCTTATGACGCTCCCCTAAATCAGCTTCGGTTTCAGTGACTACAACTCCTTGCGGAACTAATAGAGGTTGAGAAACCAGTCCCTGTTGCTCATAAGTACGCTTCAATTCTTCATAAACTATTCTTTCATGAGCAGCATGAGCATCTACGATTACTAGTCCAGTAGCATTTTCAGCGAGAATATAGGCGTATCTCAATTGCGCCACTGCAAACCCAAGTGGCGGAATTGGCTCACGATCATCTTGGCTTACAATATCCTTGTTGTGTTGATCATTGAAAAAGTCGGCAGACCCCGATTTAAGACCAACAATATCGCATTTTTTCCTAGGGCTGTTGCGATCAGCTTGCTCTCCAAAACGATGCGACGAGAGTATATCGACAAGAGACATAATATCTCTTTTGGGTTGAGATCCAACTACTAGGTCGACTCTCGTATCCGAAAAATTATCATTTTTTGGATATCTCTCGGCTAATGCAGAATCTAATGCGGAGTGTACAAAGCGATGAATAACTTTATTATCTTTAAATCTGACTTCATGCTTAGTCGGATGTACGTTCACATCAACATCCCTTAAATCAGTTTCTAGGTATAAGACAAACGCCGGATGACGTCCCTTATACAAAACGTCTTGATATGCTTGCCTTACTGCATGAGCGATAGTTTTATCTTTGACATATCTTCCATTAACGAACAGATACTGCAAATCAGGTTGACTTCGAGAAAAAGTGGGTATGGAGATCCAGCCTTTTATCATCAAATTCGAGCTTTGATTATTAAGATAAATGGCATTGTCCAAAAAAGAGGGCCCACATATCGCTCGGAGTCTTTCCTGCTCATCCAAACATTTCTCTGATGCACTTAGGTCTAATCTCAATCGATCATTATTTGTCAGGGTGAAAGCAACATCGAAACGGCTCAGAGCTAACCTTTTAATACAGGCGCTGATATTGTTATATTCTGTGACTTCAGAGCGCAAAAACTTTCTTCTCGCAGGAGTGTTGTAGAATAATTCTCTGACCTCAACCGTGGTACCTTGAGGGTGCGCCGCGGGACGTAAACTTGCAGTTGTATCACAGTTCTCCGGCTGGAGGAGCCATGCGGATTCAGAATGTTTCGATATCAATGTTAATTGCGACACCGATGCAATACTTGATAACGCCTCACCCCGAAACCCCAACGTACCTATAGCATCAAGATCAACTAAATCATAAATCTTACTAGTAGAATGTCGACCCAAAGCTAGCACTAGTTCATCTGCTGGAATACCCGTTCCATCATCACGAACTTTTAAAAGTTTCATCCCTCCATTCTCTACCTCAACATGTATGTGTCTTGCCCCAGCATCTAAACTATTCTCTACAAGCTCTTTAACCACGGAAAAAGGTCGGTCTACAACCTCTCCAGCGGCGATTTGATTTGCTAGTTGTGTGCCTAAAATACGAATTTTACTCATTAGCTTATACCGCGATTAACGAGGTGGTACTGAAAGCCGTTGACCGACTATTATTCGTTTCGAAGATAAATTATTGTAATGTAATAATTTATCTACCGATGTTTTATACTTTTGTGCTATTTGAGAGAGCGTATCACCCTTCAGCACAATGTATGTTTTTAAACGCTCTGCTTTGTTAACCGCTAACGCTGTCCCCGGAGGTGGATTGTCAAGATAATATTGAACCATTCCCCGATAGATAGCCTTAGCCATGCTCTGCTGATAAGTCTTATCAGAAAGTAATTTAGCCTCCCGTGGATTTGAGATAAATCCAGCTTCAATAAGCAGAGAGGGAATATCTGGCGATTTAAGAACTAAAAATCCAGCCTGCTCCACGCGTTTTTTGTGCAACCTCGCAAGTCCATCAATATTTCTTAGCACGTAATCACCTGCGGCCAAACTACTGCTTAAAGTCGCAGTCATAGATAAATCTAACAAGACCTCAGCTAGAGCATCCGGCTTATCCACCAAACTCAGAGTTACCGCGCCACCTATTAAATCAGCACGATTTTCTTTAGATGCAAGATATCGGGCAGCCTCACTGGTGGCTCCTTTATTTGATAATGCATAAACAGAAGCTCCATGAGCATCGGGGCTAGAGAATGCGTCAGCATGGATAGATATAAAGAAATCTGCAAGACTATTGTGTGCAATTTCCATCCGCCGTCTGTGAGCTAAATAATAATCGCCCTCTCGAATTAAAACACCCCTAAAATCACTGTCGTCATCAAACAATTTCTTTAATCGCTTTGCAATTTGTAAAACTATAACCTTTTCTCGAATTCTTCCAGGACCTAATGCTCCAGGATCTTCTCCTCCATGCCCAGCGTCGATTGCAACGACTATTTTTCGATTTACTTGTTGAATAATGCCAGCTAGATTTTTGCTTGTGCGTTTTTTTACGTCGTACAGATCTACAACTAAACGGTTACCATAGCGTTCATTTGATTGGAGACTAAATACTTTAGAACTCACTTGATTTACCAAATCAAATACCATCCTTAAACTAGTCCCGTCTCTCACGCCGGTGCGAATGCGGACAATAGGAGTGTTTGAGAGATCGAGTTGCTCAAATTCTGCGTTTAACTTTACATCTAAAATATCGACAACCACACGATTTGGCTTGTTTAGCGTAAACGTTTGATATCGTACAGTCTCATTGAGATCCAAAACGATACGAGTTCTGTCAGGAGATCTGTAGAGCCTAAGTCCTTCAATCTTTGAAGCCTCGACAAAGTCACTAAAGATCAAAATCATTAAACACACGTATAGAAACTTCAGCATTTAAAACATCCGATACTGTTAGCAAAAAAAAATGGAGAGACTGGGAACAAATTCTTATAACTATATATTTTGCAAATGCTCATTCGTAATTTTTCCAGCAGGAGTATGCGATCGTATAGTCACAATTCGAGTATCGCCCTCAGATATTATTGACAATTCCAAATCAATTTTACTCAGATACCCATCGCTACGTTCCGGCCACTCAACGAGACATAAATATGCATCACGCAAACAATCGCGGTAGCCGAGGAATTCCAATTCTTCAGGATCACTCACTCTAAAAAGATCAAAATGATACACCGCCCCGAGGTCTAATTGGTAGGGTTCCAACATAGCATATGTAGGACTTTTCACAATCCCACCAAAACCCAGACCTTGGAGCACTCCTCTGGCCAACGTAGTCTTCCCAACGCCCAAATCTCCGGAAAGTGTGATTACCAAACGGGGAATTAGCACCCTCGCAACCGATTTACCAAATGCTAACATCGCCCGTTCATCAACAATCTTCGTTCTCAAAAACCCACCATAGTCACATAAACTCCCCGGAACGCTTTTCATATTGGATCACCTGAACGCTCTTGAATCATTAATTGATTACTAATCGATCGTAATAAATCAGTGGCCATCAGTCCTCTTTGCCCCAACTGGTCAACCAAAACGTCAGCAGCATGCGAATGTAAACAACACCCCAACTCTGCGGCAGAAATGCATGACAATGATTGAGCTAAAAGACCACCAATAACTCCACTCAGTAAATCTCCCATTCCGGCACTGGCCATGCCAGGATTGCCGTATGGACATATGCTTACCACCTCTGAGGAACGTCCACAGACTATGGTTCCCAAACCTTTCAACACTACTGTTGTGCCAAATACTTTTTGGAGTTCGATTACCGCCGAAACACGGTCTAGCTCGACTTCCTTGACAGAAATATTCAATAAACGAGCGGCTTCCCCTGGATGCGGAGTAATCACACAGTTTTCGGCATTTTCTCTACTAATTTGTATTTTTCCTGATGAAATGATATTTAGCGCATCCGCATCAATAACCATTGATATTTTTGTATCTAATGCTTTTTGAAGTAATTGCTCAGACCACGCTGACGTGCCTAAACCTGGGCCTAAAACTAATACACTCGGACGACTTAAAAATGGCTCAAGCTCTTGTCCAGATGACACCCCAATCGCCATAACTTCCGGTTGTCGCGTTAACATGGCTGATATATGCTCGGGACGCGTCGCTAGAGACACAAGTCCTGCTCCAATCCTCGCGGCGCCTTGAGCAGCTATTATGCCAGCGCCAGCATAACCATAGTCACCTCCGATAACTAAAACATGTCCATAATTTGTTTTACACGAATAATTTAGTCGGCTTGGCAAAATCTTACAGAGTTTTTCTAGACTCATAATCGTTGCACTAGCCAACCCGTTCAGGTTTTCCCCGCGCTCCAGCCCCAAGCGTCTTAAAATGAGACTACCACAACATGAAGGACCATACCCGGTAAAAAGACCCTGTTTATAAACTAAAAAAGTTACCGTTAAATCTGCATTCACAGCTATATCGAGAACTCCGCCCGTACCAGAATTTAGGCCTGACGGCACATCTATTGAAACCGTAGGTAAATTTGAGAAATTCATTTTTTGAATTGCGCATCTGTATTTTTCGTTTATTTTTCCTCGCAAGCCAATCCCTATGAGGGCGTCAACAATAATCCCATGATCTATTATTTCTTCACCTGAAAATATATTCAACTCAGCATTTGCATTAAGCGCAGTTTCTCTAGCGCAAGCTATTGTTGGGGAAAATTGGCAAGGATTTCCTAGTTCAAAAACTCTAACTGGTATTGATTTCGCAGAGGCAAGAGCAGACAGTAAGTACCCATCCGCAGCATTTTTACCTCCCCCACAAAAAACATTGATACTGTTAGGCTGACCAAACTTTCTTGTTAACTCTTGATAAAGAGCTTCCGCAGCCTTCAGAGCAAGAGCATATTCAGTTGAGTTTATTTTTTTAAGGTGCTGTTTTTCGATTTTTATAACATTAGACAAGTCATACAAAGAATTATCATCCGTTTTTAGCGACATTAAATTAAGATCCAAGTAGACTGACGAACCTATAGTTTAGCTGAAGTGACCCGACATGTCTCAAACGATTGACTCGAACAAAAGCCTCCAAGAATTGGCCATTAAAATAAAAAATTGGGGTGCACATCAAGGTTTCCAACAGGTTGCAATTGTCGAACCTGATTTATCACAGGCCTCAAATAATCTCCGAAAGTGGATAAGTGATGGATACCACGGAACCATGGATTGGATGGATAAACATGGAGAAAAACGATATAAAATCGATAAGCTCGTGGATCAAGCAGTGCGAGTTATCTGTTTCAGAATGGATTACTTAACCGATAATAAAATGATTGCAGTGCTTAAAAATGATAACAAGGCCTATATATCTCGGTATGCTCTGGGGCGAGATTATCATAAATTAATAAGGCGCCGTCTTGCCGGGCTTGTGTGTCGGATACGACAAGAGATGCCTAGCCACGATGTCAATCAACGTGCTTTCGTCGATAGTGCCCCGATTATGGAAAAACCATTAGCCGCGCAAGCAGGGTTGGGTTGGATTGGGAAAAATACCCTTCTGCTAAATGAAAAAGCAGGCTCATGGTTTTTTCTTGGCGAAATTTATACTTCATTAGAGCTACCAACAGACATCAATAAAACAGAAAATCAATGTGGTAACTGTCGCGCATGTAATTCCATATGTCCCACTAATGCCTTCCCCAAGCCATATATTTTAGATGCGAGGCGTTGTATTTCATATTTGACAATAGAAAACAAATACAAAATCCCAGAAGAAATGAGGCCCCTCATCGGAAATCGAGTGTTTGGCTGTGATGATTGTCAAATTATTTGTCCTTGGAATCGCTTTCCAACTGAATCACAAGAGTCCGATTTCAAACCAAGGCACAATTTTGATGATATAGATTTGCTAACACTCTTTGCTTGGAATGAGGAGGAGTTTTTGTTGAAAACACTTGGATCGGCAATCAGGAGGATCGGTTATGAACGGTGGCAGCGTAACCTCGCTATTGGTCTAGGAAACTCACAAGGCAACACGGACGTAGTAGCCGCATTAACTCAACGACTGGCGGTTTCGAGTGCTCTTGTAAAAGAACACATTTTGTGGGCCATTAATCAACAGCGCAAGAAACTCGGTCATCCTGCCGGTTGAACAATACTAAATATTTATAAAAGTATCCCGATAAAACTTCAGTTCAGCAATAGAATCGTAAATATCATCAAGAGCAAGGTGTTTAGCCTTTTTATTAAACCCGCTCATTAAACTTGGCTTCCAGCGCTGAACAAGTTCCTTTAATGTCGATACATCTATATTTCGGTAATGAAAGAAATTAGCAAGCTGTGGCATATATCTGACCAAAAAACGCCTATCTAAACAAATAGAATTTCCACACATCGGGGATGCTTGAAAATCGACCCATTTCCCGAGAAAGTCTAGGGTTGCATTCATGGCTACAATTTCGCAAATCGAACTTTTTCTTACCCTATCAATTAAACCAGAGCGCGCGTGTTGGAGGGTATTCCACTCGTCCATCTTGGTCAACTCCGGTTCCGCCTGATTAATTGCGATAACTGGTCCCTCTGCTAAAATCTTCAAGTCGCTATCAGTTATGACCGTCGCTATCTCTATTATGCGATTCTCAAACGGCCGTAGGCCAGTCATCTCAAGATCAATCCAAATTAAATTAGTCGACAATTCTCTCAATTTTATCTCTCCTTTTCCTTAGAACCAAGTTTCAACAACAACTTTTTCTAATAATTACAAGATTACCAAGCCCGTCATTGTCAACAAGTTTAATTATGCTATATCCTAGTATTCTTTGGAAACGGTGATATTTCAGATGCATCTAAGAAAATACTTTGAACAAAAAATATTTAAATAAACAACAAATGAGACGTACAGCCCAAGGCCACGAAGTGGCAAAAAAAAAAGTCTCACAACCAATGCTTTGGAGAGTATGACTGAGGGGCTAGAGCCCAACGCGACCGGCATCGTCATCATCAATTATGGCCTCCAAGTTCTAATTGAGGGTCTTAATGGCATATACTGCGGAAACCATTATCGGTGTTATAAAAGGGCAAATGTACCGTCCTTAGTAGCAGGAGATCATGTGATATGGCGGAATGCAAATCCATTTGGAGTCGTCGTCGCAAGGCAAACTCGTTCATCTAAACTCGCTCGTCTTGATATTGGCGGAAAAACAAAGTCAGTAGCCGCAAATGTAAGTCAACTTTTTATAGTAATAGCGTGTTTGCCTCTGCCAATAACAAACCTGATAGATCGCTATATAGTGGCTGCTGAGGCAGAGCACATATCGGTGACATTTGTAGCGAACAAAATGGATTTAGTGAAACACAAAAATTCAGTACAATTACAAGCAGTCATAAACGAATACATGCGCATCGGCTACCCAGTCATCCGCTCGTCGGTTAAAACAGCTCTCGGAATCAACTTAATAAAAAATAATCTGCGAAATAAAACTTCTCTATTTGTTGGTCAATCCGGTGTCGGTAAGTCATCGCTTTTAAATCTCATTGAACCGACAGCAAACTCTCGCACTGCACCCTTATCTATAGCGAACGAAAAAGGTGCTCATACGACCACAGTCTCACGGTTATTCAGAGTATCCAGTGGTGGCAATTTGATTGATTCACCAGGCACTCACACATTTTCATTAGCTCATCTCGACTCCCGACAACTTATTGAAGGCTTCAAAGATTTCCACCCCTTCCTTGGAAAGTGTAAGTTCCGAGATTGTCTTCATGACGAACAATCGGGATGTGCAATATCTGAGGCGACAAAAAAAAATTTAGTTTCAGCAAGACGGTTTAAAAATTATCATCAAATTAAAGACGAGTTAAAAATAAAATGAATGGACTTTTAAGTAACAAGGCGCACAATTTTTTCCAAAATCGGCGAAACTAGCAGCATGAATATAAAATTATATTTCACGGCAAATATCCAAAGATTATTACCAAAACATTTTCTTTCAAAATTGACCGCTATTCTTGCTGAATCGCAAAGAATATGGCTGAAGAACTTTCTTATCCGAAGTTTTATCAAAATTTATAAAATTGACTTGAGTGAAGTAGAAAATCCTGACGTCAGCTTCTATCCATCTTTTAATGAGTTTTTTACCCGTCGGCTATCAGCGAATGCCCGCAAATGTGATATGAATAACCAGTCGATTACTTCACCAGTAGACGGCTCAATCAGTCAAATTGGCCAAATACAAAAGAACAAGATACTACAAGCTAAAGATATAACTTACTCAGTTGAGCGCTTAGTTGGGTGCAAAGAAGTAGCGCAAACATTTTATGAAGCGAACTTTGCCACCATTTACCTCTCACCTAGAAATTATCATAGAGTTCACGCGCCGTGTGATAGTAAATTAATTAAAACCTGCTATTTCCATGGCGATATATACTCCGTAAATAAAAAAACCTGCGACACCATACCCAACTTATTTACTCGAAATGAGCGATTAGTATGCTACTTCACGTCTCCTAACTTTGGTGATTTTTGTTTGATTTTTGTTGGAGCAATGTTGGTTCGTGGCATAGAAACCGTGTGGACAGAATGCGAAAGAATTGAGAGATTTTCTCCACAATATAATAGCTTTTCCGAAAAAAATCTGCTTTTCAAAAAAGGAGAAGAACTCGGTTGTTTTAAATATGGATCCACCGTAATTCTATTGTTTACGCCAAGCTTTCTATGGCTCGAAAACCTTACTTCAGGGACTAGTCTCCGCATGGGTGAGCGAATAGCTTTATGTGACCAATAAATGTTTACCCCCCAGAATATCGATGGACGGCGTCAACGAAAACCTCGACATTACGAGGGTCGATATCTGGAGTGATTCCATGACCCAAATTAAAAACATGTCCACTACCACTACCATAAGAATCTAGAATTCTTTGCACCTCTGACTCGATAGATTCAGGATTACTCCGTAACACCGCCGGATCCATATTTCCCTGGAGAGCCACTTTGGCACCAACTCTTCTCCGTGCCTCACGCAAACTAACGGTCCAATCGAGGCTAATCGCGTTGCAACCACTGGTTGCTATTTCTTCTAGCCAATTTCCACCACTTTTCGTAAACAAAACTACGGGAACCTCGCGATCGTTATAGCGTGAAATTAAGTTGGCAATAATTGCTCTTATGTAGGCAAGCGAAAATTTTTCGTAGGCCTCATGACTAAGAATTCCCCCCCAAGTATCGAAGATTTGTATCACCTGCGCACCACTGCAGATTTGAGCATTCAAATAATCAATGAGGGAAAGTGTTAATTTTTGAAGCAATTGATGCAAAATTTCTGGATGCTTATACAGCCATGTCTTTGTGCGTGAAAAGTCTCGAGAACTATGCCCCTCGATCATATAAGCCGCTAATGTCCATGGTGAGCCTGAAAATCCTATCAGAGGCACAGTACCATCTAATTCCTTTCGAATCAGTGATACCGCCTCTAATACATAGCTTAGATCAACTTTTGAGTTGATTACTGAGAGCGATTCTACATCTCTTTCGGTTCTCAACGGTTTTCGAAATTTTGGTCCCTCCCCCTCCACGAAGTACAAGCCTAAGCCCATAGCGTCAGGGATTGTTAAAATATCTGAAAATAAAATCGCTGCGTCCAATTTATAACGCCTCAATGGTTGCATTGCGATCTCACAAGCGAGTTTTGGATCTTGACAGAGACTCATAAAATCGCCAGCGTGGCTACGTAAATCGCGATATTCAGGCAAATGTCGTCCAGCTTGCCGCATGATCCACACGGGAGTTCGCGTCGTCGGCTCCTTCAAAAGGCTTTTTATAAGGCAATCATTTTTAAGCTCACTCATTAAAGTGTCCTCAAACTGGTCAGGCTGACCCAACCATAAACAAGAATTAACTACATACCTTAAGCATCACTAAGAAGCACAGTGAAAAGACAACACTTTTTGTAAATTAGAATCACCATATTCAGTAGAAACTGTTGCGAGGCCAAAAGCCTCTAAAATAATCAAACGTAATTGACCATCGATAACTTTCTTATCACGCGTCATAATAAGGTTGAAGTCTTGAATAGTCATAGATAACGGTGGCGATGTTGGAAGTCCACATCGCTCCAGCATAACTTTAAGCCTATCAAAATCAGTTTCCGAAATACCACCGAGCAAGACTGATAAGCGCATTGCCATTAACATACCAACGGAAATTGCCTCGCCATGTACCCAATCTCGATATTTAAGAAAAGTTTCTATTGCATGTCCAAAAGTGTGCCCAAAATTTAGAATTGCCCTATGTCCTTGCTCAGTCTCGTCTTGAGAAACAATTGATGCTTTAATTTGACACGACACACGAACAGCATAGGCCAATAAATTCAAATCATAACCCAGAAGTCCATCTAAATTTTCCTCAATCCAATTAAAAAAATCCCGATCAGCGATTAATCCATATTTAATAACTTCAGATAAACCAGCTGCAAATTCTCGCTTAGGTAACGTTCTCAATGTCGTCGTATCGGATATAACAATTGATGGCTGGTGAAATGCACCGATCATGTTTTTACCTAAAGCATGGTTAACGCCAGTCTTTCCACCTACTGAAGAATCCACTTGCGCAAGTAAAGTAGTCGGTATTTGGACGAAACCAATACCTCGCTGATAAACCGCGGCTGCAAAACCGGCGACATCCCCAATTACTCCCCCACCTAATGCTACCAAGGTGGTAGTTCTATCATGACCTTCTTCAAGTAAGGCAGAAAGAATAATATTCAGACCATCAAGAGTCTTAATCTTTTCTCCATCAGGAAGCACTATTTTATTAACTTGAAATTCCCTAAAATTTTGAACAACCTTTTCGAAATACAAGCGCTCGACAATTTCATTTGTTACGATCATAACTCGACGACCGAGAACATAATCTGCAAATACCACTTCCTCCATAGCATCAGGCCCAATTATTATTGAGTAACTTCGAATTCCTAAAGACACATGTACTTTGCAACACTGTGATTCAGAACTTGATAGAGATGTATGCATTTCTTTTCCTTCAGCAGGCAGTTGTTATGACTACTAGATGTGGTAACTTTTCGAAGTAATAGTTTTATGGACTACATCGCTAATATTTTTTCTGCAAGTTTCTTTACTAAATTAGAAAGCCTACCCTGTCCGGAGTTGATGATAATATCAGCGACTTGTCGATATAACGGATCTCTCTCCTCTAATAATTTTTCGATCACACTTTTTCTGTCCGCTACTTGCAATAATGGTCGTTTTCTATCCTTCCGAGTGCGTTGAAATAATTGTTGAGAACTGGCACACAAATAAATCACTAATCCATTATTAAGTAGTAATCGCCTATTCTCTTCTCGCAAGATGATTCCTCCTCCAGTCGCGATTACTGCACGTGCATTTTCTGAAATAAGTGTTGAAAAAATTTTTGACTCTCGATCGCGAAATCCCTGCTCACCATCCATATCAAAAATCCATTCAATATTAGCTCCTGTTAGCGATTCTATTTCAGCATCAACATCCAGAAAATTCCGATGTAAAGTTTCAGCCAATGCCTTTCCTACTGAGGATTTCCCTGACCCCATCGCACCTACTAAAAAGATATTCGAACCTTCCATAATTATCTCAAAAATTTAATCGTTTTACCGACTTATGTAGCTACTAATAAATACCATTTCGACCAAGCAATTTTATAGAATATCGATCGAGATATAATGTAAGTTACAGGTTGGTCGTGTGAAATGAACCTACGACCCTTATTATAAGCGTTTAATTATTTAAAACTAATAATTAAGTGTAGAGAAAAAAATTACTTTTATAAATGGCACATCTATAATGTCTACACACCGCAAAAAACTATAAATTACATTATGTTGAAGAATAGTAAATTTCTGAAGGCTATACTATTTCTAAGCCTTATTCTCTTCAGTAGTGGCTTAGTGCTCACATCTTGCTTGTATTTATACCTGAGCCCGAAGTTACCCTCCGTTGAGGAACTTAGTGAAATCGAGCTACAAATACCACTTCGCATTTACTCATATGATTTAAAAGTAATCGCAGAATTTGGCGAAAAGAAACGAACTCCAGTTTCGTTTAAAGAAATTCCAAATACCATGGTCAATGCATTTTTGGCAGCAGAAGACTCAAGTTTTTTTGAACATAGTGGTATTGCAATCTCTGGCTTGGCAAGAGCGGCTCTCGAGCTTGCTCGCACCGGATCAATCCGTAGCGGAGGAAGCACGATTACTATGCAAGTCGCACGGAATTTCTTTCTAACGAGAAAACAGGAGTTCACCCGAAAATTTAACGAAATATTACTCGCGTTTAAAATAGAGAAAGAATTTTCAAAAAAAGAAATACTATCCTTGTATGCCAACAAAATTTATATGGGAAATCGTGCTTATGGTGTGGGCGCAGCGGCCCAAGTGTATTACGGAAAATCCCTAAATCAACTCAGCTTAGCTGAAACTGCAATGATAGCCGGCTTGCCTAAGGCTCCGTCAAAATATAATCCCCTTGCCAATCGACAGCGGGCGCTTCTTCGCCGAGACTGGATATTGGGAAGGATGCTAACTCTAGGAAATATTGATCAAGTAGAGTACCAAAATGCAATTAGCGAGTTAGATAAAGCTTCATATCATGGATCTTTATCGCAATTAGAGGCCGACTATGCAGCAGAGGTCGTACGACAAGAAGTCATCGAAAAATTTGGCCGCGAAGCTTATACAAAGGGATATAGCGTAATAACAACAATCGATTCTCGTATGCAGGAAAATGCGGTTCGCGCTGTTCAGTCTGGAATCCTAACTTACGACAAGAGGCACGGCTATAGGGGCCCAGAGAAAAGAGCGGTAGAGAATTCCGAATGGCTGTCCACATTACAAAGCACACCCATATTTGGTAAATTACAGCCTATGATTGTCGTTGAAATAAACGAAGATTTTTGTGTCGTCCTGGATGCTGAGAATCATTTACACACGATAAATTGGAAAGACAACCTTCAGCACGTTCGAAAATATATAACAGTGGATGAGACATCTGACCCTATCAAATCGGTCAACGAAGTCTTCTCACCGGGCGACTTGATACGTCTTGTAAAAACGAAGGACCTAAATTGGCAACTGACGCAGCTACCAAAAGCTCAAGCCGCATTAATCGCACTTACCCCCAATAATGGAGCGATAAAAGCGATGGTGGGCGGCTTTGATTACAGGCATAGTAATTTCAATAGGGTAACGCAAGCTACCCGTCAACCCGGGTCTAACTTTAAGCCATTCATTTATGCAAGTGCCCTTAAGAACGGTTTCACTGCAGCTACTTTAATTAATGATGCTCCAGTTGTTTTTAACGATGAAAAATTAGAAGAAACTTGGAGACCCGAAAATGACGGCGGAAAATTTTTTGGTCCCACAAGATTACGCGAGGCTTTATATCGATCACGAAATCTTGTATCAATTCGATTGTTACGCAGGCTCGGTATTGATAGAGCACTTGAGGGACTGCAAAACTTCGGATTTCAAACAGGAGATATGCCTCTCGATCTTTCGCTAGCGCTGGGCAGTCACGCACTTACTCCGCTGGAGATTGTCTCAGGTTACGCAGTTTTCGCTAATGGTGGTTACCGAATAGAACCGCATATAATCGGAAAAGTTATCGACAGAGACGGAAACATAATCCTTGCTACCGAGCCGTCTTCAGCATGCCCAAAATGTTTGAACGGACTGAACAACCCCCCCGATACTCAACTGTCTGAATTACATAATGTCGACATAGCCCTAGAGAATTTGTTTACCGAGCTTAGCGATCGCCAAAAATTGCACAGTGATAGAATAAATAAGCAGATACTTCAACTTGCCGTAAAACGATCAACGACATTCACCAATGCTCAAGCACCTCAAGTGCTCGATCCTCAGACTGCTTTTGTAATTGACTCAATTCTCAAAGACGTGATTCAACTTGGTACTGGAAGGAAGGCTAAAATTTTAGCTCGTAACGATTTGGGCGGAAAAACAGGTACAACAAATGGACCACGGGACGCTTGGTTCTCAGGTTATGCACCAACGCTTGTGGCCACGGCATGGTTGGGCTTCGATAATAATTCGATTATAGGTAAAAATGAGTATGGTGGTTCAGCGGCTCTCCCAATATGGATTGAATTCATGGCAGATGCACTCAAAGATACGAAGCAAACACAAAAACTGCAACCGAGTGGACTAGTTCGTGTAAAAATCGATAAGGTAACAGGAAAAAGAATTGGTGCAAATCAGGAGGGTATCTTCGAGTATTTTAAGAGTGATGAGGTTCCAGAATTATTACAAGGGACAGGAAGACTACCTTTAGATCAACAAAATCCTATCCCTGAGGACTTGTTCTAAAGTTAATGCAATATCTCAACCTAAAGTAGGATTCTTGACCAATCATAATTGGTATCACCGATAGCATAAAAAAAGGGGTTTTTCAGGTCTGCCTTTGTGTTGTAGCCTAACACTTTCATTTCTTGGTCTAATATAGCACCACCGGCCGCCTCCAAAACTGCCTGTGCAGCCGCAGTATCCCACTCACACGTTGTTGCGAGCCGCGGATAAAGATCAGCTTTACCCTCTGCAACCATACAGATTTTTATAGAACTACCGACATTTACAACCTCACATGGTCCAATTAAGTGTTTGATTCTCTCAACTAATTCAATAGCTTTTGTATCTCCGTGTCTGCGACTCATCATAACCACCATTGGAGTATTTCCTTTTGAAACAGACGCCACCGAACGACAAAGTATTTCTCTCTGACCCAACGAATCCCGCTTAAAGGCACCCGCATTAAAACCCCCGAAATAGGTAGTTCCTTGTACGGGAATATGGACTACTCCCATTACTGGTCTGTGCGATTCAATCAACGCTACATTGACACTAAATTCACCATTCCTATCCAAAAACTCAGATGTTCCGTCCAATGGATCCACAAGCCAATAGCGCTTCCAAAATGCCCGAACTGTCGAATCAATTTCCTTTGACTCTTCCGATAAAATTGGAGTCTTTGGTTCTAACTTTTTTAGTCCATCTAATATAATTTGATGAGCTAAAAGATCAGCACAAGTTAAAGGGGTACCATCGTTTTTTTTGCTCAAATCAAAATCTTGAGATTGATAAATTTGTAAAATTGACGCGCCTGCTGCTGAGACTATTTCTAGGACTGAATTCATTAATTTCCAATCCATGTTATTTCCCCCTCACCATAAACGGATAACCATGCCTAAAATATCAATCACCATGTCAGGAACCGTTTTGATATAGTACTAGAGGCAAAGAACATGTTTCAAGATGCTCCACTATGTTAATTGATCGTACTTTATTGATACCATTTTTATCGATATGGATGGTGTTTTGTTTAAACTAAATTTTGATAACGTTTTCTGAACTCGGCATTTACCTTTCCAATATTCCAAACTTCTCAATCAACCTTGAGGGGAGATTCATGAAAAGTCACGTTTGCTACTTTGTAAGCATTGCTGCACTTTGAATTGGTATTCGACACAAGTTTTGGTCTACAAGGCTACATGTCAATATCACCGAATGGAAGAGAATGGTAAGCCAGCTAATAAAGGAATGTCCTCGTGGCGTGCTGTTTCTTAAGCACTTGATAAAACTCGAAAAATCAAGGATTCTATATACTAACGCCGAAAGAGAAGATCTGAGAATAAAATATAAAAAAACTGATCTGATAAATAATGGTGACTTGATAATTTCTTAAAATTATTATGGCTTCTCATAAAAAAGCCCAGAATTCTGAGAATACTTACGACAAAATGTAAACTTTGATACTAAAAAGAGTCTCTAAGTAGATATTTCTGAAAATGTTATGAAGTCGGCTACAATATATGGAATTGCTTTTTTGATTGACAGCGAAAAACCAGTCGGCAAGGCTTAAAAAAATCAGTACTAAGATTTTATCGCATTACAACGCTTTATTGCTTTGATGAAGATAAATGAGAAAAATATATGATAGTGAGAATCGATAAATGGCTTTGGGCAGCTAGATTCTACAAAACTCGTTCGATGGCCAAAGACGCCATAAACGCCGGCCATATAAAGATTAATGAAGAGAAAATAAAGCCGAGTCGAAAAGTTGGAATTAATCAACTTATCAGTATCAAACATTCTGGAGGCGAAAAAATTATTGTAGTGCTGGCGCTTAGCTCAAAAAGAAAAGGAGCTTGCGAGGTGCAAAAACTTTACGCAGAGACCGACACAAGTCAAAAGACGAGACAAAAATTAGTTACAGAAGTAAAAATGTCATTACTTTCAAATCCCATTGCCACCAAACCAAGTAAAAAACAACGTCGGCAAATACATCAGTTTTTACAAATCCGGTGAGCCCAGAGGAAAAGCAAACTGAACAAATACTGCACGACAATATTTTTACAAAATTTAGTTTAGATAACACAAATATTAGAGGTCAAGTCGTGACGTTACGCTAGTGCTACAACGATATAATCTCGAATAAAAAATACTCGGAAAACGACAGATAACCTCGGGGAGAATTCTCGATAGTTGTTTGCTTGCTTAGCGCTAGTCTAAACTATAACGGTCGTTTAATCCCTCAGCCACGAGAATCAACCTCGGGGAGCTAATCAAGCATGATGGCTGAATGTACCTCCAAAAATAATATTAGAGGAATCGTGCACGGTGATTTCTCAATTCTCTCGGACCAATTTGGTTTCTATCAACTTTCTAAAAATTGTTCTCTAAGACTAATTGTAGAGCCAGAATCTTGCAATCGATATCAAGGAATAGTCTTGATATACGGAAAAAAATTTAGTAGTTGTTTACAGTATTATTTCGAACAACCGGTTCGGAATATAACTAAAATAAAAGTCGGTGGGTATATGCGAACCGCAGTCGGCATGCGGATAAGAAAACTACCGGCACTAACTTCAAATGACGAAGAGTCCCAAGAATTGAAAGAAAAATCTTTGTTGCTCGAAATACTTCGTAATTAGGAACCAATTGTTTTGCCCCACTACGATCAGCTTGTTTCTCTATTTTCTAATGATCTTATCCGAATTCTGTTTACAGAAAATCCTAGTTTCCGTTGTAGCTGCTCTCGGGAAAGATGCCTTAAAGCGCTGTATTTACTTGGCTTAAAGGAAATGCAATCGATCTTTGAAGACGGGAATTCAATCTCGTTAAACTATGAGTTTTGTAACGAAAATTATGAAATTTATACAACTGAGTTTTTAATCTACACAAGGAACAATAGTTAAGTAGTCTGCATAGTGCACAGTTTTTGTGAGTAAATTTAGATCTAAAAAAGAATAGTCAGAATAGCGTTTCTACGCTAACATTCACACCTGAATGTGGTTTTTTGGATAGAGTTGCTCTTGTTTAGTAGCTTTGTCAAGATTAAAAACACGAAAGTTTAAAATAAAATGTCCAGACCAATTTCTCATCACGATTTAGGCGTCGCCGAATTAATAGAACTATCTGTAACTCGTGGAGAAGGTCATCTACTCGACAATGGTGCTCTATCAGTACTCACAGGAAGTCGGAGTGGACGCTCTCCTCTCGATAGATTTTTTGTAGATGAGTCCACAACTACCGAATCAATCGTTTGGGGAACAACAAACCAGCGAATGACCGAGGCTAAATTTAATTATCTCTGGGAAAAAGTTGAGCTCTATTTAAATCAACAAGAGCAATTTATATCTCATCTTCATGTGGCGCAGCATGAAGAACACTATTTACCCTTGAAAATAACAACACAAACTGCATGGCATAATTTATTTGCCAGAAATATGTTCGTAAGAACCGATCAATATAATCCAAGAAACAAACCTTGTTGGGAAATGCTTCATGCTTGTAATTTTGTTTGCAATACAGATACGGATGGGACGCGGTCCGAAGGTATCGTAGCCATTAACTTTGCTATGAGACGCGTTTTAATCGCCGGACTCAGCTATGCCGGTGAGATAAAAAAAGCGATGTTTTCCGTGCAAAATTTTCTTTTACCAGAACTTGGCATAATGCCAATGCACTGTGCGGCAAATGTCGGAGATGACGGGTATACCACTTTATTTTTTGGCCTCTCTGGCACAGGAAAAACCACACTTTCTGCAGATTCTACGCGTGCTCTAATTGGAGATGACGAGCATGGTTGGACAACGGGTAGTGTATTTAACCTAGAGGGTGGGTGTTATGCAAAAACAATAAATTTAAATAAAACCAATGAGCCTATCATTTGGAATGCTATCCGATTTGGGGCCATAACTGAAAACGTATTTGTTAACAACTCCACTCAACGTACTGCAGACTTTGATAACACTTCAATTACTGAAAATGGTAGATGTAGTTACCCGCTTGAGCACGTGCCCAAGCGAAAAATAGAAAATTGCTCTGGTGAACCAAAATATATAATTTTCCTAACATGCGATGTGAATGGGGTGTTACCTCCTGTTTCATTGCTGAGCAAAGAGGCGGCAGCATATCATTTTCTAACGGGCTACACCGCTCGAGTTAGTTCGACTGAAATAGACACCGACAAAGGGATTTCTCCAACTTTTTCTCCTTGCTTTGGTGCACCCTTTATGCCAAGGAAAGCAGAGGTTTATGCCAATCTATTGTTAAAGCGCATTGAAAAATTTGGATCTGAGGTATTTTTAGTAAACACAGGCTGGTATGGCGGATTTGGTGGACCTAACGGAAATGGAAACCGCTTCCCTATCCCTGTTACGCGCTCAATAGTGTCCGCTATAGTCAACGGCACTCTGAGTAACGTAGACACGAAATACTTAAAGACTCTAAATCTCTACATTCCTGTCAGCGTACCTGGAGTCGAGAATCGGTACCTCAATCCCAAAACAACTTGGATGAATGCAAAAGAGTATCAAGCACAAGCTGAAAAACTGATGAAAATGTTCGCCAAGAACATGCAAAAATTCCAAGTCTTGGACAGTATTTTAATGGCTGGTCCACAGCCAAAACTTAGCGTCTAATTTTAAGAAAAATAATAGCGTCTAACACCGAAAAAGACGGGACGATGAAAGTTCAAAGGTACCTTCTTTAAATCAGAGCTGAGCTAAGTAGCCTTCTAATCGATCATTATTAAGCATGAAATTGGATCTGTACGCTTCGGCCGCGATCTTTACTTCGCTAATATTTACAGCCTCTCCCACCTGAATCACTCCAACCATTGCCATCATCGCATGAGGATCACATTGATATACATAAACACCCTCCACATCTAAAGTCACACTTATGTCTTGGTTCATAAGTCCAGTCCAAGACTCAGCACCAGAGGGTATCATTGAGTTAATAGTTGCGGAGTTATGGGACATGTCAACAGCTCTAAAGTGAATGATGTCTCCCTTCGATACTTTAATTACCGCCGGATCAAAAATCATATTTCCGCCATCACCAGCATTCAACATCTCCACTATATGCTCATTTCCTTGCGATAGAGCTACCTTTTCCACAATTATCGCGGGGGAAATTAAACTTTTTTCCTGAACTAGATCTTCAACTTTAACAATTGAACCTACTGGTGCAATACGCTCTGCGACCATGCTTTTTTGTTTATCCGTGAGCTGTTCTTTATCTCCCCCAGAACCACAACCAGCGAGAAAAAAAAACAAAACAAATTTACTTAGAAGAACAATTCGACTAGCCATTCAAACCTCCATATCGCCAAATCAAATAAGACCAAAAATATATAATAGTTTAGCGTGAAACCTAATTATTAAACCACTCAACTTCCACCTTAATATAGCGGTCTAATACCAACCGCATCGCGCAGACCTTCAATCATTTTTCGCGATTCAGCGCGTGCCCTTTTTGCTCCTTGATTCAAAATACATTCCACCCTTTCAGGATTTTCCAGTAACTCATAATATCGTTCCCTAGGTGATTTTAGTTGCGTATTGATCAAATGAAATAATTGTTTCTTCGCTTCCCCCCAGCCAATACCTTGCTCAAACTTTTGTCGCATCTCCTCAGTTTGCTGCCTATTTGCAAATGCTTTCCAAATCTGAAAAACCGCTGAAGAATCTGGATCCTTCCTCTCTCCGGGTTCCAAAAGGTTAGTCTTAATCTTATTGATAGATTTTTTCAATTGTTTCTCCGGCAGAAATAAAGGAATGGTGTTATCATAACTTTTGCTCATTTTACGGCCGTCCAAGCCTCTTAAAAGGGAAAGATCTCTGTCAACCTCCGCCTTGGGCAACACGAAGTGTGTTCCAAATATGTAGTTAAACCGCTGAGCGATATCTCGTGCCATCTCAACATGCTGCAACTGATCTTGCCCAACCGGTACCTCATGTGCATTAAACATCAATATATCAGCCGCCATTAATATAGGATATCCAAATAATCCCATATTAATCGCAAAATCTTCATCCTCTCCAACCTCGAGATTTCCTTGCACCGCATTCTTATATGCATGTGCTCTATTCATCAAACCTTTAGCCGTCACGCAAGACAAAAACCAGGTCAATTCTTGAATTTCTGGAATATCTGATTGTCTGTAAAAAGTCACTTTTTCCGTGTCAAGACCTAGCGCCAGCCATGCCGCGGCCACCTCCAACGTGGACTGATGTACCAAGCGAGGGCTTTGCGTCTTTATTAAAGCGTGATAGTCCGCCAGAAAAAAATACGCATGATAAGAGTCAGATTTACTAGCAAGAATCGCCGGTCTAATAGCTCCCACATAGTTTCCTAAATGAGGTGTTCCAGAAGTAGTTATCCCTGTCAGAACGCGTTTTTTTTCAGAAAAATTAGACATTCTTTAACACAATCCTAAATTGCAACTGGTTTCGGAAAATTGAAAAATCCCTTTAACGCTTTCCCCAAATAAGCTGGGTCTCTTACACCAGCCGTTTCTCGACACGAGTGCATAGCCAGCTGTGGTATTCCAACATCAATTGTAGGTATCCCCAAACGCGCCGACGTTATTGGCCCAATTGTACTTCCACAACTCAGATCACTTCGAGAGACAAAAGTTTGAACTGGCACCTCAGCATCTAGGCATATCTTTTTAAAAATACTAGACGTTAAACTAGTAGTCGCATAGCTATGTTTGGCATTAACCTTTATTACCGGTCCTTTATTCAAGACCGGCTGGTGCCTCACATCATGTTGTCTTTTGTAATTTGGGTGAACAGCATGAGCATTATCACACGAAATAAACATAGACCTCGTTAACACGCTACTCAAAGGCTTACCGACAAAGATTCTTTCAAAAACCGATTCTAAAAAAGAACCCCCCGCTGCATTAGCAGAGATACTCCCCACCTCCTCATGATCATTACAAACAAGTGCACAAAAATGCTTCGAATCGGCATAGGTCAGGGCCTCAACTCCAACAAAACAACTTAATAAGTTATCCAGCCTTCCCGACGAGAAAAATTCGTTTTGTAATCCTAATTCTTTAGCTCCCACAGAATCATACAGATATAACTCGTAATCGATTATCGCTGCCGTGTCTTCAAGACACTCGCTCCGAAGAACCTCTCTTAAATCTTGATTATTATTAAATTGCAGTATAATGGGAGAAAGATCGGTTTGCGGATTAATAGAACGATTCTTGTTTGCCGTTTTATCAAGATGTATCGCAAGACTGGGAATGAAAGCCACAGGTCGTTTCAAATCTATGAGACGAGATGACAATTCACCTTCAATTAATTGGCAAACAACACGCCCCGCCATTGATAAATCGCGATCAAACCAAGGATTTAGAAGTGCACCTCCATACACCTCTATACCCAATTGTAGAAAACCATTTTCCCTAATTTCTGACTGAGGTTTAACCATTAAAGCGGGGCTGTCTGTGTGAGCTCCAACAACCCGCGCGCCGTACTCAGCGTAATCACTCTCTCCTACTATGAAAGCAATCAGCGCGGATTGATTACGTGTGACAAAATATTTTCCACCCTGATGAAGATTCCAATCTTCCGTTTCAGCAATCTGAGTGAATCCTGCTTTTTCTAAAATTTGAGACATCTGCAGAACCGCATGAAAAGGAGTCGGCGAGCTATCCAAAAAATTGTATAACCTTCGATTCAATTCTTTTGATCTAATATCAAACGCCAATCGACCTTACTCCCCAACTTCAATTTCTGTAAAAGATTCATGTGAGCTGTGTCATTCCGATCAAAAGTAATGCGCTTCCAAGAATCAAACGATAAATTACAAAAGGTATCATTCCGACGCGTTTAATGAAACGTAAAAAAACACCGATGCAGAAATAAGCACTAATTGCCGAAACAACTACTCCAATAAGAATTGATACTAGGTGTATTTCCCCTCCAAATAAGTGCGTTGTTTTGTAAATACCGCTTAAAAAAATTATTGGTATAGCCATCAAGAACGAAAAGCGGGCTGACGCATCTCTGGAATAACCTAGTGCCAATGCCGCTGCCATCGTTACTCCAGATCTTGAGGCGCCCGGCACCAACGCACAAATTTGCGCGCAACCCACTAATAATGAATCTCGCCAACTCATCCTCTCTAACGCTCCGTCTGTGTTTCCCGAGATATCTGCCAAGCCCAGTAATAATCCAAAAAAAATAGTGGCCGAAGCAACTACACACAATGAGCGCAAGTGCATTTCAATGTAATCACTGAAAACCCAAGCACACACACTTGCAGGTAAAGTGACAATTAACAACTGCCACGCTAAATCCGAATCTCTGCTCATGCGCCTCTTAAAAATACTAGCTAACCAAGAGGTAGCTAGACGGGTTAAATCTTTTCGGAAAAAAACAATCACTGCAACCAAGGATCCAAAGTGGACAGCGACATCAAAGGCCAACCCTTGATCTGACCATCCTAAAAGATTACTTGCTAATATTAAGTGGCCCGAACTAGATATCGGTAGAAACTCAGTAATACCTTGCACTAAAGCCAAGATAATAGCTTGCAAAATATCCATTAGTTTTAAATGTAGTTATCTTTTATATTTGGACCATGCATTACTTTCCCTTAAATATCTGAGTTCGATGTTCCCTATATTTTGCATGCGCTTGTTAGGATCGTCTGCAAGAATTATGACATCAATGGCGTGAGGACAGAGCTCTAAATTATTGTAGGCATAATTATCGCCATTAATGTCGTCCTCATCAAATAAGACATCCACATCTCCTACCACCATTTCAGGTTCCCTATCGTGGATCAATCGCTTCGCCGTATCTATTGCCAATAAACAGACTGCGATTTCATTTGACCAGAAATTTCCATCCCACCTAAACCCTCCAAGTGCGCATTGACCCATACGAGCGTTCAGCAGCGAGATGACTAAGCCATCTCCCATTTTCTCGATATGCGTCCTCCGATATGTAGCGGCAAGAACCTCCAGTGTACACAGCGGAACAACTGGGAGATCCCTAGCAAACGCTAACCCTTGTATAACAGAGAAACCGACCCGAAGGCCCGTAAATGATCCAGGACCAATTGTCACCGCAAGACGATCGATCATTGAAAACGAGACTTTTGCATCCTCTAAAACATCTTTTACCATTCCTAAGATTTTCTCACTATGGGAACGCGGTTCTTTAGAATAGCGGAAAAATGTGTTGTCACCACTGGACAAAGCGACTGAACAGGCAGCGGTTGCTGTTTCTACTGCAAGCATCATTTTCGTACTCCACCATCAAAGCGAAGAAGTAAATCGGGGATCAGCCAATACTTTTGCGACATCACAGAAATTAATGTGGCACCTTAGTTCATATTAAACAAAATATTCAAAACAGAAAGCAGTCTAAGATCACCGCAAAAGTACTTCTCGTATGTTACGTTGCACGAACTCTAGCGAACCAGTGCCGTCTATAGATGCAAAGCAGGGTGCTGTAACAGAGCCTTTGTTAGTAATACCCTCATAAAATGCCACAAGAGGCTTAGTTTGCAGACGATAAACTTTGAGACGATTTCTAACTGTATCCTCTCGATCATCTTCGCGTTGAATCAACCGGTCGCCAGTCTGATCATCAAGTCCCTCAATCTCTGGCGGATTATGGATTACATGATAAATTCGTCCCGAACTCTCGTGTACCCGCCTTCCACTGAGCCGCGCCACTACTTCGTCATCATTAACGGAAATTTCTATCACAAATTCAATTTCCACACCAGAATTCAGCATCTCTCTGGCTTGCGGGATAGTTCGGGGAAATCCATCAAAAAGAAAACCATCTGCGCAATCTGGGAGAGCTATCCGTTCTTTAACCAGCTCAATAATTATCTGATCTGAAACTAATCGCCCCGACGTCATTATGTCTTGTACTCTTAGACCTAAATCGGTGCCCGCCTTTACTGCAGTCCTTAACATATCACCCGTAGATATTTGTGGAATACCAAAATAATCAACGATGTATTTTGCTTGAGTTCCTTTCCCCGCTCCCGGAGGGCCTAAGAGAATAACTCTCACGACGCTTGATACCCTTTTTGATAAAAACCGTTAAACATACCAGAACATCCAATAACACATATATTTATAAGTGTCTTCTAAAAATAAGCCTTCATTAAAAATTAACTTACACCGAATAGATTTTGCAAACAAGAAATAACAACTTAATACTCCTCTGTGACATTATTCTCATCAAACTTCACCTTTTGCCAAAGCATCTCCAACTCGTCACTCGCTAATTTTTTTAAACCACTTGGCTCGCACAAGGCCTCGACCTTGTAAACCCTATCAACAAACTTCCTGCTTGCTTTTCGTAGAGCCCGCTCAGAATTAATATTTAGATGTCTCGCTAAATTAACACAACTAAACAATAAATCTCCAAATTCATCCTCTATAGCAGCGAGCGCGCCCTCATTCATAGAATCTTCTAATTCCCTGAGTTCCTCTTTGACTTTCGAGAGAACTTTGTCAACATTATCCCAATCAAATCCAGCTCCAGATGTTCTTTTTTGAATTTTTTCTGCTCTCGCCAACGCCGGTATTGCAATTGGAATATTTGATAAGAGGCGATCTTGTCCTTTTTCGACGCGCTCAGCCGACTTAATTTCTTCCCATTTCGCTGAAATCTGTTTTAAACAGCCGTCACTGCCTTTAGCTCTCTGAGAGTGAAGTGTCCCATCAGGAAACACATGAGGATGTCGCCTCACTAATTTAGCAACGAGTCCTGCAGCTACATCATCAAAGTCAAAGAGCTGTTTTTCGTCAGCTAATTTACACATAAAGATGATCTGAAACAATAAATCTCCCAATTCCTCCTTCAAATGCAAATAATTACCAGTCTCCACTGCATCCACAACCTCATAAACTTCCTCAAGTGCGAATTTAACTATGGTCTCTAGATCCTGACTGATGTCCCACTCACAGCCAAAATTGGGGTCTCGAAGACGGTCAATTAAATAAAACAAATCACTTAAATCATTCTTTTTCATTTTCATATGTCTATTTCGAGATGGGAAATTTCTCATTACGATACTACCATGGCATAAGAAATAGCGTAACTTCGCTCATCACTAATACTCAATAGAACCCGAGTAGCTCCAAAACTCGCCAGTAACTGTCCCGCCTTTTTTGATAAAACAACAAATGGCGCTCCTCTTAGATCGTTTTCAACACTTATATCCCGAAAACTTAAACCACCAGAAATACCAGTCATCAAAGCTTTTAAGATTGCCTCCTTCGCCGCAAAGCGGCGTGCCAAAAATGCCTCGCCGCAACCTCTGCGTTGCCATTCGCTAATTTCTTTTTGAGTAAGAATTCGTTGGACGAAACGTTCTCCGAACCTCAAAAGTACTCGTTTGATTCTTTCGATTTCTACGATATCTGTTCCTATTGATATAACCATTTTCGCCTACCATACATAAACACAAAAGTAAGGAACTAAGAGGCTAAGAACGTCCGGTAAAGTTGTCGACTGTGCAACGGTTTCCCATTAAGACGAAAATCTATCGTCTTCCTCAAAATTCTCCTAGCAATCATTACCACTTCACGCCGCTTCCAACATCCCGCGTGTAAATCAAGCAAATACATACCCAAAAACAGATTATCACTAAGGTCATCTTTCAATGCCTTACGGAGACCCGATTCCGGATGAAATTTATAAAGGCTCCTAGGATATAGAATTTCGCCACTGTGAGCATCAACATTCAGTAAAAGACCAAATCCAAGTTCTCTTAATAAATGCATCTCGATTTCTCGCAACCGAGTTTCATCTGAACCAGTCAATATTAAAGAGCTCACAAAATCTCTATAGGCTAAGTAAAAATTGTCCATATGCTCTCTAGAGTCAACTAGGCGATAGATTAGTTCGTTCACATAAAGCCCGTGATAAAGCGCATCTCTCTCCAGAAACACTGGTGGATGCACCAATTCGGCACTCATCAGTATTTTTAAATCATTTCTCCCATACCAAGTAAAACTATATTCAGAATGCGGGAACAGCGATTTCGCACTCCCATTTTTTCGACCCCCTCTAAAGCCCTTGGCAATGCACTTTAGCCTTCCATGTTCGCATGTTAAGAGATCAACAAGAAAACTGCTCTCACTGAATGGCTGAGTATGCAAAACAAAACCAAGTTGTTCTCGGCATCTAGTCACTTAACAATTATCCAAGTAACCAAGGCTTCTGAGAGCCCTTTCATCATCTGACCAACCACTACGAACCTTAACCCAAGTCCTCAACATGACTTTGGAACTAATTAAATCTTCGATATCACGACGAGCACATTTGCCTATTTCCCTTAAGCGCTTGCCTCCGTCACCAATAATAATTTTTTTTTGACCCTCCCGTTCCACTAATATAAGTGCATGAATATTAGTGATACTTGCTTCAGCATAAAATGCTTCAATTTCTACAGTAATTTCATAAGGTAATTCAGCTCCCAGTTTTCTAGTCATCTTTTCTCGAATAATTTCGCTACATAAAAATCGTTCATTCCGATCGGTTATCTGATCTTGATGAAACAAGTGCGCACTAGTGGGAATAAATGGCCTAATGGAGGATATTAACCTGGAGAGATTGACTCTACGAAGTGCGGATATGGGTATTAACTCTTTGGGCTTGAATTTATCAAACAAGAAGTCTAGCTGAGGTAACAAGAGCTCTTTCTCAGCTAGCATATCAATCTTGTTAATTACAACTATAAGCGGAACTCGACTGCTCTGCAGATATTTTGCTACATACTCGTCCTCAATTCCCCATTCAAGGCGATCCACTACTAACACTATCACATCCACATCGTGTAGAACGCTGACTGCGGCCTTATTCATTACTCGATTGATTGCCCGATCTCGATTCGCATGAATGCCGGGCGTGTCTACAAAAATTAACTGCAAATCCCCCTCGTTCAATACACCCAAAAGGGCATGTCTAGTAGTCTGAGGTTTCCTGGAGGTGATACTCAGCTTTCGTCCTAAAATATTATTGAGCAGTGTTGACTTGCCTACATTTGGACGTCCGACTATTGCCACGTAACCACATTGTAATGTTGTTAAAGTCACTAAATTTCTCCTATGGCAATAAGAAGTTTTTCCGCGACAATTTGTTCGGCTTTTTTTACGCTACTTGCAGAGGCATTGGCGTCGATATCAATTGAAGAAAGAACACATTCAACAGTGAACGTTCTACTATGAGCCTCACCTGAAGTGTCTATCAGGCGATAATACGGTAACGGCTGCCCCTTTTTTTGCAACCATTCTTGTAATTTAGTTTTTGAATCTTTTGATGGCCACTCATATGAAACTTTAATTAATTCTTCTTTAAACCACCGTAGAACGCACTCATTGGAGGAATCTGCACCAGAATCGATGTAAACAGCTCCGATTATCGCCTCAACAGCATCCCCTAAGATTGAATCACGTTTTTTACCGCCAGCTTTCATTTCTCCGGGGCCAAGTAACAGGCAGCTGCCCAAATCCAATCTTTTTCCCACAGAAGCCAAAGATTCTGCGCGAACTATCTGCGCACGCATGCGACTCATTTCACCCTCTCTTAACTGCGGATAATGTCGATATAAGTAATGCGCAATTATCGAGCCAAGAACTGCATCACCTAGAAACTCAAGTCGTTCATTATTCTGTGCGCTAAAACTACGATGAGTGAGAGCTAAAGCCAAAAGCCGTTGATCAGAAAAAACATAATTAAGTCTATCTTGAAGCAATCGTTTTTGCGCCAATTCTGAACGCTCCAAATCACGAGTCATAACATGAGCCTTTGCTGATCATTACATATCAGAGCATAATTAATTTACATTGTGATTGGACTATCTAATTCAACCACCCTACTCTGCGAAAGCTAGGCAAGCTTAGAAATGCATCCCAAAACATCCATCGCGCAAAAGCCTTACCTACCAAACGATCTTCAGGGACCGGCCCCCAAACTCGACTATCACTTGAGTTATCGCGATTATCTCCCAACATAAAGAAGTGGCCATCAGGCACAATCGCTGTATGATTCAAGCTTAACCGGGTAGGAGATAAGCGTTTTTGAATCTTGTGCTCGGATTCCGACAATCGCTCATTCATTATAATGTGATTGGGCGAAGCGCTGTCTCCTGAAACCTTTTGAGAGATTTGGCGTCCATTAATATAAACAACTCCTTCAATAACACGGACCTCATCCCCCGGAAGTCCAATCAATCGCTTAATAAAGTATCTATCATCATGAGGAGGAAAAAACACCATCACGTCTCCTCGTTGTGGCTTGCCGAAATCATAGAATTTATATCGCAGGACCGGTAGCCTTAAACCATAAGCAAATTTGTTAACCAAAATAAAATCGCCAACCAGCAAATTTGGAACCATTGATTTAGATGGTATTTGGAAAGGTTCGACGATGAATGACCGCAACAATAAAACAATACCGAGCACTGGCGCCATTGACGCAATGAACTCAATAAAACCGTCTTGTTTTTTTACTATAAAATAATTAATAATCCAAAAAACAGCTGTCAGTATAAACAGCACGGTTAGTATTAGTTCGAAATTAAAGTTCACAATTGTTCATCTCAAAGTTAAACTTAAATTTAAGTTTTTAACACAGCGAGAAAGGCGTCCTGAGGAATTTCTACACTCCCAACTTGCTTCATACGCCTCTTCCCAGCTTTCTGTTTTTCGAGTAATTTTTTCTTCCTAGAAACATCACCACCATAGCATTTCGCAGTGACATTTTTACGTAGTGCTTTCACTGTTGTTCTAGCAATAATATGTCCCCCGATAGCCGCTTGAATTGCCACATCAAACATCTGTCTAGGAATCAACTCCTTCATTTTTTCGGTAAGTACTCGGCCCTTACGAGACGCTTCTGTACGGTGGACAATTGCAGCAAGTGCATCAACCCGATCACCATTAATTAAAACATCAAGCCTTACAAGAGGCGCTGAATCGAATCGTAAGAAATTATATTCCAAAGAGGCAAAACCACGACTGACGGATTTCAACCGATCGAAAAAATCCATGACAACCTCGCTCAAGGGCAATTCATAGTGAATAGCGACTTGTCCACCAACATATTGCATATCAATTTGCACTCCACGTTTTTCTATACAAAGTGAAATGACGTTACCGACGAATTCCTTAGGCACAAGAATATTTGTATCACAGATTGGTTCACGTAATTCAACTAATTGCGTAGGATCAGGAAGATCAGATGGGTTCGAAATGCGAAATTGACCACCTTTACTCGATAAGACCTCATAAACCACCGATGGAGCAGATGTAATCAAATCAAGTCGATACTCGCGCTCAAGTCTCTCCTGTATAATTTCCATGTGTAACATACCTAAAAAGCCACAACGAAATCCAAATCCTAACGCATCAGAACTTTCTGGCTCATAAAACAGAGAAGCATCATTAACCGCCAATTTTGATAGTGCATCACGGAAAACTTCGAAGTCATCCGAGTCGATAGGAAACATTCCCGCATAAACTTGCGGTTTTACTGTTTGGAATCCGGGTAAAGATGATACCTCAGCAGTATTATAGTGCGTCAAAGTATCGCCAACAGGAGCTCCTTTAATATCTTTTATACCTGCAACCATAAAGCCTACTTCTCCAGCTTTTAGCACACTCTTCTCCAGCCGCTTTGGTGTAAACACTCCGACGCTATCTACAATGTGCGCACGTCCAATAGATTTGGCAATAATTTTATCCTTTACACAGAGCGTACCCTCCATCACACGGACCAACGAAACAACGCCCAAGTAATTATCAAACCACGAATCGATAATTAAGGCCTGTAATGGATTTTTAGCTGAGCCATGCGGAGGAGGTATCTTGAGAACTAACTGCTCCAATATATCCACAACACCCGAACCACTTTTTGCACTACAGTGAATCGCCTCACTGGCATCAATACCAATGATATCCTCAATCTCTAAGACGACTCGGTCCGGTTCGGCTTGGGGCAAATCCATCTTGTTGAGAATTGGAAGAACCTCCAAGCCCTGATTAATAGCAGTGTAACAGTTGGCTACAGACTGAGCTTCAACGCCTTGAGCTGCATCAACAATCAGTAATGCGCCCTCGCACGCAGCAAGTGATCTTGATACTTCATATGAAAAATCAACATGTCCTGGGGTATCAATAAAATTAAGTTGATAATGGCCACCGCCCACACTCTTATAAGAGAGTGAGACACTTTGGGCCTTTATTGTAATTCCTCGCTCTCTCTCTATGTCCATAGAATCGAGAACTTGAGTATCCATTTCCCGCTCACTCAAGCCGCCGCAAAGCTGAATAAACCTGTCAGCTAGCGTTGATTTCCCGTGATCAATATGAGCAATTATAGAGAAATTACGAATGGAGGTCATTTCTGACACGTGTATACATCACCCACTAATTCATAACGACAGTTTATAATATTTGTAACTCCGTTACCAAAATAATATCGCAAGATCGATAATCTCTATACCCGCTGCCAATCAGTCATCAATTTCAATTGTCCTAAATACTGCTGTTCCGCGGCGAAGAAAACGGATAGCGACTGGTCGATTCTTCGGCATCTCCTTTACCACTTTATTGTATTGAGTGGAATTTGAGATTCTCACTTGTCCCAGTTGAACAATTACATCACCTTGTTGTAATCCTGCGATGTCTGCGGCGGATCTTGGTTCAATGTATTGAATAACCACTCCATTGAGTAGTTCGTCAGACGCTGACAATTTTTCTATATCTTCTACTCGCAATCCAAGCCGATCTCCATTTTCACTAGCTTTGGATATTTGCTCACCAGTCGATTGGTCTCCATCCAAAGCGGCTACTATTATATTCAATTTCTTGACCTTTCCGTCTCGCATTATTTTAACCGGAACTCGACCACCGGGCGCCACTTGCCCCACGAGGGGGGGCAAATCACTCGATTCAATAACTGCTTGTCGGTTAAAGCTTATAATGACGTCGCCCGGCATTATTTGACCCAAGTCAGCGGGACTATCAATTTCCACCGCACTAACAAGGGCTCCTTTGGCCTCTTTTAAATTTAAAGATCGTGCGAGCTTTTGATCCACATCTTGAATAGCCACACCTAACCAACCTCTGTCAACCCGACCTGTAGATTTTAATTGTTGAACCACATCAAGCGCTAGTTTGGCGGGAATCGCAAAAGATAATCCAATGGAACCGCCTGTTCGCGAGTAAATCTGTGAATTTATACCTACTACCTTTCCTGATAAATCAAAAAGTGGCCCTCCAGAGTTCCCAGGATTAATCGCCACATCAGTCTGAATAAAGGGTACATAATTTTCGTTTCTATCAGTGGGGATACTGCGCCCCATCGCACTCACGATGCCGGCAGTAACAGAGTAATCTAATCCAAACGGAGATCCTATTGCGAGAACCCATGCCCCCACTCTCAAACTTTTCTCCGTGGCAAACTCTAAAGTTGGCAAGTCACTGCCATTAATCTTTAAAAGTGCTAAATCGGACCGACGATCTGTGCCGACCATTTCGGCATCAAACTCTCGCCTATCTGCAAAAGACACACGAATTTTAGTCGCGCGATCCACAACATGGTGGTTTGTTATAATGTAACCGTCAGAGGAAATCACGAACCCCGACCCCAATGAGGCCCTATCAGGCCGTTCTCTTAAATTGCGCTGTTGTTCTAACAATTCACGAAAAATATCAGGTAAATTTCCACCATAAGGCTGAGATTTTAGAGAACTTTCTCCAGCAAAGGACACATTAATTTTAACGACTGCCGGGGCTACCTTATCAACAAGTTCAGTAAAATCTGGGAGCGACGCAACAGACTTTGTGAGAGTAATAAAAGTCAACAGCACTACAAGGTGAAATTTCACTAACATCTAAAATCCTCTTTATTAAAAAGCATACCCTAAGCCTAGCTCGTTCCTAAGACGTTTTTCAATTGAACCCTAACATTTGTCAAGGGGGCCATATTCTGTCGGCGAAAGGAAATCAACACTCAACGAAAGGTCCCTCAAAACTATTTCAATACGTTAGAGGGTTTCCACAAAAAATAACTCGGACGCCGCGTTTTGCATTTGTTACTAATAAACCTTCACCATTTAATTTCTTCATCGGTAACACCCCAAGTGTCAATTCATCAAAAAAGCGGAACCCACATTGTTCGTTCATGATTATTATGTCGTCCCTCCCGTCAATTTAAGATTACTTGGCATCTAGTCCATAGTCCATAGTCCATAGTCCATAGTCCAAAACAATTGTTAATCGATTACTCACTGAGTCACGTTCACCATAAAATATCCTATTGAATGCCACGATCCAATATGCATGGAGTACCGAAGTCTTTTTCAACAAAGACGCTTTTTTTACGTTTCACCCAACTACGCATATTCCGGATAATTCAACTCAAGTTCCATCGTTTCATTTGAAGTGAAAGTCCACTTCTGTATTCTGCTTTTGACCTCAAATATACGACTTACTTCTGTAAGCCGGTTTAACGACACTTCCTACTGCGTAGCGAAAGGAAAATAAATCGCTATTTTTTTTCTCAAGAAACACCCTTAGTAATACTCTGTGGTGATTACTTTGAATTGGTCCTCTTCGAGTTGATGATATTTTCAGTTATGACTAATAACTCTTCAGTAAATATAATTTAAGCAGTCCAAATCTATATTTTTGAAAGCTCGAATGTACGATTTTTGATGATAGCGATCCCACATTTCGGCACAGGGCAGTTCGTTGACAACCCACGAAGTGAAGTTCAGGCACAATTTAGAATCAAGCGTTTTCACTACAGTGCATACAAGAGTATTTATCGTCTACGACGCAAGTAACAACAAGAGCAAAGGAACACGTTTAATAACATATGCGTCTATACCTAGGTTTAGAGACCGCGAACACAAAAAAACGGGATTTACGAGTATCGCGCTAAATTCAATCAGGGGCAACTTCCGACTTTTTAAGTTTAACAAACGGTTGCTCGCCATGCCGACCAATATGAAAAGACTGTCGATAATATTCAGATACCTTCCGATCAATATGTTCACGAATTCTATCGTCCTGAAACAACTGAGAATCGAGTGTTACTTTTAGTTCCGGTTCTCTGATTAAGCCCGCGCTAACAGTCCGAACATTGATGTTCGGCTTGAACCCAGAGGGAAACTGCGCCGCTGGACCCGAGTGAAGCTCTTCATTATGTGACTCAACTTCAACATTTCGAAGAGTTTGATCAAACCTAACATTATCGCTGTAATATTGGATACTGAACAATGTTAACATAGCAACTGATGCGGCTACACCCAACTGAACGATGACCTCTGGCCATGTACTTGATTTTGCCAAAGTGCGAGGTGGTTGGTTGGTTATCGCAGCAATCACATCTCTACTAACATCCAATCCTATATCAAACGTTTCATTTCGGACACTCGCTGAAACGAGGTTGTAACGACGCCAAAATTCTCTAACTTCCTTACCACTCTTGCCATCCATGGCAGTCAAAATCCTTTGCACTTGGACCTCGCTAGCTTCGCCATCCAATAATGCACAAAGGTCTTCTTGACCCTTATCATATGAATCAATCTTAATTTCTCTCAAAAGCAGTGCACCTCCAACGAAGTTTTATAACAGTTTGACACCAATTTTTAAAAAACGTTCAAATCACTTTTTATCTGTCATTTAAAAGTGTCTTAATCTTTTCATCAAGAATTTCACGAGCCCGAAATAATCGTGATCGCACAGTACCTGTGGGACAACCCATTATTTTAGCAATCTCCTCATAGCTTAAGTCTTTATTCTCACGAAGAGATATGACACATTTAAGGTCCTCTGGTAACTGTCTTACAGTTTCTTTCAATATTTGATCCAACTGTTCACAAAATAGAATATTTTCGGGTGTATCAGTATTGTGTAACTGATTAAAACTGTTGTAATTTTCCGCGTCAGATACTTGAATATCAGACGTGGGTGGCCGTCGACTTTTTGCAACTAAATGATTTTTTGCCGTATTCAATGCAATTCTGTGCAGCCACGTGTAAAATTGACTGTCTCCTCTAAATGCTGATAAGGCTTTATATGCCTTAATAAAAACTTCCTGAGTTAAATCGTTTAACTCGTCTTGATCTTTTAAAAAACGTGTTAAAGAATTTTGAACTTTTTGCTGGTATTTAATCACGATCAATTCAAATGCTCTTTTGTCTCCCCTTTTAGCCCTCGACAAAAGCTGGCAGTCTGTTACATTTGACTTGGTGTGGTCTATCATTGTGTATCAACGAAACAAAAATTACCCCTCACGATACCGGAGACTACACTTCTTCGCTAGAGAAAACTCCCATGACTAAACAGCCGATGGGTTATAATCGTGTTAATCAATCTAAAGAACGTCAGGACCATGAAGAAGTTTCACTATGATGTGTTAGTAATCGGAAGTGGTACTGCCGGACTCACACTAGCTTTACATATAGATCAAAACAAACGTGTGGCTTTAGTTAGCAAATCAACTCTCAAAGCGGGTGCGTCCTGGCTGGCCCAAGGTGGCATTGCTGCTGTATTTGATAAAAACGATACCAAAGCTCTTCACATGACCGATACTCAGGTAGCAGGGGCCGGCTTATGTCACAATAATACTGTCGAATTCGTCATTAATAATGGCCCCGACGCTATTCATTGGCTGATTAATCAGGGAGTAAACTTCACCTTAGAGGACGACCAAAAGCAATTTCACCTTACTCAAGAGGGCGGACATAGTCATAGACGAATTCTTCATAGTGCCGATGCAACTGGGCGCTCAGTCACCGATGCACTGGTACACCGAGTAATTTCAGCATCGAATATAGATATTTTTCAAAACCATCACGCTATAGATCTCATCACAAACACTCGTAAAATGGATAGATATGCAACTTGTGTCGGCGCTCATTTACTAGATATAGAGAAAAATAAAGTAGTTATGTTTTCGGCTCACAATGTAGTTTTAGCTGCTGGAGGGGCAAGTAAATGTTACTTGCATACCAGTAATCCCGATGGCGCGAGTGGAGATGGTATAGCCATGGCATGGCGAAGCGGTTGTCGCGTTGGTAATTTGGAATTTAACCAATTCCATCCAACTTGTCTTTACCATCCAAAAGCCAACTCATTTTTAATAACTGAAGCTTTGCGCGGTGAGGGTGCAAAACTTCTGCTTCCTGATGGAAGTCGCTTTATGCATCTTTACCATGAGAAGGCGGAACTAGCGCCACGCGATGTAGTTGCTCGCGCGATAGATCAAGAGATGAAAAAACTGAAGTGTGACTGCTTATACCTCGATATTAGTCATCAATCAACGAAGTTTATCATCGAAAGCTTCCCCACTGTTTATAAACATTGCTTCGGTCTTGGTATAGATATCACAAAAACATCTATACCGATTGTGCCAGCAGCTCATTATACTTGTGGGGGTATAGTCGTAGATATGAATGCTCAAACAGACTTGAGAAATCTTTATGCGATCGGCGAAAATGCATTAACCGGTCTCCATGGCGCTAACCGAATGGCAAGCAATTCGCTGCTTGAGTGCGTCGTCTTTGCACGAGCGGCTGCAACCATTATTAATCAAAAGACAACACCGCCAAGCCATCATAATAAAAAGCCCAAGAAAAATTTTGAAAGACCGCGAGTAATTGATCAAAATGCTTTCATTGATGAAAATATGGAAATATTACGAATGCTAATGTGGAAACGGGTAGGGATCGTGAGAACTGATAACGAATTAGGAGAAGCAAAATCAGAAATACAAAAACTTAAACAGAAAATTAATGCGCGCTTTCAAAAAAGTCATATAAATCCTCGACTTCTAGAATTACGCAATTTGGCCGCAACCTCTGAACTAATTGTTATTTCCGCTCTAGAGCGACGAGAAAGTAGAGGCCTTCATTACAATTTGGATTACCCTGATAAGGAAAAGATCGCCAGAGATACTATTTTGACACCGAATAATTGGGTAAATTAGCAAAGGTCAATAATCACATGCGGCGTAATAACTTTTAGTAACATGAAAAAATCGACAAAGTAATTAATTGATACTAGCGTCTCGTATCAAATCTACGATACGTTTCATATTCAGATCGTGCGGCTCACATGACTTCATAAACCACTGGAATAAAGTTTGATCGTCTTTTTCAAGCAATACTTCGAAACGTAATTTGTCCTCTCGATTTAACTTCTCATACTCGTTTTCCACAAAAGGCTGTAGTAACAAATCAAGCTCCAACATTCCTCGCCTTGCGGCCCAGACAAGTCTATTTTTATGCATAAATCGCCAACCGAGTTAAAATGGAAGTATAATCATGTCTAGTTGAGTAAAATACAGTAATTACCATAAAATGACATTTCCTGAACTGTTTTCTACGCAAATATCGCACCTAGATGATTGTTATCACAAGTTAACGGCGCCTTTGAAAAAGCTACCCGCAAATTTTAGCTTAGCACTTACCAAGACAGTCATTTGTCCCAATCCTAGAGCATATATTGCTCTGACGGGTTCAGAAGTAATTAAATTCCTCCAAGGCCAAGTAACATGCGACATGAGTGAACTAATTCACCAATCAGTCGTTAAAGGTGCTCATTGTTCTCCCTCTGGGGGAGTAATATTCACTTTTACTGCACATAGTTTGAAAAACGGAGTCATTGTCTTAGAAATCAACCCATCAATAGTAAATATTGCCATCGAAAGCCTTCAAAAATATTCGAAGTTCTTTAAACTTGATATATATGACGTAAGCGATAAGTTTAGTAATTTTCTGATTGCTGGGCCTGAAATTAAATCTGTCTTAAATACTCTTTTCGTCTTGGTTCCCACCAAAAAAGGTGATCGGTTTGAGAATGATATTGGTTGGTTAAGCTGCATTGAAGAAGGTCAATATGCACTAACGTGTTCTCGGGATCTCGACTTTTCAAGACTTTACTCTCTGACTGGTTTAACTTATGTGGATGAAAATTTCGCTAATTTACTAACCCTCCGGACTGGTTTTGCCGAGGTAACTTCGGCAACTTCAGGCCGTTTTATTCCGCAGATGCTAAATTTAGATAGCCAAGGTTACATAAGCTTTAAGAAAGGTTGCTACACGGGACAAGAAGTAATAGCAAGAACGCACTACAGAGGTTCCGTGAAAAGGCGCATGAAAGCTCTACATTGCTCACTACAAAGTTTACCCGAACCGGGTTCTAAAATATCATCTTCCTGCAACAAATTGCTTGGACAAGTGACTGGTGCAGCATGGATTGGTAGAAACGAAATCGAAATGCTAGCTGTAATACCTATAAAACAAGAGAAATTTGATAACCTTCAAATCGCAGACATGACCTTTAGCGATACGTATGGCATTCCGATAGAATATTGAAATTTCAACGAATTCGAGAACTCTATCAAGAGGAGATAAAAGTGTTTAAACACAACACTTACAGCTCAGATCTTTGCGACAACTATCCATCTTTTTGTGCTACGTAATCAATACAGACGAGGTAGTAATCATCCTTTTTTTAGCCGTCTCAAATCTAAATCCGATTATTTATTATGAAGATAAAGGTAACTGCCAGTCGATCGGTTTTTTACCAAATTTTTTCAGATAAGCGTTGCAAAGAGAAAAATGTTTACATCCATAAAAACCCCGATAAGCCGAAAGTGGCGATGGGTGGGCGGCCTCTAAAACCTTGTGGCGTCGACGATCTATTAAAACTCCCTTTTTTCTAGCGTAATTTCCCCATAAAAGAAATACTAAATCTCTCTGTTCATCATTAAGCAAAGTAATTATCGCGTCTGTGAAAATCTCCCAACCTTTTGCTCTGTGAGAACCGGGCGCTGATTGTTCCACCGTTAGAACGGAATTAATCAATAGCACACCCTGCTTTGCCCAGCTCTTTAGACACCCATGCGAGGGTGGCAAACAACCCATGTCGTCACGAAGCTCTCGGTAAATATTAGCTAAAGACGGTGAGACTGGCACGCCACGTGCTACTGAAAAACATAAACCATTTGCTTGGTTTAGGCCGTGATAAGGATCCTGACCCAATATTACTACTCGAACATCACAAAATTGAGTATTTTCGAAGGCCGCAAAGATCCGATTTCGGGGCGGAAATATTGTAACGCCATTCTCGTATTGAGCTTTCAAAAACAATTCTAGATCGAAAAATTCTGGTTTTTCCATGTATTCTTCTAATTTCAGAGCCCAATCGCCCTCCGGCGCTTTCAGAAAACTTTTGATTTTTTTGATGGTCACCAGAATCTCCGCAATTTCTTTAAAATTAAAATCAGTAAATGATCCATTAGTATAAAAATAAGATTGGTCAATTGAAGACAAGTAAAAAGAACTTAATCTTTTACAATTAAACAATAAACCGGTTTCTAACTTGAATGCTAGAATCCCGCTAACATTTTTTGAGGATTCGGTATCAATTTTAGTGTAGCTACCTTTGCCTAATGCTGTTTTTACCAAAATATTTTCTGTGCCGACGCTATTGGTCTGTTAGCTACGGACTCTCGTAAAAAAAAAGGTTCTCGCAGTGAAAAATATCTAAGGTTTGACAAAAATGTCGCAGCTAAAGGTCCTAGGAATATCTCCACTCAAGCCATCCATTGAGCTGCAGACGCTTTACAACAGGCAAATTATCTGGTGGCTCTCTGCGTGCGCACTAACAATATTCGGCATGATCTTACTAGGTGGTGTTACCAGACTTACGGGATCTGGATTATCAATGGTAGAGTGGAGACCAATTATGGGAGTGGTTCCACCTCTGACAGCCAATGACTGGCAAATTCTTTTTGTTAAGTACCAGCAGTTTCCTGAATACAAAATAATAAATAATGGCATGAGCTTAGGCGAGTTCAAAAAAATATTTATGTATGAGTATCTGCACCGAATGCTAGGTCGCCTTATAGGTATTATGTTTATACTTCCCTTCATATTTTTCTATGTGACTGGACGCACCCCAAAGGGTTTATCACCCAAATTGTTTTTAATATTAACGTTAGGAGCTGCTCAAGGTGTTTTGGGATGGTATATGGTACAGAGCGGCTTGACTAATGATCCCAGAGTAAGTCAATATCGCCTGACTGCACACCTTTCAAATGCGGTAATTATATATAGTCTCATTATTTGGGTTACGCTAGATCTTTTAAACCGACCAGATCGGCAACCAGCGCACTTGTTGCTGCCGTCATGTCTAATACTAGCGCTCATTTTTATCATGATAGTGTCCGGAGGACTTATGGCTGGCACGCGTGCCGGTTATGCGTACCCTACATTTCCGCTAATGGGCGATTCTTTTGTTCCTAAAGAGATCTATTCGATGCAGCCCATATGGCTATCGATTTTTGAAGACATCGCGACCATACAGTTCAACCACCGAATACTCGCATACTTTACCACCTTTGCGATTATTCTGTTTGTTATCAGAGCTTTACGCTCTGATATAAGCGACGCATTTAAAACCGGAGTAAAATGTATCTCTATTTTAATAACATTACAAATAACTCTTGGGATCTCTACGCTACTACTTCACGTCCCAACACCCCTCGCTGCGGCGCACCAATCAGGCGCAGTTGCCCTTTTGACAGCATCCATATACATAACTCACACGCTTTATCGGGCAAAGGATTCTCGAGATTCCAGTTAGTGCACCTCCCATAGACAATTCTGACGCCAACTTTGCACTCCGCGAAGGACAAAATCGACGCCGCTACTCCGGCTTCATATGTGGAAACAGCAAAACGTCTCTAATTGACGAGGAGTCAGTAAACAACATCACAAGGCGGTCAATGCCAATCCCTTCCCCCGCGGTGGGAGGCATTCCATATTCAAGCGCTTTGATGTAATCCTTATCAAAATACATCGCTTCTTCATCACCAGAATTTTTTTGATTCAACTGTGCATTAAATCTATCAGCTTGATCTTCAGGATCATTAAGTTCTGAAAAACCATTCGCCACTTCTCTTCCACCAATGAATAACTCAAATCTATCAGTGAGGCTCGGATTAGCATCACTCCGGCGCGCAAGTGGAGACACTTCAATTGGATAATGCGTTACAAAAGTGGGTTGCTCTAAACGATGCTCAACAGTTTTCTCAAAAATTTCAATCTGCAACTTACCCACACCCCAATCCCTATCAACTATTATTCCAAGATCTGCTGCAACGTGCCGAGCTAACTCCAAATTTAATAACTCATCATAGCCAATCGCTGGATTAAATAATAAAATCGAATCTAATAGAGACAATCGCCTGAATGGCTTAGAAAAGTCATATTCTACGTCACCCAATTTATTGCCATTTTCATCTCGCTTTGTATTGATCACCCGATCGCTTCCAAGAACTTCTCTGGCGATACCACCCAGCAGCCGTTCAGTAAATGTCATAAGGTCATTGTAATCAGCATAGGTCTGATAAAATTCAAGCATAGTAAACTCAGGATTATGTCTAGTGGACAACCCCTCATTACGGAAACTACGATTAATCTCATATACTCGTTCAAATCCCCCAACTACTAAACGCTTTAAATATAACTCCGGGGCGATGCGAAGATACATATCAGACGCCATGGCGTTATGATGAGTAATAAAGGGTCGTGCAGCCGCACCACCTGGAACCGGATGCAACATAGGTGTCTCTACCTCAAGAAAATTCTCGTTATTCAAAACGTGTCTTATATGACTAATTATCTTGGAGCGTGTTCGAAATGAAGAGCGAACATCCGAGTTCACAATTAAATCTAAATATCGCTGCCGATAACGCATTTCGCGATCCGCTAATCCATGAAATTTGTCCGGCAAAGGTCTCAACGATTTCGTAAGCAGGGTAAATGTTTCTATTTCGACATAGAGGTCTCCTCTGCGTGACCGACGCAAATAACCCTCAATTCCAATAATATCTCCCAAATCTAGGTTCTTCACAAAAGTCCGAGAATGTTTTGTAACATAGAGCTGTATAGTTCCAGAGCGATCTTGTATGACAATAAACGAACCCCGATTACGCATAACGCGTCCTGCGACAGAAGTTTTATATTGAAGTGCTTCTAAATCTTGTTTAGTCGCCACCGAATAGGATCTCTCGAGCTGCGAAGCCAGTGCTGACGGTTTAAAATCATTCGGGAATAGCGGATTGGCTCCAGACCGCAAATTATTTAATTTTGCTCTGCGCTCCGCAATTAATTTATTTTCATCTCGTTCTTCAGTCATTAGAAATATCTTTTTATAAGAAATTACCTCGTAGCCTCAGCAGCTTAATCATAGTCCTGCCTTGAGCGATGCTTTAATAAAAAGGTCAAGCTTACCATCCAATACCGCTTGAGTATTACGTGTTTCAATATTTGTTCTTAAATCCTTTATTCTGGCATCGTCAAGTACATATGATCGGATTTGACTTCCCCATCCAATTTCAGACTTGGCATCCTCAGCAGCCTGTGCAACCTGCTTTCGTTTCTTAACCTCAAATTCATACAATCTCGCGCGAAGCATTTGCCAACATTTTTCTCTGTTTTGATGCTGCGAGCGCTGACTTTGAGACTGAACGACAATACCGCTAGATTTGTGTGTTAAGCGAACTGCCGAATCGGTTTTATTTACATGCTGGCCACCCGCTCCGGAGGACCGATACGTATCGGTCCTTACGTCAGAAGGATCAATATCTATTGCTATATCATCGTCTAATTCAGGGGAAACAAACACGGCGGCAAAAGACGTATGTCTCCGATTACCTGAATCAAATGGTGACTTTCGAACAAGTCGATGAACGCCTATCTCAGTGCGCAACCAGCCGAAAGCGTAGTTGCCAGATACTTGAACAGTGGCACTTTTTACCCCTGCAACCTCACCTGCGGAGTATTCGATCAAATCGGCCTTAAATCCTTTATCATCAATCCAACGAAGATACATTCTCAATAACATCTCCGCCCAATCTTGTGCTTCAGTGCCTCCTGATCCTGCTTGTATTTCGATAAAGGCATTGTTGTAATCCACTTCACCAGAAAACATGCGCTTAAACTCTAGTTCGGCCAAGTTTGCGTCGAGACAGGAAATCTCGAATCTAACATCATTTATAATATCACTATCAAGCTCTTCCACGGCAAGTTGTAAAAGCTGGCGCGTGTCCTCCACGCCTCTGTCAAGTGCTTCGATTGTTGCAACTATATCTTCAAGTGAAGCCCGTTCTCGACCCAATTCCGTTGCTTTAAATGAATTTTTCCATATCAGGGGTTGACTGAGCTCTAACTCAACCTCTGCAAGTCGCTCTTTTCTATAATCATAGTCAAAGGTACCCCCGAAGAACATCTGTGCGCTCTTTTAGATCAGCAATCATATCTAAGATAAGATTCACTTCCATGACTGACTTTGGCCTCCATATTGGAATTTTGCGTATGGTACATGTGGTATTAAGTCACACCAAGAAAAAATGTCCCCATTTGATAATTTAACTTAACTCCTCAGAAGAAAAAGTCTGGGCAGAATCATAGAAGTCTTATTATAATCAAATTAGATACAGAAAATTTAGTAAATTTAAGGCAGGTTACTTGGACTTAATATCAAGCAGACTGGAGAAACACTTCTTTAACTCATTTTTTGAATTAAATGAAGAATACTTCAGCCCTGTTTCTCCTACAGCACTCAAGGAACCCAAGGTAGGAAATATAAATAATTTACTAGCAAAAGATCTAGGACTGGACGCAAATTTTCTTGACAATAATCAGACATTTGACCTTTTAACAGGTTCAGATGTTCCTCGAGACATGATGCCAATTTCACTTGTGTATTCTGGTCATCAATTCGGAGTTTGGGCGGGCCAACTGGGGGACGGTCGAGCAATAACCCTCGGTGAGCTCTCCGTTAACGGCGAACTATGGGATATCCAACTCAAAGGGGCAGGCACCACCCCCTACTCGCGATTTGGAGACGGTCGAGCTGTTTTACGATCCAGCATACGCGAGTACTTGTGCTCTGAAGCAATGCACGCGTTGGGTATCCCCACTACCCGAGCGCTGTGTATTTTTAACAGTAAAACACCTGTTTACAGGGAGTCTAAAGAAAATGCTGCAGTAATTTGCCGTGTGGCGAGAAGTCATATTCGTTTTGGGTCATTTGAACATTTTCATCATAGAGGTGAACAATCGGCTGTAAAAAATTTAGCTCGGTATGTTATTGAGCGGCATTTCTCAAAGTGGAAGAGTGATGAGAGTAACTACAAAAAGCTTTTTCGATTTGTGGTTGTAAATACAGCTCGAACTATTGCTAAATGGCAAGCAATTGGTTTTTCACATGGAGTGATGAATACGGACAACATGAGCATTCTTGGGGATACCCTTGATTATGGCCCATTTGGTTTCCTCGACGAATATAAGCCCAAGTTTGTATGTAATCACTCAGATCATCAAGGACGTTATTCATTCCAAAATCAACCGAGGATCGGGTTATGGAATCTCAATGCCCTTGCAGTCGCCTTTTCTTCCCTGATACCGCATACAGAATTAGTCGAATGTCTTAAGGAATATCAGCCCGAGTACGAAAACGTTTATACGAGACTAATGGCAGAAAAACTTGGTCTCGAACACACAAGTTCCAAAAAGTTAAACAATATAGAGCGTTTATTAGAGCCTCTTGCAAAAAATAAAATTGATTACTGTATTTTTTTTCGTTCTTTAAGTGACTATAAGTTAACAGGTGAGAATAATCACATAAAAGATATGTTTTTATACTCAAAAGATTTTGACCAATGGAGTTATGAATATAACAAACTGCTTAAACATGAGACAGTGCGCGAAGAGATACGTCAAGAGAAAATGTTGAAGGTCAATCCTAAATATATTTTACGCAACCACATAGCGCAAGAAGCAATAATACTTGCCGAGAGTGGAGACTTTAGCTTAGTAACCGACCTCTTACATACACTCCAAAGTCCGTATGATGAGCACCCATCAATGTCGAGGTATGCATTAAATCCGCCGAACTGGGCGTCGACGATAAGTATAAGCTGCTCGTCATAACCTCCTTTGAAAACGATTCGTCTCGCTCACATACTTTTGTTTTTTGTCACAAAAAACTCGCCAAAGTTGGTTAGCAATGGATACAATGTAAGTGGAAGTGCCTCAAAATCGGGAGTCGCAAAAGAAAATCACGATGAGTAAGCGTAGTGTGATTCTTAAAAAAAGAAATACAGAAATAACGAAAGTCTTCAGACGAGCAACATTAATTATGGGACTAATTCTGTCCCAGATCGCATCGGCGGATATATTCTGGGCTTTTCGAAATGAGGATGGTAGTACAAACTGGCAATATGTGGCAAATTTTTCATCTAGCATTTTAATTATTGCTCTATCTGTTACCGCTCTGAGATTACTTTTAAGCCAAAGACAAGCCGACCGCTATAACAAAGAGTTAGAGTCAATCCGTAGACTACTTGAGGATCGAGTCGAAGAACGCACAGCAAACTTAAATCATTCAAATCAGTTACTAAAAAATAGCAACTCAGCACTTGCGGAAGAAATCAAAGAACACCTCACTACAACTGAGCGGCTTGCAAGCTCAGAGGCGTATATTGGCAGTATTTTGCACTCTATGCCATTCATGCTGGTCGGACTGGATGGTGAAAATATAGTCACACAGTGGAATCTTGAGGCTGAAAAAGTAAGTGGATGTAAAAACAGTCAAATAAAGGGACAAAATCTTTGGAAAAAATATCCAAAGATCCCATTATCACAAGCCCAAGTTGATCAAGCGCGCAGCGAAAAAGAAATCCTCTTATTCAAATCTTTTCGAAAAGACCATAAATATTTTAATGTCACAATCTATCCTCTACAAGAGCAAAAAGAAACCGGTGCAGTTATCATTATTGATGACGTGACGGAACAAGTGAATGCAAACAATTTACTTGTTCAAAGAGACAAAATGGCATCTGTCGGAGAAATGGCCGCCATAATGGCACAGGACATTAATTTACCCCTTAACGCCACCCTGAAGGATTTACATTCAGTTCGACAAGCTTTAACCGAAGAATTGTTGGATCCGATTTGGCTCAACGAACTCATAGAAAATGCGCTTATTCGTGGTCAACAATCCAAAAATGTTGTAGAAAATTTACTATCGTTCTCCAATACGAAAGGAGATAAAAAGTCAATTGAACAAATAAATACAATAATTGATCACAGTATTGATCTTGCCGAGAGTCTGCTCTCAGTGCACTCTGGGTTAAGATTCCGAGATATTGATGTCAATTGTGCCTATGAAGACGATAACCTTCAGATCCGATGTCATGCGACGGAGCTACAACAAGTCTTTCTTAGTCTTTTTCGATATTCCTGTCAACAACTTGGAAAGGTAGACGAAGCTGACCACAGTCCAAACATTAGGATTCTGGTTCATTCTGATCAAGAAGATATTGTGATCCAAATCAACCACAACGGAGCCTCTGTCAGTTTAGAGGAGCAACGATTCATATTCGAGCCATATTCGGGTCATGAGCTTAGCGGAGATAAATATCGCTCGGAAAGTCGTCTCACATTCACTCAATTTATCGTAGTTAACCAGCACCATGGCCAAATTACTGTTGCGTCAAATGATGCGGATGGTACGACATTCCATTTGAGATTCCCGAGGACGGGATAAACATTCATTGAGAAAAAATTTAAATGCACCGAAGGTATTACAAATTACTATTTTAACAACATTCCTTCATTGACAATAAAATTTACAATTTCTGGAAGCCCTTCTCCGCTTTTCAAGTTCGAGAAGACAAATGGCTCAGAGCTTCTCATTCGCTTAGCATCTCTCTTCATTACAGCGAGAGATGCGCCTACATAAGGCGCGAGATCGATTTTGTTTATTATTAACAAATCTGATTTTGTAATTCCAGGACCACCCTTTCGTGGTATTTTATCGCCGGCTGAGACGTCTATAACATATAAAGTCAAGTCAGATAATTCAGGAGAAAAAGTAGCGCTCAAATTATCACCGCCACTTTCAATAAAAATTATATCCAAGCATTTATGACGATCTCCCAGCAACTCAACAGCCGCAAGATTCATGGACGCATCTTCTCGAATTGCAGTATGAGGACAACCTCCTGTTTCTACGCCCAAAATCCTGTCTGCACCGAGCGCTTCATGCTTGGTAAGGAATTCAGCATCCTCTTTAGTATAAATATCATTTGTCACGACTGCTATTTCATATTGAGAGCGTAGCTCTATACATAGTGCCCTTAGAAGGGCAGTTTTTCCCGACCCCACCGGTCCTCCGACGCCGACTCGCAAAGTTTGTTTGTCCTCCATAGTGACTCCTTTAAGATCTAAATAATCTAGTATATTGGGTTTCATGCAAAGCACTTGCCATCGCCAGTCCCGGTAAAGAACTGCCGATTTCTTCATCACTTGCAGACTGAGACGCGCTTACTGCACTAGGAATAATACCAATCAAATCATTCAAGATGTCTTGAGCTGCGCTTTGTCCTAATGGTAATAATTTTGTGGCGGCAGCTACTTGATTCTCCATCCAAGACCACACAAACCCATGACAAGCTACTCTTACATCAATCTTCCAAAAAGAAACCGCAAACGCATAGGCTGCAACAAAACTTAAAGATTGTTTTAGAACAGCAACTTCTTCGACCTTTATGCCTTTAAGCAATTTAACAAGCGCTTTTCCTGTCGCTATTTCCGCATCACGCAATTCAAGAGTTTCTCGACAAGCTAGTACATGCAAATTCCAATATTTTACACCCTTAAAATCATGAGTTTTGAATGCTTCAACAAGACGAATTAGCAATGGTAAATCCGTCTTCGCTATAGTATGGTCTAGCACAGTCGCAATCCAATCACGAACATCGAAAGAATTTTTTAACCATTTTTCTTCAATAGCAAATTCAAGGCCCTGTGAAAAGGCGTATCCTCCGACTGGCAAAGCGGAACTACTGAGTTGAAGTATTCGAAGCAATCCCGAATCAGATAATGCGGTCATGATTTTTTACGTTTTGGTACGCGCCTTGTTCTGGCATAAAAGCCGATTTTTCGTATTCCACAGACATACCTAACCGTGATAACATTTTAATAAGAACATGATCTGGTAATATCCTCAGCCATTTTTCGCCTATCTGTACTTTTACGTGTCTGTTGCCGAGATGGTAACAAGCCTTGCTGAACTGGCTCCAATTGTCTGTCGAGGCTCTAACAACGTCCTCTTTTTTTGCGGTGACTGAAAGTACCCTGCCGCACCTACTAATTAATGCATTACCGACCTTAATTATTTTTCCTCGCTCCAAAAAAATTCTGACTATCTCCCCAGTGAAAATCGTCGTTTTAAAGCGACCCTTTTCTCGCTGTATGTGACAGAGCTCTATCTCCCCATAAACATCAAGGTCCAGCGCGGTCGGCAGTCGTTCGTATATTTCTAACATAAAGACTTAACGACTAAAATAAGTTATAAAGTTGTGCCAGCGGCAGGATTTTTGCCGGCTCGCAGGTCATTAGTAGTCCATCCGCATGAACTTCATAAGTCTGAGGATCCACAGTAATATTGGGCATCCATGCATTGTGGATCATGTCTCGCTTGGTAATTGAACGAGTATTCCTGCATGCCACTAGCCGGCGAGATAGACCTAACTTTTTTGCAAGACCATCCTCAAAAGCTATTTTTGAGGTGAAAGTAACGCATGTCTGCGACGGTGCCTTTCCATAACCCCCAAACATCCGTCTAAAGTGCACGGGCTGCGGTGTTGGGATTGATGCGTTTGGATCACCCATTGGAGCCGCGGAGATTAATCCTCCTTTTATTATCAGTGCGGGCTTCGCCCCAAAAAAAGCCGGTTTCCAAAGCACAAGATCTGCGAGTTTCCCCACTTCGATAGAGCCGACTTCATGATCAATTCCGTGAGTTATGGCAGGATTTATGGCATATTTAGCGATGTAACGTTTGGCTCGAAAATTATCCATTTTTTCACTGTCTTCATCCAGAGGGCCCCGCTGCACCTTCATTTTATGCGCCGTTTGCCAAGTACGTGTAATCACCTCTCCAACTCGACCCATCGCTTGAGAATCTGAGGCAATCATACTAAAAGCCCCAAGATCATGAAAAATATCTTCAGCCGCTATTGTTTCCTTCCGGATACGGGAATCTGCAAATGCAATATCCTCAGGAATAGACGAGTCTAAGTGGTGACACACCATCAACATATCCAGATGCTCGTCAATAGTGTTCACAGTATATGGACGCGTCGGATTGGTAGATGAAGGTAAAACATTCAACTCTGCACAAGCCCGAATAATATCAGGGGCATGTCCGCCACCAGCGCCCTCTGTATGATAGGTATGAATTGCACGTCCTTTAAAGGCTGCGATAGTGTCATCGACAAAGCCCGACTCGTTGAGAGTATCAGTATGTATAGCAACCTGCACATCATTTTTTTCCGCCACATTGAGACAGTTGTCAATGGATGCCGGCGTAGTGCCCCAATCCTCATGTAATTTTAAACCACAGGCTCCAGCCAAAAGCTGCTCCTCTAACGCAATGGGTATGCTAGCGTTACCCTTCCCCAAAAATCCTAAATTCATCGGCATATCATCAGTAGCTTGCAACATCTTGCCAATATTCCATGGTCCGGGTGTGCATGTTGTAGCATTGGTTCCTGTCGCCGGCCCAGTTCCACCACCGATCATGGTAGTAATACCGGACATAAGAGCCTCCTCAATTTGTTGAGGACAAATAAAGTGGATATGCGCATCCACGCCACCAGGAGTCATAATCAAACCCTCCCCCGCTATCACCTCAGTGCCAGGTCCAATGATAATTGTGACGTTATCCTGAATATCGGGATTACCAGCCTTACCAATAGCTGCAATTCTCCCATGCTTTAGGCCAACATCCGCTTTAACAATACCCCAGTAATCTAAAATCAGAGCATTTGTGATTACTGCGTCGACAGAATCACTACAACTGCATTGACTTTGCCCCATCCCATCTCGAATGACTTTCCCCCCACCAAACTTTACTTCTTCTCCGTAGGAAGTGAAGTCTCTCTCTACCTCAACGATGAGCTCAGTATCTCCCAACCGGACGCGATCACCCTTTGTAGGACCAAACATCGAAGCATAGGCTTGACGGTCAACATTAATCATTTTCCACCTCCTTTAGAGAACCCATGATTTCTCCGCGGAACCCGAAAACATTTCGCTCTCCACCGAGAGAGACAAGTTTAACTTCCCTGATCTGGCCCGGCTCAAAGCGAACGGCAGTGCCCGAGGCTATATTCAAGCGGAAGCCCCGTGCTTTGATGCGATCAAACTTCAGCGCGGGGTTTACCTCATAAAAATGATAGTGTGAGCCAACCTGAATCGGTCGATCTCCTGTATTTGCCACCTCTAGTTCAATTGTCGCCCTATTTTTATTTATCGGAATAGAGCCACTTTTTACAAAAACTTCACCAGGAATCATATCAATTTCCCTCATCGATTCTAATTTATAGGATCATGCACCGTCACCAACTTTGTGCCATCCGGAAATGTAGCTTCTACTTGAACTTCTGAGACAAGTT
>CENU01056648.1_pt1 | contig 61971 bp, 59 predicted proteins | sample 361331 | NCBI WGS metagenome assembly CENU01 (sample SAMEA2619766, study PRJEB7988) | marine metagenome | isolation source: saline water (ENVO:00002010), including | reverse complement strand
AATTTCTGTAGAGACTGATTTGAATTCCACCCAGGAGACCATACAAAGGGAGTTAAGGCCGATGGTTGGTCACGGTTGAGTCCCTCCATGCTATATGTGAGGGGAGTTTCGTCATCAGGCAGCTGCTGTACTTCATGCACTGATACATCAGCGGTGACAGCTGTTCGGCCACTATTTCTGTGTGTTTGCCGTGGGATCTTTAATCCATGGTCTCGGAAGTCTTTATCTGGCGCCGCAGAAGACATAGCTTGGAAGTTATTATTCTTTGCGCACAGCTGAGCTACTTCGTCGAAACTTCCTATACCCGATAGCTTCTTATTTTTTGTTACAGCTGCAAGTTTCACAAGCCATTGCCAACTGGGTAATCTGTCGTGCAGGGCCGGAAATACAGAGTAAAATCGTTGAGCTCGGCCCTCATAATTGACAAGCGTACCTTGCGTCTCGGCAAATGAGGCGGCGGGAAGTATCACGTCTGATATCTCCAGCGTATCATGTTCGAGAAGGTCGATTGAAATAATTTTTGTTGGTGACTCGTGAAGCTGAGTCATCTCGGACGCACTCAACCGCCGAGATAAATCATTTTCTAACACAATAAGCGCATCGATTTGATTAATGTTCTCAATAATTTCTGATAGTTTAAGGTTTTGTGGTTGACCAACTAATATCGAACCAACACTGTTTGCCTCCGGGAAAGTGAAGCTGAGTTGCGTATTTTTATTAGACACTGCCAGTGCCTCTGCAACTGCTGCGGCACTCTCCACGATGTTCTTATTCAGTAAGCTCGGACCGCTTATTATGAGTGGTCTCTTGGCGTTAGTGAGATAAGTTGCTATTTCTATAATTTGTCGGTCTTCAGAGTTTCCTTCGGTTAATTGGCTAGCTAAATTTAGTCCAAATTCGGCTATCTCCTCGGGTGCCAGAGTCAAAGTTTTCAAAGCAATATCATCAAGTTTTGTCGAAGCGGCTGTCGCAATGAACAGAGGAGAGCGCTCCGCCTGCGCAAGGTTTCTCACAGCTCCGTCTTGCCACTCCTGAATACCCATCTGTTCAGCCATTACGATCGCCTTGCCTCTAGTCGCTTGTCTTACAGCTAGAGCGATTCTAGCAGCTGTATTCGTCAAATCTTCCCCAAGTATCAGTATGGCATCCGCCAACTCTATGTCTCTCACAGAGGGATTGAGTGCTCTAGTTGTTTTAAGAATTGAGACTTGGCGCTTTAATATACTATCCTCTGTATCTGATAGTCCCGATGAAAATTTGGACGGACCAACAAGATTTTGTAGTAAGAAGTTTGATTCAACGGATGCCCTCGGTGAGCCAATGCCTACGATATTTCCATTACCCACCAATTGGCTAATGTGGCGAGAAACCTCTTCCTTTTTAATTGCCTTGAATACACTGTTCGATTCTTTGACTCCTACGTAGTTGGTTCGTTTGTCTCCATTTACATATCCAGCACCGAACCTCCCTCGGTCACAAATGAAATATCCGTTTATTTCTTGGTTGTAGCGATTATGAATTCGTTTCAACCTTCCGTATCGCTCGCCGGGAGAGATATTACACCCCACTCCGCAACCGCCGCATATAGAGGGAGAGGACTGCAGATCCCACTTTCTTGTATAATCTGCAAGGAAAGGTTTATCGGTAAATACGCCTGTGGGGCATACTTCCACAAGGTTTCCAGAGAATTCGCTTTCTAAAACCCCATCTTGATGGCGACCGAAGTAGATCCGGTCGCGTGATGCCTGAGAGGAGAGATCTTTCCCGCCTGCGTAATCACGGTAAAAACGTTCGCAACGATAACATGTAATACAGCGATTCATTTCATGATTTATTAAAGGCCCCAAGTATTGGTTACGATGAGTGTTCTTTTTTCCTTTATAACGTCGATCTCTGTGACCCACCATCACGGTCATGTCTTGGAGATGACACTCTCCTCCCTCTGAGCACACAGGGCAATCATGAGGATGGTTTAGCATAAGCGACTCTACAACAGCCTCTCGGAACTCTTTCGCCTTTTCCACTTCCAGCGATACTCTTGTGCCGTCAGTAGCAGGGGTCATGCATCCCATGATTATCCGTCCATGTTGATCATTATCATCTCGATATTGGACGAGAGCACATTGCCTACAGGAGCCTATAGATCCCATTGCGGGGTGCCAACAAAAATAAGGGAGGTCTAGACCTGCATCGAGGCAAGCTTCCAGCAAGTTTTTCCCGCTGCCCACCTCATATGATTTGCCGTCAACGATTATAGTAGGCATATTTAATATACTCCGTTAATTTCGTAAGGGCATCGGCCAAGCGTAATGTGATTTTTGAAGTCCTCATAGAAATATTTCATCGCGCTTTGGAGGGGTTCCATAGCGCCCGGCGCTAAAGCACAATGAGTATTTCCGGGTGTTCCAATATATTTTATTTGATACGCTAGTGTTTCGAGATCCTCTTCACTACCCTTTCCATTATCGAGATCCTCTAGGACCTGGCGGGTCCAAGGCAGTCCATCTCGGCAAGGTGTGCAAAAACCGCATGACTCTTGCGCGAAAAATCGTATTAAATTCAGAACCATTCCCACAGGGCAAGATTGGTCATCCAAGACAATCATAGTGCCAGTGCCCATACGACTCCCAGCGGCACCAATTACGTTGTAGTCCATAGCTAGGTCTAGGTGAATTTCCGTTAAAAAATCGGTTGAGCCACCTCCAGGTAAAAGCCCTTTGAAGTTTAGACCAGGTTGCATACCGTCCGCATGATCCTCGAGGATTTGCCTAATGGGTGTACCCATAGGAAGCTCCCAGCATCCGGGGTTATTTACACGCCCACTCACTCCAAACAACTTTGTCCCACTATCCTCTCCAACGCCTAATGCCTTAAACCATTCTGCACCATTGTGGATGATATGGGGTATATTGCAAAGCGTTTCCACATTGTTGACGATTGTCGGACGACCCCATAGACCACTTACTTGGGGAAAAGGTGGCTTTGCTCGTGGATTTGCACGTTTGCCCTCTAAAGCGTTGATAAGCGCAGTTTCTTCGCCGCATATGTACCGACCCGCGCTTGGATGAACATACATCTCAAGGCTGAACCCAGAGCCTAGAATATTTCTTCCCAGATAACCCGCGTGGTAGCACTCCTTAATTGCTTCATTTAGACGTTGAATCGCTAATCGATACTCTCCTCTTATAAAGATATAGGCTATATTAGCTTCGATGGTGTAGGCCGAGAGAATCATACCTTCAATAAGTTGATGCGGATCTTGCTCCATCAGGAGACGGTCTTTGAATGTTCCAGGTTCCATCTCATCAGCATTACAGATAAGGTATTTATGTCCGGGCAAACAATTTTCATTTTTTGGCACAAAGCTCCATTTCATTCCTGTCGGGAATCCCGCGCCGCCGCGCCCACGGAGGTTCGAGTTCTTTACCTCCGAGAGACACTGGTCAGGTGACATGGAGTTGAGCGCTTTTCGGAGCCCCAAATAGCCCTCATTAGCCTCATAGCTATGTAGCGGAGTGGTATCATTAACCTTAGAGATATTTTTAGTAAGAACTTTTTCGGTCACTGTCTACCTCCTTTACAATAATCTGCAAATATCTGCTCGATTTTAAGTGAATCTAATTTTGTAAATAAGTCATCTCCGACCATCATCACTGGAGCTTTGTCACAGGCGCCTAGGCATGGGACGGGAAGGAAAGTAAACTGTTTGTCTTCAGTAGTTTCCCCGTAATTAATTTTTAAAATTTCTGAGATTTTGTGTTTTTGTTTCTCACACCCACAAAGCCAACAACTTACGCTGTCGCAAAAAAGTATGACTTTTTTACCCACCGGTCTTCTGAAGATTAAATTATAAAAAGTTGCTATGCCTTCTAATTCTTCAGCAGACATTTCGAGGTGTTTTGCGATAGCGATTAAACATTCATCGGACACCCAACCACGTTTTTCCTGCACTATTTTTAAGGCATCGATGGCTGCTCCCGATTTCTGAGGAACATGAGAGAGCTCTATATTTATGAGTCGAACTTCCTCTACTGTCAGAGTGGAAGATGTGTCTGACTGGATAATATTATGTTTCATCGGTCTACATCTGCCATTACAAAGTCAATGCTCGCGATGATTGCAATCAAGTCAGGAATCAAGAGGCCCTGACTAATGAGAGGGATCTGCTGCAGATGAGCAAAGGATGGGGTCCTGATACGGGTTCTATAAGCGTTTGTTCCATTATCGCTTATTAGGTGGTAGCTGTTGATACCCTTCGTTGCCTCGATCATTACTGAGGCTTCTCCATGAGGAATAACTGGACCCCAGCTCACATTTAAAAAATGGTGGATGAGCGTTTCTATATCCTGCATCGTGCGTTCTTTCGGGGGCGGTGTGGTTGAGCGATGCTCGCTCTTATAGGGACCTCCGGGCATATTATCTACGCACTGGCGTATTATTTTGATACTCTCTCGCATTTCTTCGATACGTAACACCGCGCGGTCGTAGCAATCGCCGCCACTAGCTGTGGGCACTTCGAAATCAAACTGTTCATATCCGCCATATGGACGTTTTTTTCGAACATCCCAGTCGTTTCCCGTAGCTCTCAGCCCGGGACCTGTTATACCCCAGTCTAACGCCTCTTTTTCCGTGTAGACTCCAATTCCAACGGTCCTATCCTTTAACACTTTGTTTTGCATCGCCATCTTGTCCCACTCATCGAGCCGCGCAGGCATTGAGTCAATAAAATCAATTACCAGTTTATCCCATCCATTAGGGAGATCCTGAGCTACTCCACCGATTCTGAACCAAGCGGGATGCATCCTGCCGCCAGTGATAGCCTCAATAATTCCGAATAATCTCTCTCGATCAGCAAACATATAAAAGACGGGCGACATTTGGCCTACATCTTGAACAAACGTCCCATAAAAAACTAGATGGCTAGAAATTCGGAACAGTTCAGCTAACATTATTCTTATGATTTTTGCACGCTCTGGAACTTTAATCCCCGCGAGGAGTTCGACTGTTTGTATGTACGCGAGGTTATTCATAACCCCAGCGAGGTAATCGATTCGATCAGTGTAGGGTATGTAGGTGTGCCAGGTCTGACGCTCTCCCATTTTTTCAGCGCCTCGATGGTGATACCCAATATCTGGCACAGAATTTATGATTACCTCTCCATCTAATTGTAATGCGATCCGGAAAACTCCATGGACACTTGGGTGGTTAGGCCCGAGGTTTAGAAACATGTATTCGTTGTCTTCGCCCTCAGATGTCATCCCCCAGTCTTCAGGCTTAAAACGAAGCGCTTCCTGTTCCTTAGCAACTCGCTCAGCATCCATAATGAACTCTCCCATCTCAGTGGCTCGAGCCGGATGATCTTTTCTCAATGCGTGGCCTTCCCATGTGGGGGGAAGAAGAATCCTAAAGAGCGAGGGATGGCCGTCAAAGGAAATCCCGAACATATCCCAAACCTCCCTCTCGTACCAGTTGGCATTAGGCCAAACAGTCACAATCGAAGGGAGTATTAGATGAGACTCAAAAACTCCTACTTTTATTCTCAGGTCTTCATTGCGGCGCATCGAAAGAAGCTGGTAAACCACAGTATATTCAGAATCTGGTTGATCTTGGCGATGTTCCCGAGTCCGCTCATCGACTGCAAATAAATCATAGAGCATACAGAAGTGAGGGCGGAGAAATCGCAACACGTCGATTAGATGTTGCCGAGATACCCAAATCGTGGTTATTTCATCAATACACTTTTGAGTCAAAAATATTTCTTTACCAAACTCATCGTGTAGTAATTTTAAAGTGGATAGCTGTGCTTCTTTTAGAGCCAGCTGCATTTTGCATCCTTATTAATTTTTGGTTCTTTTTAGCTGTTGTGTGGTTCTCTTAATTCGGTTGATTTGATTCGTTTAGCCGTGTATTGATCTCTTTTACTAATTTTTTGCGGTTTAATTACCCTCTGATCTCCTGCCGCCCAGCTAATGGGACGCCGTTCTTTTCCAATAGATTCTTGAAGCATTATCAAGCCTTGCATAAGTGCTTCGGGTCTAGGAGGACAGCCTGGCACGTAAACATCCACTGGTATAAACTTATCAACACCTTGCACTACTGAATAGATATCATACATTCCGCCCGAATTGGCGCAAGACCCCATCGATATTATCCACCTTGGTTCTAAAAGTTGATCATAAAGCCGTTTTACTACGGGAGCCATCTTGAGGAAACAAGTCCCAGAAATCACCATCAAATCAGCTTGCCTTGGCGTGGCACGAATTACTTCCGATCCAAATCTTGCTATGTCATGTCGGCTAGTAAAGGATGTAGCCATCTCAACATAGCAGCATGATAAACCAAAATTAAACGGCCACAAGGAATGGGCGCGCCCCCAGGCGATGAGGTCCTCAAGCTTGGCAAAAGCAACGTTTCGCTTGACCTGCTCCTCGATAACGTTGGTGCCTTCACTGCCACCAATATCTTCAGGTTTACTTAGACTCCATTTCAATATTTTGCTTCCTCATTTTGTTGTCTTCTTTTTTTGCCCGGTCCAAACCCACCCTGACCTTGTTGCCCCAGTCGAGCCCGCCTATTCTCCATGCATAAATTAACGCTAGCCCCAACACTCCGATAAAAATCAGCATCGATATGTAACCTTTCCAGCCAAGTTCGAAAAATGCTACAGCCCAAGCGAAGATAAAAACAGCCTCGAGGTCGAAAATAACAAAAAAGATGGCCACAAGATAAAACTCAACTGATATACGCACTTGGGAACTACCAACTGAAACAATGCCCGATTCAAAGGGATCGTTTGTCGCATCTTCCCGTCTTCGTTGGCCCAACAGCCAAGAGACCACCAACATAGCAATTACAAGAAGGATGACTAGGAGGGTGTAAACGGCTAGAGGCCAAATTTCGGTACTAGAACTCTCTATACCATCTCTCCTTGGGATCCTGCGATAATAATAAGGCAGGTCCCACACAGAAATGGCTCAAACCATCTGCTTTTCTCATTATAAGGGACCGGCATCATTGTCATCGGTATATATCGCGTGTTTTTGTTTTAGCTTTTTTTGTGAAATTGTTAAACACCAATGTGCATACGTATGCAAACATGACATAGATGTCTTTCAGTAATAACTATGGTACCTGAACATAAAATTCTACGAAAATCAACTTGTGTCGCCAAGGATTGAAATAAATTGGTTAAGTTATCGAGTTGCTTAAAAGATCTCGATAGCGTGACTTTGAAGAGATTTAATCGTTAAGACGTAAGTTTTTGCTGTTTTGGATTTTGGAAAGCAATTAACATTTTTCAAGGCGCTTTGCCTCACTTTTGTATAGCTCATATGAGTCTTTTAAAGTAGCAGTATTCAATAGGGTGGTTGCAATAACCTCTTCGGTCTTTATCGATCGAATCTGTGTTTTTATCCACATTGATTCTGTTCTCTTGCTTTCGCCAAGACCCACGACCTCTCGATCTAACAAGTACTCTTGATTGACTAGTAGGGGACCATTAATCATTTTAACTTCAAGATCTGCAAACAGTCCTATTGATGGACCTTTGGCTGATGGAAGTCCGTCTGGAGTATACCTGACAAGAGGATTTACCATTTCGAATGGTATTATTGGGGCACCCCATGGTGTTTTTACGCTTATAGTCTCACAATACCAATCACATAATTCAGTAATATTTTTTAACTTCTGCGCAAGGGTAAAGGGATAATTTTTTCCGAGGTGAGATCGAAAACCCATTTTTACGCGATCATATTGTGATGATCGATCGCCAATTTTTACATTTTCTAAAATAACTAGTTTTTTAGCTGTTGGACGAGAGTCTAAAAGTTTATCAAGCTCTGTTGCAGGATGAGTTGGACCGAGCGACGCGGTTCCCTCTAATACAAATTCGCCAGAGTCTTTAATAGCCCAAACTCGGGTAATTTTATCCTGTTTGGTTGGACGTTGGACGAACGCAATTACAGACTCACCCTCTATGACAACATTTTTAAAGTGCGCACTTATGCACCCTACCTCAAACCATCTGTCTCCCCAAATACTATGCAGGATTGGATCAAACTGTGAGAAATGCGTAGGCCCCTCAATTGGAGCTCCTAGGAAGCCGAGATTTTGAGCCTGTTGATTGTCATGAATCGAGAGATGGCCGTCATATTCTTGCTCAGCCAGCATTTGTCGAGGCCTTTTCGGTGGCCCTTGAAGGACACCATTAATCTCAATTATTTCTGTCTTCCAAATATTATTTATCACTTGCGAAATCTCCCATCGATCTTAAAAAATTCCCTCGACATGGCGCCATAATACATGTGCCTTTGCATTAGACAAATTTTAGGTATGGTGAAGTTACATTTTGTAATCTTGTTTTAGAATGGAGGATAATCCATCAATATCTGCGGTGTTAATGGTCCCATCAAGTATCTCGATGTAATTTTTTAGATTAGTTTTCGCCGCAGCTTCTTTAGTAGATGCCAAATCACCTATATTTCTTGTGACACCATCCCCGAATAATTGTTTTTGGGCGAATTTCTCGGCCATTAATTCTAATTCTAAAAGATCCGAGTAAGTTTCCTCCTTATAGGCATTATCTGAAAGTACGGGAGTTTTTTTTAAGATTTTCCTTGTCTCTCTTATTGGTTGAACGACTTGCGATTGCCAAAATTTAGTTACGTTTATAACACCTAATATTTGGTCGCTTTTAAGTTGGCGCTTGAAAGTTGACAGCCAGAGTAAATATAACAATACATTAATATCAGCATTAAACTCTTGTTGCAGTTTCAGGCACACAGACTCAATGCCACGCTTGCCATATGCGGCGATTGAAAAGTCCCAGAGTTCAAACGAGTTGCTTTTTTTACTCATTTCTGAGTCCCCATGGTTAGAATTCATTTGACAGTAGTTAGGCTCCAAAGTTTATATTCGTTTTAATCGGTAACGTGTTTGAGGAGTTACGCCCCTATCTTTTATTATCTGGTGATAAAGCGCTGCGCTTGGTTTCGGTGTTCGTTTAAAGTTGTTTTCATATTCGATACCGATTAGACCGAAACGAGCCGTGAAACCTTCCGCCCACTCAAAATTGTCTGTCAAGGACCAGTGAATATAGCCACGAACATCTACCCCATTTTCTTTTGCAAGCCACATCTGATCAATATGGTCGACAAGAAAATTTTGTCGTCTGAGATCATCAGCCTCGCGATCAGCTAGACCATTTTCGAGAACATAGATAGGGACTTTATATCGTTTATGGGTTGCGAGCAGGATTTCATAAAGGCCACGAGGATATACTGCCCAGTCTAAATCACTTCTTGTCTCGTCAGATATTTTGGGATTATAAAAATGAATTTCTGGCTGCGATATGTTTAACAAACTGCTCTTAACATAAAACCGTCCATAAAAATTAATGCCAATATAGTCTTGAGTCCCAGCCAGACCAGCTATATTTTTCTTAATATTTGTGTTTGTAATTTTTAATATACCGGTATTAATGGCATCCATAAAATCCCAGATAAAAGCCTGTTCTACGGCTTTGCTCGAGATTGTATCTAACGGAGCCCAAATTCGAAGTGCTTGGAAAGTACGCGTATGTTTTGCAATGCCAACTTTCGCACTTAAATTTTTACGATTCGCATGATCGTGAATGAGTTTGTATGCCACTGCATGAGCTTTTAGCAGTTGCTCAATAACCGTTACCACACCGTTAATATCTCTTTTTTCAAGTGGAGGAAAAATTCCTTGCATATATCCATTATAAATATATGTCATTGGTTCATTTAATGTTGTCCAGTGCGTTATGCGATCGCCATAAGCATCTAACACGGAGTGAACGAATTTTTCGAAATGCTCAATGGCGTCCTCTCGCTCCCAGCCTCTTTTGCCATCAGTCTCATCCCAAAACCAATGAGGACTGGAGAAGTGGAAAAGCGTTACGAAAGGTGTGATTCGATATTTTTCAAGGCTGTCGAGAATATCATGATAAAACTTTATGGCCTCAGGGGCCGGAGTGATTGAATCCCTAGTGGGGAAAAGGCGTGCCCAGCAGATGGAAAAACGGTGCGTGTTATGCCCGAGCTTGGACGCTAGAGAGAAGTCCTCATCGAAAACAAAGTCAAAATTTGTCTTTTTCAATCTAACATTGGCGCTAACCGAATCTAGAGAATTAATATGCCCTGGCAGGGCGTAACCGGGCCGTGTATCTGTGGAAGTGTTCCCCAAGTTGATTGCCTGGCGCTCGAAGGTTGTCCAGTCGCTGGGCTGCTGGTGTTCAACGTGTTGAGAAGCGGACGCTGCTCCCCAAAGAAAATCATGATCGAAGCGAGCATTATGCTTTGATGACTGCTGTAGATTAGGAAGCTTCCGTCTGGGGTCTATCAATGTCCTTCTAGAGATCATCAGTCCGAGTAATAAAAGAAACAAAAGTAGTAGAATGAGCTTGTCTTGAATTTTGGGTTCCCTCAGATTTTCCAGAGTTGAATTAAAACAATTTTTTTATCAAAAAGAAATATACTCACCATTTAGCCTTCAAGGGAGGGCATCTTTCCCTCCTACCACGGCTAAAAACAACGATTACTGATTTTTTTTACCGAAATTGGTATTGTTTTGGTAACGGACATTCTGTGACAACCTATCGTAATTTCTTGACTTCTTAAATTTGCCTAATTCCGAAATAGAGACGAAAGAGAAATCGGAATTAGTAAAGTTTATTGCAGATTATATACGAGTCTACCGGATAGATTTTTTTTGACATGGAAACTGGGGCTCCGATGTTAGCGCAGGCAATATGTTGGTTTTGATGTGTAGATTCCAAGTCGACTTTAGCAAGACCTCTTTTGGCTCGCGGTCGCTTTCTGTGAATTAGATCCAAAAATTCTTTGTGTAATTATTTAACTTACGCTTTTTGAAAGCGATACTCAGCTATCATTTTTTTAAAAAATATCTTATTCATATAGACAAGGGACTCCTTTTTAATGATGGAATAGATTTTACTGATCAAAGGATCGGCACTCGATTCAGGCACTAAATCAAGTAGCAACTGCACTTTGGCTCGTTTTCAATTTGGATATTGAGCGTTTATAGTTTGTTGGCCATGATGGTGGAGCTACCGTTTTGTGACTATTTTATTAGTGATAATCCAGAACTAGTAATTCGCTCTTTTCATGGTTCTCAGCCGTGCGATCCCTTAAACAAAAGTTGGTTGGACTTGGCTCCAGCGATTATGGTTAGATCGCCAAAACGATATAATATGATTCCTTAACAGAGTTGTTTGATATTTATACTAGTTATCAAACTAAGGCGTCCGAGTGATCGCAAATCCCGGATTTCGGCGTCTTATAAGACCCGATGACCGGTTTGTATCAGTGAGCGACTGGAAACCGATATCACTGCAAGACCCAGCAACTTAAAGAGTTAAATAGAATACATTACAAACATATGGCGGAGAAGAGGTTTGCAGTCGGACAAAAATAAAAAACAATTATCCCTAGCTCGTAGTTTTAGTGGAAAGATGAATTTGCTTACGGAGGGGTAGGACACTTATGTTCGATCAACCTTTTTTTGGGTAGCTATTAACTTTTTGTAAATCACGTCTATGACCTGTACTCTGTTAAATTCAGTCAAAAACGAGCTCATGAAGCGCGATCCCCTGCTGCGGAAGAGAAAATCCTACTATCCGTTGAAACTAAAGAAAAGCGTCTGATCAAGCCGTTTTTGTCACATACCTGACTCTGACCATTTAAATGTGTAGGAGAATCTGGGTATTTATGCTGATTCAATTTATGATTTTACTAAAGCTTTGTGTACATTCGCTATCGTAAGGTGGACGCGTTAACTGACCATAAAGTTTTCTGCATTGCATTTGACGACTTAGTTTATACTCAAAAAAAACGAATCTTGGGTTCGTTTGGTACTCATAACAAAACTTATGGTTGTGAACCAGTTGGGGAGAAGTTCGATGGCTTACTCGAATAGGCTTGCGACTTACCAAACTGTTGGTTTAGTGCTTGGTCCCATTGTCTTTATGCTTATGTTATTATTTAGCGATAAGCAAATGTTCATGGACGATTCTGCTTGGCGAACTGCGGCTTTAGGGCTGTGGATGGTGACTTGGTGGGCGACAGAGGCAATTCCCGTTGCAGCTACCGCATTGTTACCACTTATTTGTCTTGATTTGCTGGGGGTTTCCAGTACAAAGGAGGCAGCATCGGCTTACTCCCACCCCATTATATATTTATTTCTGGGCGCTTTTATATTGGCGTTGGCAATACAGCGTTGGAATCTTCATCAAAGAATTGCGCTATCAATTTTATTACAAACTGGCACTGATGGTTCCCGACTGATCGGCGGATTTATGGTTACTGCTGCGTTACTTTCGATGTGGATGACAAATACCAGCACAACCATGATGTTGATGCCAATAGCTATTTCGGTTGCGTCTATTATTTCTCGAAAAGCTAAAGGATCAATAACAAATCATGGCCGAGACTTTGAGGTAGCAATGCTGCTAGGTCTGGCATTCTCGGCCACCATCGGGGGAATGACTACTTTAGTTGGTACGCCTCCAAACGCGCTATTGGTTGCGTTTTTACTTGAAAATTATGGTGTTGAAATAAGTTTCATGGGTTGGATGTTAATTGCGGTACCGTTCGGCTCAATCTTATTATTAAGTGCTTGGATCGTTTTAACAAAAATAGTCTTTAATATTTCAATTTCTGCTGATGAAGATGTGACGAAGCATTTGGCTATGCTACGGAACAATTTAGGCTCCATGAGTACCGCAGAAAAGCGAGTTGTATGGATATTTATTTTTGTGGTGCTAGGGTTGGTATTGCGACGACCAGTGGGCGCAATTTTGGATTTGAATAGCATTTCTGATACCACAATTACACTTATCGGCGCGGTTTTACTCTTTCTTGTTCCCAGTGGAGACAAAAATCAACCCCACTTATTGAAGTGGGAAGATTTAAAGGAGCTACCTTGGGGTGTTTTAATTCTTTTTGGTGGAGGGCTTAGCCTCGCGGCGGCCATATCAAATTCGGGGCTGGCGCATTGGCTTGGAGAGGGATTGTCACCCCTTGGTGGATTCGGGGTGAGTTTTTTAATTTTAGGAGCGGTAGTGTTGGTTGTTTTTCTTACTGAAATAACGAGTAATCTCGCGTCAACTGCGACTTTTTTGCCCATTATCGGTTCACTGGCGATCGAAGTAGGTTTAGACCCGAGGATTCTCTGCATCCCAATTACTCTGGCTGCCAGTTGTGCTTTTATGTTGCCGGTGGCAACTGCACCAAATGCGATCGCGTTTTCATCGGGAATTCTAACTATTCCTCAAATGGCTCGAGCAGGGATTTATCTAAACTGTTTTGCCATCGCCTTACTTATGGTTGTTGCGCTATTATGGGCTCCTCGTTTCATGTAACGGAATCTGGTGCTTGTGTTTTTTGTCACGTAAAAATTGGGTTGGTCTTTTATTTACAAGGGTTTTTCTATCAGTGCAAAGAATCAGTTACCCCAGATTCCTTTTTTAAAAAGTTAATTCGAATACAAAAATTATTTTAAACAACACATCATGCGGAGATGGTAATGAATCAGACGGAACTTAACAAAGCTAACTTAAATGACGACCAAACTACCCTTTTTAAAATTGATACTGAGGTTATGACTAATAAAGCGTTGGTATACACCTCAAGGGCGATGATTGAAGAGAATCGTTTAATGATTCTAAGTAATTACGCCGCATCATTCATGGGAAATCGTCAGCTGGCAAACCAGAATACTGATGACATCTTTAAAAACCGAGAGCTTATTTTGAATAGGTATGATTGTCAAAGTGATGTAGAGGAAAATTTTATTCAAGCGCAAAGAAATCGGGCGAGGCTAAATTATCTTGCCCATCGATCAAAGCTAAACTCTTCGGTTCTAGACATTAGCGAAAAGATGGCCACCATCAATAAACAGTTGATCGAAATAAACAAAGCAATAATGGCAGCAAATGAAAATATTGTAGAGTTTAACTCGGAACACATAACTACCAATATAGATTTAATCGAGGGCGACAATTTACCTGAAAAAGCTACACCAAAGACAAATGCCGTCCTGATTGCGGAAAATAAGAAAGCCATGCAGGACCTAATGGCATCGGCCGAAAGGAATCGTGCACGTATGAATAGCGTTATAAATACGTCTTTGGACAACAGTGATGCGTTGATACAGAACAAGAGTGAAATAGCTGAGCGCCGAGAGAGCATCATGAAGAATAGAGGCGCACTGCTTACGAATAAAAATCGCATCCTTGAGTAAGTCCGATTTTCTATCTTATGAGGAGTTTCCAATGGCTCTACTATGAAACTCCTTAACTTTTTTTCTACCTTGACCCTGAAAACAGCTCAATCAGCTCAAGTGCGGGCCTATCATAAAATAACTCCTTCGCTAGAATTTTGAGCTGTGTCAATTCACCGGGTGAGCAAGATTTCCCATTAGCACGAAGCCAGCTCTCCAAAGCATTGCCCTTTCCACGATTACCAGATGCTAACGAGACATTCGCCCGAGCGTCACCGACATCGCATCCTTCCACGCGGCCAGGGTTTTGTCCACGCCGGCTCTTAGTCATAGCGGCTTCAAGTCTACGTACTTTGGTATTCGCATTTGCAAGTTGTTTGGTGAGCATGTCGACACTCTTTTGAAGACGTTTCATTTCTAACGGCTCATGAGATTGTGCGGGCAAAAAATAGACAAGTGCAACCAATGAAAGTGCGGCGAAAGATTTACTTCTTTTGCGACGCGTGAGTTTTGTCAAGTGGAAGCCCCTTTATTTTTTTTAAACAACATTAAAATTCTCCGAATCTATCTGATTATCGGGAGATTCACCCCATACTTTAGCGCACACCTTAAATCAATTAAACATATTCGTGTCACATTGAAAAATCTACGCAAATAATTCTACTTTAAAATGAGTTGTTTTTTTGCTTTATGGTAAACATTGATTGATATCTTACATCGCCGGACACATGAATTGGCGAGTGCGACTTATAAAAGCTTAGTACGGGATATGTTATGCTACCTAATTTAGATGGCGCGTAGGAGGGGAAATGCTTGGGGTTCAAGCTAAAAGATATCGGAGGCAGAGCCGCCTCAGACGCCAATGTAAGTTATTTCGTTGTTGAGGCAATAAGTGGATAATCAATGTTGCGCGATCCAATTATTCTACTTTGTTACCTCACCACCCTTTCAGTTCATTTCTCTAAATATACAGAGGTAGAAAATATATTAATTACCACACAGCCACTTATGATTAGGATGATACCGATTGCCGCAGCGAAATCTAATTGCTGATTGTATATAAAAAACCCAACTAAGGAAATTAGAGCGATACCTGCTCCAGACCAGATTGCATATGCTATCCCGAGCGGAATGTCTCGAAGGACAAGAGTCAGAAAATAGAGCGAGCACGCATAGCCAGATAACGCTAAAACGGATGGAATGATTTTTGTAAATTCGGCAGATGCTTTTAACGCGCTGGTAGCAATGACCTCTGCTATAATCGCCACGACCAAAAATAAGTACGCCATAAATTTAACCTTTTTTGAGTAAACTTTTAAATATTTATTGTTTTAACCATGAGCTTAAATTTAAGTTCTCAGCAGAAATAGAATTGTTTTTTTTAATTGGGCAATATGAATCAAGTAGATTCGAATCTTAAGGTCATAATAAGTCCTGTTCAAGCTCTTGAACAGGAGAGGATCTTGTTTACCGATGTTTTATTAGGCAAATGCCGAGCTGCGCTAAGTATTTGGACCACTAGCCGTTCGCTTGTTGTACCTCGCCGCTTGAAAAATAATTCTAACTTCGCTCGTGCGGAAATGAATTCGAGGGCAAGGGGTTGGACGGTCGTTGTTCGAGATAGCGGAGGAGGTGCGACTCCTCAGGGGAATGGAATTGTAAACGTTACCTATGCTTATGTTTGTGATCAACACCCATCTATCGCGGACGGTTATTCTGAAATATGTGCCCCGGTTATCCGCTTGGCAAATAAATTTGGCGAGGAGGCTGGCTGTGGCTATGTCAATGGTAGTTTTTGTGACGGGCAATATAATGTAGTCTGCCGGTCGCGAAAACTTGCCGGCACTGCGCAGCGAAGATCAAGGCAAAAAGGCCGCGTGTCGAGAGCAGTGCTATTCGCTCATGCCTTGATTTTAGTTGATCACGACTTGGTTGAGAGTACGCGAGCACTGAATGAGTTTTATCAAGATTGTGAAGATAACGTGACAGTAGATGTCGACGCCCATGTTAATCTTAATGATCTCTCCGAGGAACTACCCATACAATCTATGGATGAGGTTGCCTATTTTTTCTATCAAGAATATTCTAATTTCCTTTCAAAATTTTGTTGAAGTGCTCGGTCGCTTGATGTTTTTTTTGGATGTTGGATGCTAAATTTATGAGCGTAAAGTAGTTAAGATCTACAATCGGCAAATAGAATGTAATTGAGGAAAATTATGGCGAATTCGAATTATAAAGATAATATTAAGGTTGATTTAACTAGGCGTATAGTTTTGGCTATGCTACTTGGCCTACTCGTCGGTGTAATGTTAAATTCTATGATGCAGGGCGAACTATTCTCAAACACGACCTCAGAGCTTATAAATTCATATCTCGTTGAGGGGTTATTTGACACTGTGGGTCAAATATTTGTTCGCTCTTTAAAGCTCATGGTAGTGCCTCTAGTATTTTTTTCTCTGCTCTGCGGTACCGCATCTTTGGGCAGTAATTCGAAAATGGGTTTTTTGGCGGGTAAATCTATAGTTCTATATATGGTCACTACCGCACTTGCCATATCAACTGCGCTAATTCTAGCAATTTTCATGGCGCCAGGTCAGGGGATAGACTTGGCAGCGACATCAAATTTCTCAACGGTAGAGCCCCCGGAAATGAAAACTACTTTAATAAATATTTTCCCGAGTAACCCAGTTTCCGCTATGGCAGAGGGAAAAGTGTTACAAGTCATTATTTTCGCTTTATTAACGGGTTTGGCGTTAGGTCACATGGGAGATTCTGGAAATAAACTACTTAATTTTTTCCAAGATATAAATACTATGATCATGAAAATGATCATGCTACTAATGGAATTGGCGCCACTGGGTATTTTTTGTCTGCTTGCAAAATTATTTGCTGGCCTTGGGATAGGCGTGATCGTCAGTTTGGCGACCTATTTTTTTACTGTTGTGTTTGCTCTTTTATTACATTGTTTTGGAATATATTCAATATTATTGAGAACAATGACCGGCTTGAATCCTATAAAATTTTTCATGCACATGCGATCACCCATGACATTTGCTTTCAGCACAGCCTCGAGTGCTGCGACAATGCCGGTTACTTTGAGGACGGTGGAACATGATGTTGGCGTTGATAACCGTGTCGCATCTTTTACTGTTCCCTTAGGCGCAACAATTAATATGGATGGCACGGCTATTATGCAGGGTGTTGCGACTGTTTTTATTTCACAGGCATACAACATTGATTTGAGTTTGGAGGCATATCTGATTGTTATTTTGACCGCCACGTTAGCATCAATAGGGACTGCTGCGGTTCCAGGCGTGGGGTTGGTTATGCTTGTTATGGTACTCAATCAGGTGGGTCTGCCTGTCGAAGGAATCGGATTAATTATCGGCGTAGATCGTCTTTTAGATATGCTTCGAACCGCTGTGAACGTTGCAGGAGACGGAACTGTAAGTACTTGTGTTGCTCATAGTGAGGGTCTCCATTCTCGACGGCGGTTTTACCAACTGGAGGTCGAAAAAGCTGCAACATGAGATATTAAAGCGTTACCATAACCATGTTTCGAAGCATACAGGGCTCATACAAAACGAGATGTTTATGAAAAACAGGATTTTGATATTTTTATTATTGTTCTCTTTGGATGGGTTTTGTTTGGAATCGCAGGAAATTGTAGCGGAAAAAATTGCGAAATGGGTAAGATATGGAGCTATTGCAAAGCTAGCGAGGGAGGAGCTTTCGGAGAAAAATTTTAGTTTTCCTTATATGGATATGCCTTTTGTGGAACATGGAACTCTGCCGATAGATGTTCCCGTTACAGGTGCCTGTGAAGTAGAAAAGCGGGTATTTGCATTATCGGGCCGTACAATCGTGCAATACTTCAACCTTTGTAGTGGTGTCGTTATTGCTGAGAGAAGCTATCCTTAGTTCTTAGATTGGATAGGTCGTATAACTCTGTTTTTTAAGCAGATTAAGTCTCTTATGAGCCTCAAGCCGATCGAGTGCGTTATGTTGACCCCAGCTTTTAGTTATAAAAGTATGTTTCTCGCTCTTTTCAAACGCGAGCCGCAAACCTTTTATTAACGGCGTATAAGGTAGTTTCCAGTTGTCATACCCCTCTTGGATGGTATCGAAATAGCAACCGGACGGGGGCCCTAAACCAAATCCTGGGTTCATGACGTACACGAAACAATCTAATAGCTCTTCCTCAATTTGTACCGAAACATCTTGTTTTCGATAAAGTTTCGGATGGTCTTCGTAGACATCCAAAGAACGTTCGCATGCGGGCGTAGTTTTGTAGACTCCTACTGGTACTGTTGTACTTTTTGAGGGAACTATATCAGCGACACCTCTAAAACATAGTTCCCAGCCGAATAATGTCCCTGCCGATATCAATGTGGCGGATGGACATCTTTGTTTCATCTGGTGGAGGTTTAAATTCGAACCGTACGCTGCATAAAATTTCATTATTGCTCACCATAGTATAACCTGAGTGGGTTAGCTTTTTGAGTAATTAATTCTCATTTCAGTTGTTAAATACATAAAAAACATAAATAGCTTAGTGTGACGGCGACAAAAAAACTAGAAATTCTTAAGAAGCTGTTTAATTATACTGATCTGGCCGTATATTAAGTAATGTAAGAATGTGCGCTAACATTACAACAAGCTTGTTGGAAACCCATAAAAGTGGGAGGCGTAATAAGGGTTCCGCTTTTTGTAAAAGATTGTTACATCTATGATCAAATCTTGAAATTAAGCAATAGTAAATTTGAAAGGCTTACAAATTGCGTATCGTTGAGGGTGTGTGATGGCAGAAAAAGTAACAAAAATGAAACTAGATGATTATATGGTCGTAAAAAAAATGACCAAGGAGCAAGTGTTCCAAGCTATATCGAGAAAAGAAATCTCGGGTAGCTTTTTAGCGGGTGAATGGATGATTTTTGACGATGAAATGAATTTCTCCGCAGGGTTAGAAGCCGGTAAAGAAAATGATGATCGTTCTGATTCCCGACTAGTAAGAGAAAAAGAGGAGGCTATTGCCAAGATAGCGATGGCTCAGACTATGGCTAAAACGGCCCAAACAGAAGCGCGGAACTCTTCAGAGAAAAAAAACAAGTCAGCCGCCTCCGTTAAAGGTTCTCCTGGCGGTGCGATATCTTCTTCCCCGCGTGAGGGACGTAAGTCGGAGGTGTTAAAGGCCCCAATCTCAGATGCTCCTGACACTAAATCTGGCCCGATGGGCAGCGGTAAGTTAGATCTTAAGAAGTCGGGAATGGCCAAATCGATTCTGGCAGAAGCACGTGAGCTGGCTATGAGTACTCAGTCGAAAGCGTCAGCACCTGTTAATACGCCGATTCAAAATAGCAGTTTTGCTGAAGGCATTCTTGCTGAGGCGCGCGACTTGGCCAAATTACATGATGACATCGCCGCGACTGGTTCTAAGAATGGACTGGACGCTAAAACTATCTCAAGTCGGAAAAAAACTAAGCCTCCAACCTTTATTGCAAGACAGTTTGAGGATGATGTAGATCAGGCCAAAGAGGGAGAGCGCTGGAAAACTAAGATAGACGATTATATCTTGGACAAGGGTATTAGCATGCAGGATGCATTTAAACTTATTACCCAGAAAAAAGTGGATGGGCAATTCATTAATGGATCCTGGTACATAATAGATAACGATGAAGAGCATAAAGAAAGAAAAGCCTCTGCGGCAGCGAGCGCTGCTTTGGCAGAACAACAGCTCAGAGCAGAGGAGGCGCTTCGAGAGGCTCAAAGGCGTCAAGAAGCGCGGCGAAAGATAAAAATTGGCGAGTACATGCAAGAGTATGGCGTGGAAAAGGAACAAGTCTTTAAATTGATTCAAGACAAGTCTTTGGAGGGATATTTCTCAAATGGTGAGTGGTACATTTTAGAGAGCATAGAAGATCTTTTAGCTCGTGAGGAGCTGGCTGAAACTGAGCTCGAGGCATTAGCAGCTATCGAAAAAGAAAAAGAAGATGCCTTCAAAGAAAGGAAGCATGAGGCAGAGTTACAAGACGGTCTCAATGAAGAGGAGCGTGCTAGGGCTTTAAACATGCCTTTTATTACCGATGCACAGTTTGCAGATAGAACAATATTGAGAACAATTGGCGTTGTTCAAGGCAGCACAGTCCGCTCTAAGAGTCTTCCAGCGGAGTTGAGTCGTGACCATATTACTCTGCCGGGTGCAGAGTTAGTAACTTTTACCGCAGACCTGTCGGAGGCTAGAGCACAAGCAGTCGATCGGATGAAAATTCAAGCTTTCATTCAAGGGGCGAACGCAGTTGTGTCCACACACTTTAACACATCTATGATCGATTTGGGTGCTACCGAAATTCTAGTCTATGGGACCGCAGTAATCGTTGCGTCACCGACGATATAAAATTTGTGAACTTGGCAAGCCATAAGGCAAATAAAGGTACAGCGCATGATTCTGAGGGGTGGTGTGCCTTCACGAAGTATCCAAGAAGTTTGCGTTTCTCACTGATACGCTCTTTTGCATCTTGCCAGACCGCCCTCCATCGCCGATAGATACGTTTTTTCGCGATTTGAGATCGAGCTTTTGAATGTTTCAACTTCGGAAAGAATCGCGGTATATCTCGACCTATTTATTTCTCCTTCAATAAGTTGTTCCCGAGCGGAGAACTCCTGCGTTAGTGTTTCTAAGATTTCATTTGAAAGTTTTTTGGGAATCGCCTTTAGCATACATTTCCAAAATTCATCTAATGTTGATGGATCGTTAGACGCTGGTGGTTTCTTTTTTAAGTCTTGTATTCCGGAGATCCCGCCTAATCGATGAAAGAGGTAGAGCTTTGATGCGTCTAAACCTGAGGATATCTCGGGAATTGAGGTTGAGCCGGGCCCATTGCCACACGCTATTATCATCAAGAACATAAATATCGGTATTACTCGAGACATTGTATTACCCTTTTTTTTAATTTAATGATTGACCATACCCACTTATTATCAATTTATACTATTTTTCACTTTTATGAAGCCCTTTTTTAATTTATAGCTTAAAGATCATATAACACTATATTATTTGTTACCTTATCCTCTGGTTTTTTAAATTGCTTATCAAAGCCTATTTATAAAAACCCCTGAGAACTGAAATAATATGCCAGAAAAAAATTTTGGATTATTAAATTTTTGATTTCGTAGAGACTATTTTCGACCGAGTTACTCAGGATTTTGTTACTATTTATAAGGCTTTTGAAATGTTGGCTCATCGAGGTGAGATTTGAGAGTTTTTTTATACAACGTTAGAAATTTTTTTGGCAAAGTAGGTAGCGGTCGAGCGGAGTTTACACTCCTGATGTTCGTTGGCTTAGCCATGACTTTTCTTGTTTTCGATATATCAGACTATTTTTTAAAACTTGTACATACTGAGGTGTGGATTACTATATATGAGTTTTTAAATAAACTCTTTAGCGGTTGGTATCTTGTGGTTGATACGTTTGCGCCTCCATCCAATAATTTGCGATTAGTTTTTCAAATACTTTTGTCTTTTATTTTATGTATTCCCTTTTTGAGTGGCTATCTTTTCCTTCGTAATAAGGTGATTGATGAAAATGTGTACTTAAACAATTTTAATTGCTTCGATGACGTTTATCGATTTCAGAGTGGAGATTTGAAAGTCTTCTCTTTAACGGATAAACCAGTCGAGCCCAGACGCTTAAATGGAAATTTAATTTGTATATTGGATCGGTTTTTTATGCTTATCCCCGATTCCGAAAGCATTATATGGTCACTCGGATCAGCGAGTTCAGAGGAGCAGAAGAAAGAGCCGAGCGTTACAATTTTTTGTGCGCTTGGAGGCGCGAAAATGGCGTGTCGGTTGATTGTTGTAGAGGATCGCAGTGACCCGATGCGGGTCAAGTATTTGGGAGGTGGAAACCTTACCGACATAAAAAGCATAATTCGCTCCAATGTCGCGAAATTAGAGGGCGTTAAAGAGTGTCTCTTGCGTTCATCACAATTAATGACAGTCAACAAAAGGCACCAACTGGCATACAAGGCCATGTTGATGATGGACGATGGCGAATACACGGTATTAGGAAGTTATTTGACTCTGCATCAGAAGTCTTATGAGCTGCTGCTTCTGACTCCGCCAGAGGAGCTTGATAATGATCTGAAGTCTGTCATGATTCGGACGATCAATAATATAAAGGTCAAGGGATTTGGCTCTCTAAATGAGTTTGAACTGTTCAAGGGGACATAATCAAAAAGTTTTGTGATGACATGTCTCGACCGAAAATAGCCGAGTGGCCTCTGATTAATGTGAGGAGCTTCATTGATTGCTTAGGACTTGGTGTTACCACCTCGCAGGATACGCCAAGTGTGGACATGTCTTTTTACCTGGTTTAATTTTCTCATCCAGCTGCTTTTGTGGCGAATTATGCATCCAGTTTTTAAGGCGAACAGAAGAGTTCCTATCATATATTTGTTGCTATGAGGGTTAGAGCAACACGAAGATTGCTCTGACGGATTATCGCCGGTGAGAATATAACTGTCATTACCGAGTGATTTTACTCTTTTCACGATTCTTCCAAAGATCGGAATCTGCATTACAACTATGTCGCCAGCACTTACTCTCTTTTTTTTATAAGCGAAAAGAATATCATTATGCGAAAGCGTCGGAAACATGCTGTCGCCCGTCACACGAAAAACTTTAAGCATCAGTTAGAACAGGCTGCACAATGTCTAATGATGGTGGATATGGTGCTATTACTCTACGCGTGTTTATACCTTTGCTATGCCAGAACATCTCAGTAAATTCATTGAGCTTCGCCAATAGATCTACTCCGTCTTGCCGGTTATTGCCCTGTTTGCACTTTGAGGCCGCTATCATGATAGAGTGTGCGAGAGAGTGCACATTCGGGAACTCTGCGATTTGCGGAGCTTTGAAGTAATCTCCCCAAATTGTTACGACCTCGTGCTTGACTCCAGCAGCATGTGTTTCTTTTTGGGCGACCAGTCGCGCAATTTGGGTAATCCCGGGCACTTGGTCAGCACTGCCTACTTCGGCGATCAAATCCATTAACCTTACTATGCTAACTGCGGCAACTTGTGCCACTGCTGGGTCATAAATTTTACAAGGAATGTCGCAATGTGCTTTTACTGTCGGTATTTTGAACATCGTTGTTTTTCTCACGTTGTGGGATTAGAGGGATTTTCGTTTTTCACTCGATTTATTAGAGATCAAGGACCTAGCTTCTTTAATGACGCTACTCCGGTTGCATATGTAAACTACTGCGGCAAAGAGAATGCATGTGCAAATGAATGAATAAATATATGGATCGACGAATTCATGAGTATGAAAATTTGTGGTTGCATGCGCTATGGATGTTGTAGAGAGTGTTAGTGACGAAAATATAGTAGACATTGACCTGATCATTATTTCTCCCTGTGGTGGCATTTCTTAATTCTCGGATCTGAAAGTGTAGCCGCAGCTACTTATTTGTATAAAAATATCTACGGCTTTACATGTTCAAATAGACTCATCTCAGTGTAGATATATATGTAGAAAAGATCAATCATATACTCTGCTAGATTTGCGAACTTTGATGACTTAGAAAAAGTAAAACGTAGATATTTTTTAGTAATTTTGGGCAATTATCAAAGTGCTTTGATTCATTTAAGACTGTAATGCTGCAATGTATTTGGCGACTTTCCATCCATTGGATGATACTCTACAGGCTGCTAAATTTTGGTATTGCATTGATAAAATGAGTGTTTAAGTGTCCTCAAGAGTTGGTTTAGTTGCTTTCTGTTTAATAGTATTTACAGTTGGATGTGCTGATAAGAATGGTAATTGGAATAATCCCCATGCACCTGAAAAAGAGCATATGAAGGTAATGTATTCTGTATTTACCTCCCCACCCAAAAACTTAGATCCTGTCCGTACATATAATCTTGATGAGGCGACTTTGATCGATCAAATTTATGAGCCTCCGCTTGAGTACCACTATCTAAAACGTCCTTATCAATTAAAGCCACTGACCCTGCAAGATTTACCTAATCTTGAGTATCTTAGTGCCGATGGGACAATCGTGTCAGAGAAGTCAGAGTATGTGGCATATTCGCGGTATACATTTCAGCTGAAAAAAGGGATCCAATATCAACCGCATCCCGCATTTGCTATGAACGATCGTGAGGAGCCCTACTATTTTTTTTCCGATGAATCCTCAGCCAGAAAATATAGGATCTTAGCTGACTTCAAGCATGTCGGTACCAAAGAACTAGTTGCTAACGACTACATTTATCAAATAAAACGTATGGCGGATCCGAGGCTACAATTTCCCATTTGGGACATTGTGTCTACTTATCTCGTTGGTATGAAAGATTTGCGGAAGGAGATTGTGCAAGCCCGTCGGGACAATCCTACAGGTTGGTTAAATTTGGATACTTTCCCCCTCGCCGGTGTCAGAGAGATCGATCGATATACATTCCAAATAACGTTGCATAAAAAATATCCGCAATTCAAATATTGGTTGGCGTTCCATTTTTTTGCGCCTATCCCAATGGAGCTAGATCGATTTTATAATCTTCCAGGGCAACAGGAAAAAAACATTAGCCTTGCTTATCATCCTGTTGGAACCGGCGCATTTATGATGACTAAACATGACGCAAGTAGCGAGATTGTTCTCGAGAAAAATCCAAATTTTGGCGTAACTCTTTATCCTTTAGAGGGTGAAATGGAGGACGAATCACTTGGATTATTGGCGGATGCCGGTAAACCGTTACCTTTTTTGGACAAAATTATCTTTCGCCTCGAGAAAGAGGCAATACCGATATGGACAAAATTTTTGCAAGGGTACTATGATCGATCCGGTGTTGGTAGTGACAGCTTCGACCAAGCGGTTGACGTAAGCGTTGATGGAATAGCGCTGAGTGATGAAATGCGCAGAAAAGGGATCAGCCTTAACATGACAGTAGAACCGGCCACTTATTATATGGGATTTAATATGCTTGATCCTGTGGTCGGGGGTTATTCGGAGCAGCAACAGAAATTGAGAAATGCGATTGCAATAGCTTATGATGAACAAGAACAAATTTCTATTTTTCGCAATGGTCGCGGTGAGATAGCAATGAGCCCACTGCCACCCGGAATTTTTGGATATCAAGATGGAGAGCGGGGCCTAGATGAAGAAGTTTTTGATTGGGTAGATGGTAAACCCGTTAGGAAACCGATTGATATAGCGGCTCGGTTATTGAGCGAGGCTGGCTACCCTGAGGGCAGGGATCGGGTTACTGGAAAACCCCTGGTACTTAATTTGGACACAACTAAAAGCACCGGTGACGCAGCTCGGCAGAGCTGGTTAATAAAGCAGTTCAACAAGTTAGGTATTCAGCTTAATATACGTGCAACCGATTATAATCGTTTTCAGGATAAGATGGAGAGTGCCAAAGCACAAATATTTTTTTGGGGTTGGTTTGCGGATTATCCTGATCCTGAAAATTTCTTGTTTTTACTTTACGGACCCAACAGTAGAACCGGAAGTGGTGGCTCAGGCGTGAACTCTACTAATTACAATAATCAAAGATTTAATGAATTATTTGATGAAATGAAAGTGATGCCAAATTCGCCTGAGCGTTTGCTAATTATAGAGAAAATGTTAAAGATCTATCGGAAAGATCGGCCATGGGCGTCAAGTTTTCACCCAAGGACCTTTACCCTGAACAATGCTTGGGTGAAAAACTTCAAGCCACACGGGATGTCACAGGTGACCTTGAAGTATCAGGATATAGATATAAAGCTTCGGGAAAATCGCCGCGGTGAGTGGAATAAACCAGTAGTGTGGCCTTTATGGCTTTTTTTAACTTTCTGCTTCTTAATTGTTTTTCCCGGTTATCTCGCATACAGGCGACGGCAAACACAGAAAATTATTTAATTATGTGGTCTTATATTTTTAGAAGAAGTGTTTATGCACTACCGATACTCATCGGAGTGAATTTCTTTACATTTGCGTTATTCTTTATGATCAATTCCCCGGATCAAATGGCCCAGGCGCAGCTCGGGATCAAGCATATCTCGCCGGAGGCTGTTCATGAATGGAAAAAAGCTCGCGGGTATGACATGCCACTATTTTTAAACGATGAGAAGAGTGGGTTCGACAAAGTCACTGAGACGATTTTTTATGAAAAATCAGTTAGATTATTTATTTTTGATTTTGGCAAAACTGACGAAGGGCGAATCATTCTCGACGAGATTAAGAAACGGATGTGGCCAAGTTTGGCGGTAGCGCTTCCAGTATTTATGGTGGGGTTAGTGGTCTCAATCTTTGTGTCTCTGATCGTCGTTATGTTTCGTGCAAGCTTATTCGAATTGTCCGCGATGGTTCTTTGCGTGGCAATGTTCTCTATTTCCTCTATGTTTTACATAATTGGTGGGCAGTTTCTTTTTGGTAAGCTATGGAGCTTGGTACCTGTCTCAGGATTTATCGCGGATAAAAGTGCTATAAAGTTCCTTATTTTACCTATCATAATTGGTGTAATTTCGGGGTTTGGTGGCGGTGTGAGAGTGTATCGGATTATATTTCTTGAGGAAGCAAATAAAGACTACATCCGCACTGCTCGGGCTAAAGGTGTTTCAGAATTAGCAATTTTATTCGGGCACTTATTCCCCAATGGTTTAATTCCGATTTTGACCGGTATCGTAGTGGTAATACCCACCTTATTTTTGGGAAGTTTAGTGACTGAATCTTTCTTTGGAATCCCTGGGCTAGGTAGTTTTACAATCGATGGTATAAGGGCACAGGATTTCTCTATCGTAAGGTCTATGGTATTTTTGAGCTCAGTGCTTTACATCTTGGGATTACTACTCACAGATATTTCTTATACCATCGCTGATCCTAGAGTGAGGCTCACTTGATAAAACCAATTATTTTATGGAGTGATATTTTTATTTTTCTACTCGTGCTAGGACTTGTAGCTATGTTTACATACCTCAAGCCCAGCCCTGAAACACGAGCTAATTGGAGGGAGGTATTTAGAAGTAGAATCGGTTGTTGTACCTTCATTGTTTTATGTTTTTATATTTTTATCGCCTTACTGGACTCGCTCCATTTCCAGAAATCATTGCCTTCAACCTCGGAAAGTTCTGAGGTTTTTTATAGTAATGAGGTGCTGAGCGTCCTCGACCTGTTACATGTAGGCATACGCGGCAAAGAAGAGAAAACCTATTCGGCCCCTTTTGCGATGTATTCATATTCAAAGGAGAATATGTTCTCTGATTCGGGGCAACTATACAGGGATTACCCACGGCTAATGCATGGTGGAAGTCACTTGAGGGGTGATTCTGAGCGAATCGGAGATATTATAAGTAGATCATTGTTAGCGCTGTCGAAGGGCGCTGCGTTAAGTATTATTTTGATTGGTAGCCTCTTGCTAGTTCGACGAATGTATTTCTCTGAGACCTTCCTACCTGTAAATTCTGCCTGTTTGCTGCTTGGAATTATTGTGACGGGTTGGATTTGGATGTTGGAGATAGGAGCTTACTATCATATTTTGGGCACTAATAAAGTGGGCGCAGATGTGCTCTATCAAGCTATTAAATCCATCCGCACCGGTATCTTACTTGGGACTTTAGCCGCTCTATTTGCGGTACCTTTTGCCATTGGATTCGGAATCTCGGCCGGTTACTTTAAAGGAAAAATCGATGATGCAATTCAATATTTGTACACAACGCTGAGTTCGATACCAGATATCTTATTGATTGCTGCTGCGGTTCTGGTGATAGATGTATACATCGAAAATCATTCAGACCAGTTTAATTTACTTATATACCGTGCCGACTTTAAATTTTTAGCGCTCTGTGCAATTTTTGGGTTGACTAGCTGGACGGGCTTGTGCCGTTTGTTACGTGCAGAGACACTGAAGGTAAGTCAATTAGATTATGTGAGCGCGGCTCGTGTATTTGGAGTAACCCACGCGGGTGTAATTGCTCGACACATTTTGCCAAATGTAATGCATTTGGTAATCATTTCAACGGTTCTAAATTTTAGCGGCTTCGTTCTTGCTGAATCGGTTCTGGCATACATTGGAGTCGGTGTGGACGCCTCAATGAACAGTTGGGGCAACATGATAAATTCTGCCAGACAGGAGTTGTCACGGGATCCCGCTGTGTGGTGGTCAATACTCTCGGCCTTTGTTTTTATGTTTATATTGGTTTTGTCTGCGAACTTGTTTTCCGACAAGGTTCGTGATGCTTTTGATCCAAGAGGGTTCCGAAAAATGAGGCTTGACCTTTGACAAAGCCAATCTTAAAAGTAAATAAATTAAAAATAGGCGGCAAAGATGTCGAGAAAACTCTTGTGGATGGAATATCTTTTTTTCTAAATTCTGGAGAAGTGCTGGCACTAGTGGGTGAGTCTGGATCTGGGAAATCTATCACAGCTTTATCTATTATGCGTCTCTTACCAAATTCCCTCGTCGTGAGAGAGGGTAATGTCGTACTTGAGGCAACAAATCTCTTCGGTTTGACTGAGAAGCAAATGAATGACATTCGTGGCCGACGCGTGTCCATGATTTTTCAAGAGCCTCAAACGTCCTTGAATCCGGTTCAAACTATCGGGCACCAGATATTCGAGGCATTGAGACTACATAGAGAACTATCCTCCGAAGAGGCGCAATCTGAGGTGGTAGATTTACTACTTGAAGTAGGGCTACCGGATGCAGGAAGTAGAGTGAAGTGGTACCCGCATCAATTGTCTGGTGGACAAATACAACGAGTTATGATTGCTATTGCGCTAGCATCTAATCCAACATTACTGATCGCTGATGAGCCGACAACTGCACTTGATGTAACAGTACAAAAACAGATTTTAGAGCTTCTCTTGAAGTTGAAGTCTGAACGAGACCTTTCCATTCTTTTTATCACACATGACTTGAATGTGGTGGCAGATTTTGCTGATCGAGTCGCAGTTATGCATGACGGAAAACTAGTTGAAATTTCCGCATGTAGTGATTTTTTTAGTGCGGCATCACATCCCTATAGCCAAAAGTTGCTTAACTGTCTTCCGAATGATGGAAAATTCCTACCAAACAATACAAGAACATCTTTGTTACGGGTGAATAATTTACATGTTTGGTTTCCTCAGCGACGTGGAATTTTTCAACATGTCTTTGGATATACAAAGGCCGTAGACGGGATTAGTTTTGAAATTAATCAGGGTGAAACATTAGCTTTAGTTGGAGAGTCAGGATGTGGGAAAACAACGACCGGTAGGGCTATCCTTCGACTCTGTCCAATGACAAAAGGACAAATAAGTTACGAAAATTTAGTGATTCACAGTCTGCCAAACCAAGAGTATCGACGTTTTAGGAGAAAAATACAGATAATCTTTCAGGATCCTTATTCGTCCATGAACCCGCGTATGACAGTGGGCAACATTATAAAAGAGGGCATGCGGGCTTTGACATATGAGATTCCAAAAAAGATTCGGGATAGATATTTATGCGAAATCTTAGATCGCGTAGGGTTGCCGGAAGAATATCTGGCTAGGTATCCGCACGAGTTCTCAGGAGGTCAACGTCAGAGAATAGCTATTGCTCGAGCGCTTGCAGTGAAGCCAAAACTCATAATTTGTGATGAGCCTACAAGCGCGCTCGATGTTGCCCTTCGTTCCGAGGTGTTGGCTTTGCTTCGCGAATTACAGGAGGAATATGGCATTTCCTACTTATTTATTACCCATGATCTATCATTAATTCCATCTTTTGCGCATAACGTTGCAGTAATGAAAGATGGTAAAATCGTTGAGAAAGGTACTGCTGAGGATGTTCTCTTGCATTGCGAGCACGAATACAGCCGCAAGCTGGTCGCTTCCGCGCCTAACCTCACAACCAACACAGGGGGTGTTGTTAATTAATGAGTAACACATGTTTTTTGCTTCGATTTTACACAAAGAATACCGTGCTTGTGTTGTTTTTGTGTCTAACCGTAATACAATTACAGAGCTGTTCAGGGGAAAAGCGCGCTGTTTTCTCCAAATCAAGTTGTTTAGACGCTAAAAAAGTTAATCGCTCGATTAAAATAGCACATGGAGAGTTTCAGTATGGTGACGATCGATTTTATTCGGACGAGAGACCGGTAAGTCGTGAAGTGGTGTCAGACTTTGAGATTGATACGACAGAAGTTACTAACCGCCAGTTTAGGAGGTTTGTAGAAGCGACCGGATATGTAACGGATGCTGAAAAGGGCTTGTCCGAACGAGAATTTCCTGCATTACCTCCAGAGCTTCGCGTTCCGGGCTCAGTCGTATTCGTCCCACCCACAAAGATTGACGCCACAACCGATGGAGATTGGTGGCGTTTTGTTGCTGGCGCGAATTGGCGTAATCCTCAAGGTCCCGATAGTTCTATTGAGGGCATGGATAACTTTCCTGTGGTACAAGTGACCTATTCCGATGCTGTGGCTTATGCCGATTGGATAGGGCGTCGTTTACCTACTGAAATTGAATGGGAATATGCCGCTCGTGGTGGCTTGGATGGAGCAAAATTCACGTGGGGAGACCAACCTCCTGATGAGGCGGTTGCTCGGGCGAACACATGGCAAGGACAATTTCCTTTCACTAACGACGGTAGTGATGGTTATGAGGGGATCTCGCCTGTTGGCTGTTACGAACCCAATGGATACGGGCTTTACGATACAGCAGGAAATATTTGGGAGTTGACCGAGAGCGCGTATCACTTCGACCGTCAAATGCCCTTTAGGGAAACTGGATATGATCCGAGACAGCCTGGTATCAGCCTTAAGACGATTAAAGGTGGATCATTTTTGTGCGCCGATAATTATTGTAGGCGTTACAGACCATCGGCGCGTCAGGGACAGGATGTTACGCTTGCGACCTCACATATTGGTTTTCGGACAGCTGCGGATATCCCTCAATAGGGAGATTAAATTGAAGATTGAAGTAGTATCCCTGATGAGCCTAAAGTATGAACGCCTAACAGCCTTTTGAATTACCATGTGGCGTAACAATGTCGCATCGAATTATAAAGGCTACAGGTGCAGTGACTGACGGATTAGTAATCTTGATGGTAGTCCCTCCGAATTTCTTTTGAAACTTTATAAGCTATGGGGTCAGGCGGCGCGGGTTTGTTAATTTTTGGCCATATGATAATGGATATGGATTGTCTAAAACTCCCGGCAATGTTGTTATTGATTGCGTGCCTGACAATTGTTTTGCAATTTCATAAAGAAATTGGGTCACGGCGGCTACAAAAATGAGTGCTCAACTTTGGGTTCAAATAAATCATGCAGGCCGGCAGACACCAAATATTTCTAATCCCTAGCCATTTGCCCCATCAGCGATTGATCTGAAGCTGGCGAGTAAGAACTTTGGCCAGTCTCAGGTGTTATCAAAACCTTCGATAATGCAGATTATTAAGGGTTTCATAATAAGCGCAGTAGCTGCTAAGTTAGCTTGATTTGGTGACATCTAACTGCATGCAGCGCATTGCTATTTGCTCTTACAGTGTCTAAGTCCGCGCAGTAATCTGAGTAGTGATGAGTTTGGCGATACTCTCGTGAATAAGTCTCGAGGCTTGTTGGATACATTTACTTCCATGTGTGGCAACACGGGCAATAGACATCCGATTTCGGTTAATTTAAACAATACTGATTTTCACCATGGTGGTTCCTCTTTTTAGGATAGATTGAAAGTAGCAGAATGGTTGAAGGATTCGGCGGTGAATATCTTAGAGCGCTCTGATGGCACTCATGAACAACCAAAACTATTAGGATAACCGTGATCTATTCCGGAAGAGAGGCAGGCAGGTGTTCAAATCATCACAAAGAGAGAAGAGTATTTTGTTCATTTTGCGAGGGCCATGTGACAGGAGTTTTTATTCCGTTGATGGTGACGAGTGGTTTTCGCAACAGAACATCAATGTGTGAGGCTCTGAGTCATTGCGCCGGAGACATAATTAGGGTTGCTCGACCAGTGTGCGTGTTAGCCGACACTACCGCCAGGATACTTGATGATTCTCCGCAGGAATTACCGTGTCTAGAGAAGCGTTCATATGTTGTTCTTATTCACTGTCGTTTCATTAAGGAGAATAAATTTCCTTGCTGGCTATACGGTTTTGCTATCGAACATTGGTACGATGCTTAGATTAAGTCATAAAAGGAGCATAGATCTTCAAACCTTATTTTTGATGAGTGCGTTACGCCTTACCATTAATTTTCGTAGAAAATTTATGGAAAACTGGCGAAGAAAAAAACATCATTCGGTACGTGGCAGGATATTACATATGTAATTGTCTTTCTGACTATGGGGACGGCTATTTTGTCATAGAGATTAGAGTGACTTTAATAAAACGGTTGTTCGGATAGGTCATTTAAATTGGTGTTAGTGGAAAAAGCTTAAGATTATGAATAGAGAGTTTATTCTCATTACAGATAAATCTTGACAAAATAAAGTAGGTGTCTAAATCGAATGCCTCAGCACGGCGATATTCTCCACCACTCGATATTTTTGCCCGTTTTGCACGCAGCGCCTTCGTCTTTTTGGGTTGGAAACCAGCTTCAAAAAGATCTTGTAAATCTGTTATTTTAGATAGATAACACCATTTATCAATGAGATGAAAGGACACATGTTCTTGATCTGATGGATCGCATTCTCTAACGAGAACAGCGGATTTCCAAGGCCACACTTTTATGTCGTAATCAGCGAGCGCTAATGCAACTCGTTGGTTATATGATTTGGGGCACTCATCCCCAACGCATGCGCCATGGCATCTTTTAAGCTGACTTCTAAAGCACTTCTTATTGTTAGGCTTGTTATTTGTAGCCTCCAACCCGCAAAGTTGGTGACACAAATGATGAATATCAGCGAGCTCTTCAAGCTTCTTTTTGGCTTGCCTTGGAGAGCGGAAAAGTCCTGATCCAGAATCAGCATAGTTAGCCTCGATGCGTTCTATTTTTAAAGTAGTAAAGCCTCTGTGATTTTCCGATTTTCGAATAGAAAAGAGACTTTTTATTTTTCGCAGCCGCCTATTGTATAGTGGATTTAGCATTTTGATTCGTTCATTCTCCAATAGTTGCGCGCCAAAGTCTGATGGGGTTGCTGTGTAATCGATTGAGCTTATTTTTGCGTTAAGTCGCATACCCTTAGGATTTTGATAATCTTGGGTGAAATGGCTCATCACACGATTTCTTATGTGAACGCTTTTACCGATGTAGAGGAGTTCGCCAAGTTGGCCATAGAAATGGTAAACACCGGGACCATTTGGTAGTTTTTCGATTTCCTTAGGTGCCAACAATGGTGGCAAAGAAGACGTGCGTTGTAGTGTGTTACAGATCGCGGCGATTTCCTCCGACTCAAACAATTCGGACGATTTTAAGAAAAATTTGTAGATGACAAACGCATCATCCATGGCTCTGTGTCGATTCTTAATTTCAAACTTAAACCGTTTTATGATGGACGTAAGACTGTGACTTTTGAACTGTGGATATAGAAGTCGACTAAATTTTACAGAGCACAATGTTTTTTCGTGAAATTTGATTTTTTCTCGTGCGAATTCATTTTTTAAAAATCCATAGTCAAACCGGATGTTATGAGCCACTAAAACGCGATCTTTCAAGTATTCTCTCAGTGTGATGGCGATCTGTGAAAAGATGGGGGCGTTCTCGAGCATGCTTTTATTAATGCCGGTGAGGCGTTGAATTTTTTCAGGGATTGTTGTTTCCGGGTTACAAAGTGATTGCCATTGATCAATTAACACGCCATTTTCAATAACGAGTAACCCAATTTCTATAATCTTACAATGGGTCGAAATTGAGCCGGTGGTCTCGCAATCCAAAAGCACCATCTTTTCTGGAAATCCTTCTGAGATCGCGCACGCTTTCTTGTCTAACCAGTTAGCTTGAGACATTTTGTTTTTGGTTTACTAATAATATTAGTTTGGAATCGTTTATGTAATATTACTAATTATGAGTTTCTACGTTGAATTGAATGGAGTAGATTTTGTTAGGAGCAGATATAGAGTGCATAAGTCTAAAATGTTTTTTGCGAGGAGACAATTGACGCTCCAGACACCGACTAGTTATTGTTGATGGTAGCCGAGGGTAAGCGATATCCTTTAGTTTTTGGGCATTGAAACCCTCTTGGTGTAAATTTAGAGATAGCATGATTTTAACGTTTATTCCGATAATTTAAATGTTATTGTTTTATTATCACTTTTCAAGCTTAAGCAGATTGGTATTTAGAGGATGAGTACAGAATTTGTGAGCATGGTCGGAAGTTACTTTAGAAGAAAAGTAAGTAAGCACACACTGTGTTATTTTTTCCTGTTTTTGAATGCGTGTGGGGGTGGGTCTGGGGAAGACTCCCTGATATCTCAAAATCAACTTCCTCAGGTAAACGCTGGCGATGATCAACTTGCGGAATCAGGGAACAAAGTGGAATTGGTAGCTATTGCGACTGACCCGGATGGATATATTAATACCATATCCTGGATACAGACTTCGGGCGACACTGTTAAATTAAGTAGTCCAGATTCAGTATCTACATCGTTCTCCATGCCGGATAGGCCAGAGTCATCTATGCTTACATTTTTTATTGAAGTATCAGATAACCTCGGTGGTTTTGCGTCTGATACGGTCTCAATTTTTCATCAAAACTCACCCCCACAGGTCAGTATTATTGACGATTACGTTGTGATTCCCGGATCTACTGTCCTACTTACTGCTGATGCAACCGATTTAGACGGTTCGATTAAGTCTTACAGTTGGCAGCAAATCTCTGGCGACATTGTGGATTTGAGTGGCCAAGATGGACCTGAGGCAAGTTTTGTGATGCCGGCATTATCCTCTTTAACTGATATAGTAATTGAGGTTATCGTATCGGATAACAAAGATCTTCAAACTATTCAGAGAGTCCGAGTCGCATACTCAAATTCGAGACCGATATTAGATATTACGAGCCCTGACGTGGTAGCTCCGAAAGAGTTGGTTGAGATAATTGGTACCTTTCAGGATCTTGATGGTACGGTTGAAAGTTACTCGTGGCAACAAACTGGTGGTGTCACTGTAGATCTCTCTGGAAAAGATTCTAAAATGTTAAATTTTATCGCTCCTGATAGTGACGGGGAATTGAGTTTTCGACTTGAAGCTACTGATAATCTCGGCGCTGCAACGGTGGAGGATTTTTCTTTGATTGTTTCTGAAAAAATTCAAATTTCGGGTGAAGTGACTTTTGATTTAGTGCCTCTCCATCAGAGCGGTGCTGGGTTGGATTATGACAATACTAAAATATCTCCTGCTCGCAGTATTCTAGTCGAGGCGCTCGACGAATCAGATACTGTTATTGGCGCTACAACAACTGATGAGCTTGGAAGGTACAGTTTAACGATCGGTACTAATAAAAGATTGCAAATTAGAGTTTCCTCCCAAATGCGGAATCAGCAGTATTGGGATGTGAAGGTCGCTGATAACACGGAATCGGGATCTGTATATGCGGGATATGGTGATTTTTTTATTGCAGATAAAAATTATTTGGAGCGAAATTTTCATTTCAAATCTGGATGGTCTGATGGACATTACACAGACACAAGGGCTGCAGCGCCTTTTGCAATATTAGATGCGGTTTATGACGCTTCTCGAAAGTTCGTCGAAGTTGATGCCACAATTGAATTTCCAACCTTGGAAATATATTGGAGCGAGAAAAACACCTCGGCATCAGGCAATTTTAGTGAAGGCGATATCGGAACAACTTTCTATCAATCAGATAAAATTTATGTCCTCGGTGCTGAAAATGGTGACACAGATGAGTATGACAGGCATGTCATTATTCATGAGTGGGGACATTATTTTGAGGATAACTTATCCCGAACAGACTCTATTGGGGGTGAACATGGGAATGGTGATAAGCTAGACTTTCGTGTCGCTTTTGGAGAGGGATGGGGTAACGCTATTGCGGCTATTATCACTGATGACTCGCTTTACAAAGATAGCTCGGGAATTAGTCAGCAAGATGGATTTTTCATTGATATCGAGAATAATCAGATACCTAACGGTGGTTGGTACAATGAAGCCTCCATCCAGTCGGTAATCTATGATCTTTATGACTCTGATGGAGACGATGTTGACAATATAAGTCTTGGCCTTGCACCCTTGTATTCAGTTCTGGTTTCTGAAAGTTATAGGACAATGCCGTCGTTTACCAGCGTTTATAGTTTCATTGATGAGCTAAAAGTTCAACGACCCGCACAATTTTCAGAAATAGATGACTTGGTCAGGAATCAGAATATCTTTGGTTTTGGCCCACTTGGAGAATATGAGACAAACGATGGTGGTATACCATCTGTTTTGCCGATTTATAAGATGGCTGAAGTAAATGACATGGGTATGAGTGGATTTTGTTCGGTTGTGGATGCGGGAGTCTTTAATAAATTAGGAAACACAATCTTTGTAAACTTTGAGGTGTTTGAATCTGGCTTACACCAAATTTTAGTGACGCAACCGGAGCAAACAAATTTTTTGGTTGACGTAGATTTTTTGATAGTTGGATCAGGATTGCCTAAGAGAAAAGCGGAGAGTCCAGTTTTAGGATCGGAAGAGCTGAGTCTTAATTTAGACAACGGCTTATATGGGTTGGCAATCTATGCGTATGACGGCAGGAGAGATGTTTGTTTCGATCTTAAGATTAGCAAAGTGGGTGAATAATTTATGAGTCATATTTTTACTGATGTTAAATTTAGATTATATTTTTTTGCAAAGCTTATATTTTTTTTGTCGTTTTCCGTGAATGGCTATGAAGGATTAGAATTAGGATCAAATAACAAAGCCTATGTCCAAGTGAAGCCGGGTGCAGCGGTCTCGTTTTCGCACAACTATAACGGTTTCACCGAGTTGAATCAGTCGTCAAATGTGACACTGACATTCGAAGAACATTATGACTTTGGAGACCTCATAATAACTTTTGCAACAAATGATGGATTGGCTATTGATCCTAGCAGCGAAAGTTATTTTTTTACGATGCAAGATAAGAACACTCATGATATAAATTTGAATCTTCGCTCGATGAAAGAGGGGAAACATTATTTGACAATATTTGTGTCGGTAAAAAACATTAGACGATCGCCCTTATCTAGAGTTTTTGCTCTCGCAGTAATAACGGGAGAACATAGTTTAGAACAGACATCCGTAATGGTTAGAAAATTTGGTATCGAGAGCGGCTTTGTAAGAGTGCCCGTTTATGAGAGCACGAAATGAACCTAAAAGGCTTTTACTCAGTTCAGCAATGTGTGGCTTGAGTACCACTTTTAGCTAGAATTAGGACGCCGCTGATTAAGTCTTTTTATTCAACTTTAAGTGTGATATAGCTGTATTTTTTTAAGAACTGTTAACCTAGATTCGAATTGTCTTAAGAGCTATGGGAGCTGATTTTGAGGTCGAACGTGTTTTTCTAAAAGTCTCTTTTTCTCCAATACAACTTTGGGATGTGCTCGGTGTGACCACATCGCCTTTCGAGCGTATTTGCCGCTTTTCGCGATGTCTACAATAGGGAGAGGGTAGTCTTTGCCAATTTCCAAGTTATAAAACGCTTGCTCAATTGGTGGTATGGTCCAGGGCTCATGAATGTATTGATTTGGGAGATTCGTTAACTCAGGTACCCAACGCCTGATAAAGCTTCCGTTTGGGTCATGCTCGAAAGATTGTTTTACCGGATTGTAAATCCTAATAGTATTAATACCTGTCACCCCAGCCTGCATTTGGAATTGAGGGAAATGAATACCCGGTTCATAATCTAGAAATTGTTGAGCGAGAAAATGCGATCCCACTCTCCAGTCTTGATATAGGTGATGGCAAAGAAATGAAACTAGCATTGCTCGCATTCGAAAATTCAACCATCCATTTTGAATTACGCTTCTCATGCATGCGTCAACAAGGGGATATCCGGTATGTCCGGTCTTCCATTTGGCTACGAAATATTCGTTTAATGGCTTCTCTAATTCTTCAAAACCGCGGTTTATACAACGGTCTTCATAACTACATTCCATTTCGAATTTTTGGATAAAATGGCACCGCCATTTCAGTCTGGTTAAGAATGCGTCAAAAACTTTTTTTTGTTTAGAATAGTTAGGGTGATTTTTTATAAATTGATAAACCTGACGAGAGGAAAGATTCCCCCATGCAAGATATGGAGAAATTCTTCCGTTACTGAACCGGCTGTGATCGGGTTTGGAAATATTTATCAGATAGTTTTGGTGACGCTCAGACGCAAATGATTTGAGGTATTTCCATGCATTTTTTTCGCCTGCAGGCTGAAATTGTTTAGAATGTTCTCGGAGCGAATTTTGTAATTTTTTAGGCAGTAAAAAACAGCCTGTGAATGGAATATGCTCTTGCATACGAGATATGCTCTTCTGGGAAACATCCCTAGCATGCTTGTACCAAAGTCCATCCCAGCCTTTTCGGTTTTGAATGCCGCGAATGACGCCATTAGACTGGAATTGGAGCCATTTGATTGATCTTTCTTTAAATAACTTTTCTATAACTTTGTCTCTCTTCCAACTTTCGTATGTCCCTGATTCTTGATGACTCATCACATACTGAATATGAAAATTTTGAGAGAGATGCTTAAAAACCGATAGTGCTTCTCCATAAAGGGTTTTAATATTGATGTTGCGTGACTCGAATTTTTCCGACATAGCGGATATTGATTGGGAAATAAACTGCAAATGGCGTAGTGAAAAATCTCCTCTTTTCAGCCAACTCGGTTCTATTATGAATATGACGACATAGGGTATCTGATGCTTTTCTGCTTCGGCCAAAGGACCATGATCCTGAGTACGAAGGTCCCTTTTTAACCACACGATATTGACTCGTTGTTTTTCCAAAAACATTTCTTCCAGAATTAGTAAATTTCGGTGTTAATGAAGCGTCGTTTTTTACAGTCGGTAGAACTAAAAGCCAACATCCTCTTGCGCAACTATTAACGTGACTTGATTATCCGATATTGTGGTTTTGATAAGGATAGGCCTACAGCATATGTGACAGTCTTCTGTGTAGGTCTGTTCTTCAGAAGGGTCAACCAAGAGCCAAATGCTTTCCCAACAAAATGGGCAAATTTCTTTAAGTTCTTGCAACTGCACTTTTCACTTCTCAGTACGTCTCACTTTTTAAAAATCTGACTTTACGTACGTTCTTTTTTACGTAAGAGTGATTTAACTGGCTCATAGACATTCAGACACCTCCCGGTTAATTTTTCCTCTTAAATTTTGCAATCATTTTAAGTCAGCGAGAGGATGCTCGGAGGGTAACCAAGGGCTTTTAAAGAACGGTTCGATCATTTCAGAAGTTACGTCATTTAGGTTTGTAGGATTCCAATTAGGAGAGAAATCTTTGTCGATAACTAGAGCTCTTATACCCTCGACGGTTTCATTATTCTTGCCAACTCGGGTGCCATGAGTTGAATAAAAGCAATGCTGAGCAAGGGCCCTTTCCATCCTGAGACAGTCAGCCAATGTCAGAAATTGTCCGAGCATGAGTTGTTTGAATGTGACATACAGCATAATCGGAGAGCGTTCTTTTATTTTTAGGAGAGTCGTTGCTGCCCACTGTCCATTCAATTTGGCGAGCCTTTCCAAAACTTTATCTAAAGTTGCTTGCCCAAAAGCTGATGCTAGATGGCGATCAAACCATGATGGTGTTAGGGCGTTGTCTTTTGGCCTCATACACTGCGCTTGAAATTTATTAATCCGATCATTTACGTTCAAGAGTCTGGAACTTGTTAACAAATCCCAATGATCATGCAAGTCTCTGCTCATCAGAATACCGTCAGCTAGACCTACTGCAACGGCGTCATAACCCGATAATACTTGTCCAGTGATCCCGATATATTTACCAATGTTGTTTTTACATTGATTGAGGAAGAAACTCGCGCCAACATCGGGGAAAAAACCAATGTTAGTCTCAGGCATAGCCATTCTGGTACGTTCCGTCACAACTCGAAAAGATGCTCCTTGTGAGAGACCCATTCCTCCCCCCATTACAACTCCGTCCATAAATGCAATAAAAGGCTTAGGGTAAGTATGAATTAGATATGTTAAACGATATTCAGCAGTAAAAAAGTCGCTTAAAGACTCGTCTTTTTGAGAACTTGCAAGATAAAAGAAGCGAATATCTCCTCCCGCACAGAAGTCGCCAAAAGGACCGGCTTTATTGCTACCCCGAATTACGACTGCCTCTACTTCCGGTTCATCTCGCCATTTAATTAATAGATTGGTTAATTGGCGTACCATATCAAGAGTTAACGCGTTAAGGGCTCTTGGACGATTTAACGTAACGCAACCTACACCCGCATTAATTTCTGCTTTTATGTGTTCCATCACTTCAAACATATTAATTCTCCTTGGTCACGTTAACGTTGTTTGAATCTTGGTGAACTCAAAAGATTGACTTCTTTTAGTTTTTCTAAAGAATGCTTTCCTGTCAGAAACATGGTCCTTGTGAGTTGCTCACTCACGATTTTGATTTCCTCAATTACAGCCGATGAAAACTCTATCGCTGGACTTAAAGTTGGCTGTGCCAAAGCCGTCATTTTAACTACAAAACGGATATACCGTGCTACATCGAGACTATGCCGGACGCCTCCAGAGGCAATCAAGTTTAAAGGTTCCTCAAACGGGCTTAATTTTGAAAGAGCTTCACAAGTTGACTTTCCCAAAGTGAGAAAAGGTTGCAAAATTTCACGTTTTCTATGTGGATTATGACGAGCGAGCTCTATGGTTGAACAGTTGGTGCCACCAAAACTGGTTTTTTCTAACCACTTCACTCCGGCAGTTAAGGGGTATTTTGTGGCGGTGGGCCCGAAAACTTCGCTAACTTCCCTCACGAGGATTTGCAAATTATGTTGGCGATAGCATTTCTCTATTACATCCAAAACATCACACCAATTGTGATCTTGATTAGTTTGGTCGAGTTTTTGTGGCGGGTTTAAGTTACTCACTGTGCCATCCGCCTGAATACGTTCGATCGCCTTTTAGCCACTTCTATTCCGCCATTCGCAATGTGCGTGCCCTCTAAATTTTCGAGTAGTGTTGTCGGGGGAGCCCAACTGAAAATCTTTTGTCTTAGCTCCAACTCAAGTAATGCTTTTTGAGCTCCCAGAGCCATAAAAACTGTGCAGATCTCCGAGGAGATAGTAATGTTTTTATTGATTATATCGCTGTAATCGTATCTACCAGTCATTACGTCTGTAATAATCGGAGCACTACATTGGTAGCCTTAAATTTTTATTCTGTACTCAAAGAGGCAAGATCGGTTTCTGGAACTGCCAAGGGTTCGAAACAGTTTCTATCGAAGTTTTCGTCCGCCTACGACTGATGAGATTGATCCTTTGCTAGATTAATATGTTCCTCTCTGCATTTTTGGATATCAGCCGCTATGTTTGTCAAGCAAATCAATTAAGATCATGTGAGGCACCGTTAGTGCGGCGAGGCCGATAAAAGTTATTTGAATCAAAATCGGTTCTAAATCGAAGCTAGGAGTATTCAAGAAAAAGATTAATAGTAATGTACCTGTTAACCAAGTAATCAACGTGTAACTAGCCGCCTCTACTGACGACCGCATGCGATCTTCAGGCTTGATTTTAGACCAGACAAGGAAGCTATGAATCGGACTGTGAATCAGGCAAAAATAAAGTGAGAAACTTATTAGGGGATCTAGGATGTATGCGCTTATAAATACCCCAGCTGCTATGCTTGCAGTAGGAGCCCACATATTCCGAAAATAGCTATAACAGAGATAGATGAGTAGCGTAACTAGCCAAGGAACCAGCAAAAATTTAGAAACGGAAATTAGTAAGTTGGCAGCTTCTTCTCCCGCGAGAGTAGCGAAAATGGGCTGAACATCTGATGGGTGTAGTCCTGGAATCGCAATCACGATGAGTCCGCTGTGTGATATAAGAGGTAACAAATTCGACCATTTCCAAGGATCTGTGACAATTTTGATATCACTTGTCCCAAAGTGAATCGCAGATAAGAGCAGAAATATTGTTAAACTTATACCCGGAAAATACCACCAAATAACTGCGACCATTGTTGCAAGAAAAAGATAGTTCGCATGGAAAATTAGCCACTCAAAAAACGTTTTAGACCACCCGGCACGCCTTGCAATTGCCCCATCGAGTCCACCATGAGGAATCCCAATCAGCATCACAAAAGCGATCGCAATGTAGTCCCAGCTAGACATGATACAGTTGCTTCAAGAAAGGGACCTTGGGCATTGCCGCTATAACTCTAACCCAGTCATATGGAGTGGCTTTACCGAGCATGAATCGCGCAAATTGCTCTCCATTCAACGCCTCGGCCATCCTCATAAATAGGCTAGGGCCTAATTCAGGATATTCGATCATGACTCGGTTGAATAAGCTATCCATAAGTACAATAGGTTTAGAGATAGGATTAGGGACATTGTAGTCATTATGCTTGATTTGCTGCGCCAGTTTAGAAGCTTGCTGGTTTATATAACTAAATCCATATCCCGATGACCTTCTTAATGCACCACTTGCTGCGCCAATCGTAGGTATATTTTTGTCACACGGAATAACTTCGTCCATAGGGATTACGCCAACTTCCTCGCTGAGGTACGATTCGACCATAATTTCCCGTTCATTCAACCAGCGCTCTATAGCATTTCTGTACCAGTTCCGGGGTTCCACGCTCTGAGAGATCATTGTTGACTCTACAAGAACGTGAGTAGAAGAAAATGGTAAGACATAAATAAAATGCAGCCCACGGCTTTGATCCACTCGAAAGTCCATAAGAGTAGCAATTTGCTGACTCGACATAGGGTTTCTAACATTTACCTCAACTCCAAAAAAGTGCTGTAGAAGGCTATTTGGTCTTACAGATGGTGGTCGGCTGTCATAGACATTATTTGCAGAAAAAGATCGCTCGCCAGCTTCTATAACATATCGGCTTGGAGTTTTTCTCACAGATTCTACCGCCTTAGGAATTATGTGCATTTTTTCACTGAGTTGGCGTTCGCATAAACTTAAATATTTAGCCGAGCTGAGACATGTGTAATCGTAGGATGGACTGTCTCTAACAACACTGCGACTGTAGTCCACTAATTGCCATTGACTCCAGCTGCCTTTTATCGCTTGCTTGAGCTTCTGTCTTTGTTTTTCGTCGCTCCATAGACTCCAGTGAAGCTCTTTCTTCATTTTGTGCGCTGGCTCAAAGATGCACACAGTCTCCGCCACACTCAGTCTGGAAAGTTCGGAGGCAAGACTTAATCCAGCATTGCCGCCTCCAATGATTGCTATGTCAATTGCCGTCGACACCAGCAAGACCTATTAGTGATTCATGTAATTTTCGTTGGTGAGTTGGAGTTTTCCTGGGTATAAACACTGTTACTCCGAGTATTGTAAGCTGAAATTTTTTAAATACTGAAACGATTTGGCGTCCTTGCCACCAACAATATTTTTTTTCTTTGATTTGCCTTCCAATTTGTCGATAAACCCTCAGAGCTACATTGATTGCAAACCTTGATCTCCAAGGAAGAAGTGCGATTCCCTGCTCCGCGCTTTCGTAGTATTGTTCAGCGAGGTTAAGTAGTTGTTCGATTGCCGAAGAAATTTTAGTGCGTATACCGATCGAGGCATCTACCCAACCGGATGGTTCGGACTGAAGCTCCGTTAAATTCAGCCACTCTGACGGAATATAGCGCCTGTCCATTTGTGCATCTTCTAGGACATCCCTTGCAATATTTGTTAATTGCATGGCCACTCCGAGGTCAATCGCAAAACTATTTGCATCCTTGTGGGAGCAGTCTAGGACATGACACATCATAAGGCCTACTGTACCTGCCACCGCGTGGCAGTAACGGAGAAGTTGTTTTGTATTATCAAACCGGGCAGGAGTTTGATCAGAGATCATCCCTCCTAAGAGCTCCTGAGCAGCTACCAGTGGGATATTTTTCTCTTTAGCTAAGGCCAGAAAACTTTCAATCTCAAGTATATCTTCATGTTGGCACGTTTCATGGGGAAGGCATAAGTAAATATTTTGTAGACGTTCAATTTTATTTATATCAGTGCCGTCTGCTAAATCATCCACGAATCTACAGAATTTATACAATTTTGCTGCACTCGCTGCATGATCATTACCTAAGAACAGACTTGCAAGATAAAATGATTTACCATGCTTTTTCAGGACTGCGATTGGTTTCGACTCGGGTATCGAGTACTGATGATGCGTGAGCGGTTGATTAGGCAACATTTAAGTTATTATTTCGCTTCTAAAGTATTACATATAAAAAGAACAGTCCCAGCTTAATTGTCGGCGCGGTGAATTAGTGGTTAGCGAGTAATAATCTTTTGAGAGCTTATGCGATTCTACCATGCTTAGTTTCTGTGACTTTTTGATTATTCACAGATGCTACTAACTGAGTTGCCACTCCTCGTAGAGGCGAAGGAACATTAGGGGCCAGAAGCTCCGCCTCTGCAAGCCATATATCTAAAACGTGATTTGCTCTGACGATAGCTTGACTTGAGGCAATTCGTTGTTGCCAGTGACTCACTTTTGAGGTATCTTTTGAATTATACCAGCGAGTGAAGTCCTCATTTCCAAAATTATTTTCGTTAAACAAACTAATAACAAGGTTGGGTTTACGCCCGTCCAAATCACACGAACGATGACTTGAGGGCACTATGTCATCGATATCATTTCTTCCTTGGTAGACGAGGCCACAAAGGCTAACTAAATTTTTAAGACTTTCTAATGAATGGTCAAAATTGGACGCTAAAGCGACTCCCGCGATCGGAGTCAATAAGAACGGGGACGTCTTACCAGCCGCAATTCGCTTCCAATGATTTGTTGTGATGCACTGATCTTGTCCAACATCAGATGCTTGACCGACACAGGTTTGTTGCATAGCAGCTGCTAATTGGCTAACCAGTCGACCACCATGAACCTGATTTCTGGAGGCCAGCTCAAATGCTTTTGCAACCATCCAGTCTCCTAAACACAATGCTGTATCAATCCCAAAGTGTTCGTGAATACTCTTTTGGCCACGTCTATGTGTGCTTGCATCGCTGATGTCATCATGTACAAGGGAGGCATTATGTATTAACTCACAAGCAGCTGCCCAATTTAAAATATCGCGAGGGTGTAACCTAAGGGCAGCGCCACTGGCCAATGCTAACTGTGCTCTAAATCCCTTGCCGGGATTTCTAAAATGATATTTTGCAGCATTTAGAAGACCTGACTCTCGGGACGGAAGCTCCCGTTGGTATAAGTCGCCAAGTTGGTTTAGAAAAACCTCAACGCCTAATCTACTTCTTATTATTGGGGACATAATCACAGTACCCTTTATTTTATGAGCTTACAACTTGCTTTGCACCAACCCTCAAAACATGACAGTGCTTTAAGCTTTATCAAGACTAAAAGAGCCAGATTTCTGGCTCTTTTAATCCCGTGATTTTTATGTTTTTATTCCGAGGAATCAGCGACTGCTGCGACCCAGATAAATAGACCAAACCCAATCTTGTTAATCAGGTCAGCTATATTGTATATACCATTTAAGGCGTCGGCATTCACACCACCTGCAAGATAGCCCAGGAAGTATCCCAAGGGATAGATAGCCCATCCGATGGTTACAATCCATTTCATGCCATTGAAAGCCGTTTGGCAATTAGCATTACCGCTGGCGGCATTAATCTGGCTTGCTTCACCCGCAAAGATTTCATAAAGAATGAATATCCAGCCTGCCATCCCGATAATGAAGCCTAGCGTTGGATCCATGAACCCAGCCTCACCAGCAAAACCACCGAGCAACATGACAATTGTTCCCAGCAGCAGCCGCCAGAACACCCCGGAGGCAACTACAGCAATCGCAGCAAGAATTAAGTAAAATTCAATCATCTGCAGAGGAACTGTGAGCAACCAATCAATATATCTATAGACTGTCGGTGTCTCACCAGTTTCTACCCAAACACCTCGCATATAAAAATAATGCACGCCTGCTATGAGTTGAATGAGACCAGCGACAGTAAGCGAGGTTTTCCAATGCGACTTGACTCTATCGCGCTCGATGAAAAAGAATACAGCTGCCGCTACCATGGCCATCGAAATCAGCCAAAAGGAAATGCCAACTGGATCGTTAGCTTCTAAATTAGTCATTGTTTTATACCCTATTATTCCGAAATTTTTATTTGAAAGTGACTTGGTCTTACCGTATCTAGCCACTCAGAAGCGAAAATTATGAAGCGCATCGACAACATAAATCTCCAACTGAGTGTAATTTATCCTTTATTTTGAAAAAGTGCAAACAACTTTATGCGATTAATTTGGACAAATTGATATACTCATTTCCAACTATATCGATATTTGCACTATAATGAGGCGATTTTGTCTCAAGGCAAAGAATATTGTCGGGTTACAATCGGACAAAAGTCGTTAATGTTCTTGAGTCAAAGTTTTTTTAAAAAATTTTTACTCAGACGAATTGATTCGTCCGACATGACTTTATTTAAATAATTTAGGTATGCCTTAGTATAAATTGCTGGGATATTTTCATGGTTGATAGGATTCTAGAGTTTAAGCTCGTATAAACGCCGAGATGCATGCACATCCGTGTGAGTCAAAAGTAATTGGGTAAAAATTAAATATTGTTCGCGTTCCTTTAAGTGCATAAATATTTCAATAAGTAATCAGCTTTATTAATTTGATTGAGTCTTTCAGAAGCTAATTTTTTTGTGTCAAGAAAATTTTATTTTTGTCTCAGGAGGTAACAATGCGACTCATAGCTTTTTTTCAGGGAATTTTTATAGGTACCTTGGCGCTTGATGCTAGTTCAGTTGGACAAGTAAGCGGCACCAAAATAGTACCTATGGATGACTGGATAAAAATTGAGCCTGCAGATGCTGGAATAAGCGATCGTAAAGTACGACATCTTTTTGATTTATCGTTTTTAGATCCGGCAACTCAAGCCGCTGTTTTGGTTAAAAACGGCCAAATTGTAGGCGAACGATATCAGAAAGGGTTCCATTCTGAGAGCTTTGGTACGAGTTGGTCGATGGCAAAAAGTTTTTATGCTGCATTAATCGGCATTTCTGTCGATCGTGGGGAGATTGACAGTTTGGATGATTTAGTTTCTGATTATTTATCGGAGTTCAGTGATGAGCGTGGTGATATCACGATAAGACACTTGTTGAATATGACGAGCGGCCTTGCTTTTCCGGCTCATGAGCATGAACTCATGTTCTTGCAGGAAAATCATCTTGAATATGCCTTAAACGTTAAATTTGAAAAGTCGCCTGGCCAGGTATTTGAGTACAACAATGTAAATTCAATGCTTCTGTCGGCAATTCTATTCAACGCCTCCGGAAAGCCAGCAGATCAATTAATGAAGGAGCGTATTTTTTCTAAGATTGGTATTAAGAATTACACCTTATGGAGGGACTCCTCTGGAAATCCCCTCAGTTATTGCTGCGTCGATATGTCAGCAAGAGACTTTTCAAGATTGGGTCTGTTATTCGCAAGAAAGGGTACTTGGGGCCATGAAAAAATTTTACCGTCTAATTTTGTAGCCGAGACTTTTAAACAAATTTGGTCAAACATAAAAAGCAAAACAATTAATCAAAATCGTGGTTATGGGATGCATTGGTGGGTTTCAAAAAATGATGAACACTCAAGCATTTTTAATGCGAGTGGTAAATTTGGCCAGTTCGTCTTTGTCGACCCTTACAATGATACTGTTTTTACGCGAATTACACGTTATCGCCCCACTGGGGGAGCGGTCCAAAATTTGGGTACTATGAGATTTTTCTCATGGATTGGAGACCTTACATTACTGCGGAAGTTAGGGGAACGATTGACATCGATGGGCCTGATTGATGTGGGTGGCGACTTTTCTACTCCTTATACTTTTGAAGATGGAATCTCCAAAGAATTTTTCACAGATTACCCTGCCATAGTTGACGCATTTGCTGATTTGTGAGGCAGAAATAGAGTGTCTAAAAATCTTGAGATTAACGATGAGCGATTGGCCAATCTACTATATCGGTTGCGTCGAGTTCCTGGTCACATTTCTCTCCTTGCCACCTTTCAATAAAAGTACCATGCGGATCATAGATAGCTGTCTGTTTGCTTAAGTTGAAGTGTCTTCCACCTCTCGGATCGGCACCAACGCCAGCTATATATTGCCAATTTCCCCAGTTAGAGGCGAAGTCATAGTCGATAAGGTTCTGTGCAAAGTATGCAGCTCCGTACCGCCAGTCCAGTGAGAGCTCATTAACAAGGCAACTTGCCACTATTTGCCTGCCGCGATTTGACATGTAAGCTTCGGCGTTTAGTTGGCTCATGCATGCATTCACAATTGGAAACGGCGTGTTTGCTGAGCACCATTTTTTAAATCGTTGGGGGTTGAAAAAAGTCATTGGAGAGCGATTTAAAGTTCCTGAAAACTTTGTTAGCGTCATGGGATGAATTTTCGCGTACCATTGGAAGTATTCTCGCCAAAGAAGTTCAAAGTAAATCCAGTACGTAGACTCATTTGCCCCTGTGTTCCGTTCATATTTTTTCAAACAATCAAATATTTGGCGTGCTGAAAGACAGCCATTACTGAGCCAAATTGAAAATTTGGTTGAATTTTTCCATCCGTCTAAGGCGTTTCGTGTCTGTTTGTACGAACTCGCATGTTCGCCCATGAAGTAATCATCTAAGTGCTTTACCCCCTCCAGTTCGCCACCAATAAAGAGAGATTTATTAGCTGATTTGACTTCTTTTTGCCAAGTTTTCGCTCTATTTAAAGGCGGCGGAAGCGATGTGGGACGACCAGTTGGGTGTTGGATGGCTAGATGCTCAACTGATCGACGAAATTTTGAAAATGTTGTAGGGAACTGATGCTCTTCAAAAGGGAGTTGGCTCTCTTCAAAGAGAGTTGACGAGAACTTCTCTTGGAAGTCGATTTCGGGATATCTTTCTATTATGGCTTCCCAGTAATCATCAAGAGACTGTTTTGGCTCCCAACTTCTGTAAATGACATTTGGATTGATTTCGTCGATAAATGAACGGATTTCCAACGTCGATTTGACAATAACTCTATCTATGTGCTGTCCAAATCGTTTAAGTTCCGTATTCAGCGCACTTAAGCTTTGGGAGCGAAATTGTTTGCGCAGTTCACTTTCATTTATACCATATCGCTGATTGAGATCGTCTTCCGCTTCTAGATATGCACAAACCAAAGTTTTACATTGTCTGGCAGCAGAAGTTAGACACAAGTTGTCGTTAACTCTCAAATCGTTCGAAAAAAAAACGCATCCTAATTCAAACAGCTCCATGGAATTCCTATTTAAACCGAGTAAATAAGCATGATACGCACTATTTTCTGAAAGGGGTTAAGGTATATCAGCTCACAAGGACAATCCAGCATAGATAAAAAAACGTAACATCAACCAAAGTTGCAATTTTTCTAAAGATTTAGGAGCGGTATTGGTGTCAACCTCTGAAGCTTGTTTACATCCGCAATCTCATTCCCCCAAATTTGAGAGAACGTATTCATTACTTGGCTTTATGGGTCTATTGCCATTCGCGCTCTCCACCATGTTAGTTGTATTTTCTTTGGTAGATACCGGTAATGCCAATTCTTCGACCTTTTTAGGATTCTACGTTCCTTATGTCTTCATAACGTACAGCGCTTGCATTCTTTGCTTCCTAGCGGGAACACTTTGGCGCGGGCAATTCGATAGCGGTCAAGATGGCTCTAAGCTGCTGTTGGTTAGTAACCTGCTAGCATTGCTTAGCTGGCTTTGTTTGCTTGTCATTCATATCTCTCACTATTTGGTCCTAACTGCAATTATCATTTTGGGAGCCGGCTATGTTGTGGCTCTTGTTGCAGAAAAAATATCGCCGAGTGTTTCTTCGCACTACTTTGCAATCCGATCTCGTTTAACACTTTCTGTGATTGCTTTGCACATTACGCTTTTGATAAGCCTTTTATGGAGCATTTAGAACGGTGAGTCAGCTGACTATTTTCTACGATGGACGCTGCGCATTATGCGCAAAAGAGATTAAGAGTTTAAAAGAACTTGACCGTAACAATCGAATTACCTTCGCCGATATCTTTGCACACGACTTCGCTAAAAACTATGCCTCAGTCAATGTTGAGGAAGCTAACAGAGTCCTACACGGCATGAAAGATACCGGAGAACTCATTTACGGGCTAGACGTTACGGTACTCGCTTGGACTTTAGTTGGAAAAGGAAAATGGGTAGCGCCACTTAGATGGCCCATCGTTAAGCAGATAGCAGATGTAGCCTACATTTTTTTTGCCAGAAACCGGGAGCAGATATCACGTCTCATCATGCCTTCAAGTACCGTTACAAAATGTGAATTTAAAAGCGACTTATGACCGCGTTGAAGGACGGGCTTGTTACCGCTGCCAGCGGCGGTATTGGAGACGCAATGGTCCGAACCATGCTGACCGATCCAATCTTGGAGCGGGTTTTCGCAGTTAGTAGCTCGAAAGAAGCACCAAAAGATCTTAGAAACAACGGAAAATTAAACTGGATACAGTGTGATTATTCTTCGGTGGATATTGCCAAGACAGCTAGCCGCTTACTGTTAATGAACTGCAACCTAGTCATGGGCGCTATATGTAACGGTGTTCTGCATGATAATGGTATAAAGCCTGAAAAGCGTATGGATGACATACAAGAGGAAACGCTAAATAGAGTATTTACTGCGAATGCGATTGTTCCAATTCTTTGGGTAAAGGAACTAAAAAAAGTTTTTTCAAAGCGTGATATTTGCTCGATTGCTATTTTGTCTGCGAGAGTTGGTAGTATTTCGGATAACAGGCTAGGAGGTTGGTACTCTTACAGGGCGTCAAAGTGCGCACTGAATATGCTATTAAAGACTTCTGCCATTGAGCTGAATAGAAAACACAAAAATGTTAAATTGATCAGTTTTCACCCGGGAACAACAGACACGAAACTATCGCGGCCCTTTCAATCATCGGTCTCTCGGGATAAGCTTTTCACCCCTGATTTTGTGGCAACCAAATTGATGGATCTGATGAGAAAAACTGATGTTGATGGAGAACTAGCATACTTGGACTGGGCAGGTGCGCCTATAGATTGGTGACGCTCGGCAGTTTATGTCGTGCTTACGTCGGTTGAGTTAGAGCACTTGAGAAAAATCAAAATTTAACTGGTTTCGCCTACTTCATTTACTTTTAAAATCCTAATGAAAATTTTAGAAACTTGAGACTTATTATTACCGTGGAAACAAATTATGCATGACGCAAAACATTTGCTCAAAATGGCTGACCCAGAGATTTATGACGCTCTTATGTTGGAGGACACGAGGCAAGAGCAGCATTTGGAGCTAATCGCATCGGAAAACTATGCTAGTCGCGCTGTTATGGCAGTGCAAGGCGGTCAAATGACCAATAAATATGCTGAAGGGTATCCTCAAAAACGATATTACGGTGGTTGTGAGTACGTCGATTTAACTGAGGAACTGGCGATTGAGAGGGCAAAAGAATTATTTGGAGTAGAATTTGCAAATGTTCAACCTCACTCCGGTTCTCAAGCTAATAATGCAGTATTCCTCGCATTATTGTCTGGAGGAGATACGATTCTAGGTATGAGCTTAGCGGATGGCGGTCATCTTACTCACGGCGCAAAACCGAACTTTTCCGGAAAGTTGTATAAATCGGTTCAATACGGTCTTTGCAAAGAAACTGGTCTGATTGATTATGAGCAAATTCAGAATTTAGCACTTGAGCATCGCCCTAAAATGATTATTGCCGGATTCTCTGCGTATTCGGGGATTTTAGATTGGGGTAGATTTCGTGAAATAGCGGACCTAGTAGACGCTTATCTTTTAGTTGATATGGCGCATGTTTCTGGACTTATCGCAGCAGGAGTGTATCCGAGTCCGATGAGTCATGCTCACGTTATTACCTCTACGACTCATAAAACGTTGCGGGGTCCCCGAGGGGGGATAATTCTCACGAATCACAAAGATATAGCGAAGAAATGTGATTCAGCAATTTTTCCTGGTGTGCAGGGGGGGCCTCTGTGTCACGTTATAGCGGCAAAGGCCGTAGCTTTTAAAGAAGCCTCGACTAAAGAGTTTATATCTTACCAGAAACAAGTTTTGGCAAACGCGAGAAGGATGGCGTCTACGTTCATCCAGCGCGGTATTAAAATCGTTTCAAATGGCACTCATAACCATCTCATGCTCGTTGATCTTATTGGTAAGGTGTACACGGGGAAGGACGCAGATGAAGCGCTAGGGAGAGCATTTATTACCGTCAATAAAAATTCCGTTCCTAACGATCCTCGGTCGCCGTTTGTTACCTCTGGTCTGCGTATCGGTACGCCAGCAATTACCACTCGAGGATTTGGTGAAGAACAGTGTGAGCAATTAACACATTGGATATGCGACGTTTTGGATAGTTTAGAGACTGGTGTGTCAGACATTGTTATTGAGGAAGTAAAAGAAAAAGTATTAGAAATTTGCGGCCGGTACCCCGTCTACTGCTGAGTTATCTGTATCTCGTTTCTAAATGGGATAAAGGCGTTGGGTAGTACTATTGCCCTAGGACGGTGTGTTTTAAGAGACTATTCGACTTAAAAGTTTGAAGCCCAAGAACAAATTTCGGTGGTCAACAGTGTGGCGCGCGCACCTATAATATGCAAATTCGTCTGATATGATAGACTATTGTCTAATTTTTTTTGGGGTTTTTAATTAATACCCAATGACTGCCGCCTATGTATTGCCCCTTTTGTAGTGCCGAAGACACCCGTGTACTTGATTCACGTTTGGTGTCCGACGGTAATCAAATTCGTCGTCGTCGGGAGTGTGTGACGTGTAATGAACGATTTACTACCTATGAGTCTGCTGAACTTGTTATGCCAAGGGTAATCAAAAGCGATGGATCAAGAGAATTTTTCAATGAGTCTAAACTTCGGGCTGGCTTCCAGAGAGCGTTGGAGAAAAGACCTGTATCTATTGATCAAATAGAAAATGCTTTAGGACAGATCAAACAGTTGTTGAGGGGCCTCGGTGAGAGGGAGGTTACCTCGCGATTAATCGGAGAGGCAGTCATGGAAAAATTGCAACATTTAGACGAAGTAGCGTACATACGTTTTGCGTCAGTTTACAGGAGTTTTCAAGATCTGAGTGAGTTTCAAGCCGAGCTTAATCGTTTGACAAGTAAGGATAGTTGAGTTTGAAAGAGTTGATGGATAAGCATGAATATAGTGTTTCAGTCATGTCTCATGCGTTACAACTTGCAGCGAGAGGGCGGTTTACAACCAGTCCTAATCCTATGGTTGGTTGTGTGGTAGTACAGGAAGGTAAAATTGTTGGAGAAGGATGGCATTTACGTGCAGGAGAAAAGCATGCTGAAGCAATAGCTCTTGGACAGGCGGGGCATATGGCGCGGTCGTCGGAAGTTTATATCACTCTCGAGCCGTGCGCGCACTTCGGTAGGACCGGTCCTTGCGTAAACCTTCTTTTAGAAGCGCAAGTGGGCACTGTTATAATTTGTAGTGAGGATCCGAATCCTTTGGTAAGCGGAAGTGGGATAGAAAAATTACAATCGGCAGGTATATCAGTAGAATTAGGCCTGCTAGAGGACCAAGCCCGATATTTAAATCGTGGTTTTTTCAAACGCCATCAAAATGGCCTACCATGGGTCACCATAAAGATGGCTGCTAGTCTTGATGGACGAACTGCAATGGCAGATGGGCAAAGTCAATGGATCACTTCGCCTTCTGCAAGGCTTGATGTGCAGCGACTGCGGGCACAAAGCTGTGCCATTATCTCTGGCATTGGAACTCAGAAGATGGATGATCCATCCCTTAATTTACGAGTTGATTATCAGGCTCTTGGTTCTGATCCTGCGGTGGCGAAGAGTGAGTTGAGACAACCACTCAGGGTAATTGTGGATAGCCATTGTGAAATGGCACCCAATTCAAAAATGTTGTCTCAAACCGGAAGGATATTAGTGGCAACAGTGGATGGCAACACACAGAGAGAAAGAGCGGAAAAACTGATTTTGGCAGGAGCGGGAGTTGTATTCTTCCCTCAGAGTAATGGACAGGTGGACTTGCTGAAACTTTTACATCATTTAGCACAACTCGGCTGCAACAGTGTCCTTGTGGAGGCAGGAGCGACTCTTGCCGGCTCTTTTATGGCTGAAGGTCTAACTGACGAATTTATTTACTATATGGCTCCAAAATTAATGGGTAGTGACGCAAGACCTTTATTTAGGTTGCCAATAAATACGATGGATGCGCATTTAGCAATGTCTATAAGAGATATGCGTCGGGTTGGAGATGATATACGTATCACGCTTAGCCCTGATTCAGACTACTGAGAGTGGTAATGTCGGGAGCTTGCAGGGTCAATAACTGGGTTAAGCAAGAATTTGGAGTAAGAATATGTTTACGGGCATCATAAGTTCCATTGGCAAAGTCAGTAGCCTACAACAGTTTTCTGGTGATATCCGAATGGGAATCATTGCGCATGATTTAGGGTTTCATGACCTTTCCCTTGGTGACAGCGTGGCTTGTAGTGGAGTATGTTTGACGGTCATCGAGATTAATGAAAACACTTTTTTTGTTGATGTGTCCAGAGAGACGTTGTCTCTCACTACAACGGGATTGTGGAAAATTGGTGAGCGAATTAATTTGGAAAAAGCGATGCAGGCTTCAGATCGTTTTGGTGGACACATTGTATCCGGCCATGTTGATGGAATGGGTGAGATAACGGAAAGGAGGAAAGATGCCCGCTCAGAGTGGCTTCGTGTTCGTGCGCCTAGTGATTTAGCAAAATATATTGCACGCAAGGGTTCGATCACCGTTGATGGTACTAGCTTGACTATAAATCGTGTAGATGGCAATGAATTCGAATTGAATATTATTCCTCAAACTTTAACACATACAGTGATTGATGATTATCGTGAGGGTACATCGGTAAATCTTGAGGTGGACTTAGTAGCACGTTATTTGGAACGCTTGTTGCTGGGCGAGTCAGCAGCAGAGCGTAGTGAAAATGGAGGTTTTCGAGGTCAGAACGAAATATCTGAGTGCAAAGGATAAGTCAATGAATTTCAATACCTCCGAAGAGCTTATCGATGATATTCGTTGCGGGAAGATGATAATTCTGGTGGATGATGAGGATCGTGAGAATGAGGGTGATCTGGTTATGGCTGCCCCTCTCATATCCGACAAAGACATAAATTTCATGGCAAAAAATGCGCGAGGTTTGATTTGTCTTACCCTATCTGAGGAAAGATGCAATCAGCTCTCGCTTGGGATGATGGTCGAGGAGAATCGCGCCAGCCATGGTACTCCATTCACTTTTTCAATAGAGGCGGCACAAGGCGTGACGACTGGTATTTCGGCGGCTGATCGCGCCCACACTGTCCGAGTTGCGGTTGGTAGAAATGCACAGCCAGAAGATATTGTTCGACCTGGACATATTTTCCCTTTGCGGGCTCAACCTGGTGGTGTGCTCAGTCGTGCAGGGCATACTGAAGCCGGATGTGATCTTGTAAGGCTTGCCGGCTACGAGCCGGCGGCGGTAATCGTGGAGATTATGAATGATGATGGCACGATGGCAAGGAGGGACGATCTGGAAGTTTTTGCGGCAAAGCATGATTTAAAAATTGGTACGATCGCTGATTTAATCCATTATCGTTTAGTAAATGAAAAGACTACCACCTGTATAAGCGAGCGCGTAGTCGACACTCAATATGGCAAATTTTTACTAAAAACGTATTTAGATCAAGTACGCAATGAGAAGCATTTTGCATTTGTTTTGGGAGACATTCGTACTTCGCTAGAGCCGCTGGTACGTGTCCATATAAATCGAACTGCGAGAGACATAATGTCTATCGAGGATGCTCGAGATTTCAAGGCTTGGTCATTCCAGCGAGCGATGAAGCAAATACAGCGTGAGGGGACAGGGGTATTGGTATTACTCTATTATCCGGAGACAGCGGATGACATAGATTCAAATATCGACCGGTTAATTACGCCGGCCACAGACCGACATCAATCAGCAACCGATCGTGTGTACCTCCAAATTGGTACGGGGTCACAAATTTTGAATGATCTGGGGATTCATAAGATGCGGTTAATGAGTGCACCATTTAAGTTTACTGGGATCTCTGGATTTGATTTGGAAGTAACAGGTTATGTTGATTATTCTGATTAGGAGGAGATCAAATGGGCTCAGCTCGACCAGGGGCGCGACGCTTCGACATTAAAACACTTCGGTTATCAGCGGTAGTAGCGAGGTGGAACTCTGACATTACGGAAGGACTTTTAAGCGGTGCACTTCGAGCTTGTATTTCTCAAGGTTTGGACGAGGAACAGTTGAGTATTTTTTATGTCCCTGGGTCGTTTGAGTTGGCTTTAGGAGTGCAGCAAGCGGTCCGAACCGGACGGTTTGATGGTGTTATTGCGCTTGGTAGTGTTATCAGAGGGGACACCCCGCATTTTGATTATGTTTGTGCTGAAACTACAAGAGGCATTGGCCAGGTTGTTTTGGAGGAATCTGTGCCTATCGCATTTGGACTGTTGACGACTGATACTCATGACCAAGCTGTAATTCGGTCTATTGAAAATGACTCAAATAAAGGCGAAGAGGCCACTCTTGCAGTTTTGGAGATGATTAATACTCTACGACTCATTTGGAATCGCGATTAGATGTCATTACTTCGAAAGCGTCAGAAAGCGAGACGGCTTTTGGTGCAGGCGCTCTATTCTTGGGACCTTGCAGGAGAAAACGCCGGATCAATAGAGACGCACCTGCGATCCGAAAATGACTTTGCTAAAGTAGACTCAGAATTATTTCAATCCATCTTGGTGGGTGTGGTGAATGATGTGGAGAGGGTAGATGGTGCATATGAGCCATATCTAGATCGACACCAGCATCAACTTGATCCGATTTCAAAAGCCATATTAAGAATTTCGACCTTTGAATTGGTAAATCGAATTGATGTGCCTTTTAAAGTAGTTATTAATGAGGCAATCAATCTGGCAAAAACTTTTGGTCCCGCAGATGCCTTTAAATTTATTAATGCGGTATTGGAGGGAGTTGCGGAGAATTTTAGAGCTCCAGAACTATTGAAAGGGTCTGTTCGTGTTAGATGACTATGAATCAAACGACTTGCTTCATGGCGAGTTTGCAATCATCGAAAGACATTTTAAAGGAATTACTCAGCAATCTGGAGTCTTAAAAGGTATTGGCGATGATGCCGCGGTTATCAAACCTGACGCCGGCCTAGATTTGGTGGTATCCACCGACAGTTTGCTCGAAGGCGTTCACTTTCCGGTTGGAACACGGCCTAAGGATCTGGGGCGGAGAGCAATGTGCGTAAATCTCAGCGATATGGCCGCAATGGGTGCGAAACCACGCTGGTTCACAGTTGCTTTAAGTGTTCCCCGAGATATCGCGGTAGAAAAATGGTTTGCTGAGTTGAGCGACGGTTTAAGCTACATCGCAAATCAAATTGACTGCGCTCTGGTGGGTGGCGATACCACATGTGGCCCCCTCGCTATTACGATTACCGTTATTGGACAAGTGCCGAGTGGGGCCGCGCTGAGGCGAGATACGGCAGAAGTTGGCGACCAAATATATGTAACTGGCACATTAGGAGATGGAGCTGCGGCCCTAGACATGTTTTCTAAAGGTAATACAAACTCTTTCTGTGAGAGGCTTTCCGAGCATTTCTATGCCCCTCGTTTGCGTATTGAATCTGGTTTACGCCTCAGGGAAATAGCGAGTTCTTGTATAGATATTTCGGACGGTTTGGTAGCTGATTTGCGCCATATTTGTTTTTACAGCGGGGTGGCGGCTGAGATCGATTGCAGCTTAATACCAATTCATGCGCATACTAAACGAAATTATCCTCATCACTCTTTGCACTGGGCATTGTCCGGTGGTGATGATTATCAGCTTTGTTTCACAGTGCCGGAAAGAGCAACAGAAAGTTTAAAAAAGATGATTTTTGAAGGCCATATCGACGCAACTCGAATTGGATTGATAACCGCTGGCGATGGTGTAAACGTCATTGATTCATCTAAAGCAAATACTTTTACTCAAGAAATAACCGATTACTCGGGGTATGATCATTTTGCTTAATCCGACAATCTCCGATATATGGTTATCTCCAAGATTGTTATTGGCATTTGGTTTCGGTAGCGGTTGCTCTCCAGTGGTGCCTGGCACCATCGGAACAATGGCTGCGATACCTTTCTGGTATCTGGTCAGCGATTTTTCGATTTCTAGTTATATTGTTTTGGTTTATGTGGCCGCTGTAATAGGTTGTTTTGTGTGTAGTTATGCAGAAAAAAGAGTTGGGGAACCTGACCACAAAGGCATTGTTTGGGATGAATTTGTCGGCTTCTGGATTACTATGTCTACAGCACCCGTGAGTTGGCTTGGCCTAGCCATAGGCTTTTTTCTTTTTCGGGTACTGGATATAGTGAAACCATGGCCGATTAGTTGGATAGACAGAAATATCCATGGTGGGATCGGAATCATGCTTGATGATGTTGTGGCTGGTATTTTTGCAGCTTCGATAATTTGGTTTTTAAGAGTAATCCATTTTCTATAGGCATTTAAAAATAGGTGATGAATCATGATTGACTTTGTAACGACGCGGTCAATCCGTTTCAAATAACAAGAATAAAATTTTACTGAGTTTTGTTTTTTAGGAGTGTTTTTGTGGTTCTGCGTTATATCGATTCATCTAAATTGCCAACTCGTTGGGGTGATTTTGATATTCATGGGTTTGAAGACCCATTTAAAGGAAAAGAGCATATCGCGATCAGCATGGGAGACAGTCGCCTAGATTCTCCTCTTCTGGTGAGAATCCATTCGGAATGCTTGACGGGTGACGCCCTGGGAAGTTTGCGTTGCGATTGTGGCGAGCAACTTAACATTGCCATGCGCCGCATCGCGGAGCTTGGTCGAGGAGCTATTTTGTATCTTCGGCAAGAAGGGCGAGGTATCGGACTGGTAAATAAAATTAAAGCCTATCAGTTGCAAGATCTCGGGGCTGATACCGTGGAGGCAAATGAACGTCTTGGATTCGGTGCGGATATGCGAGACTATTCCGTGTGTTTGCCGATGTTGCAACATCTCGGAGTCAGACGTGTTCAACTGATGACTAACAACCCTAGAAAAGTGGAAGCTCTCTCGGCGCTCGGTATTGACGTAGTCAAAAGAGTCTCGCTCAAAACCAATAGTAACCCTCATAACAGTTCATACCTTTCGACTAAGGCAGGGAAACTTGGACATATTTTTGATGACTATGATGAAATTTAATATGTCTGTACAAGAAGAATCTAAATTAGCAAAACGCATAATTCCTTGTCTGGATGTTGATAAGGGCCGAGTTGTTAAGGGGGTTCAGTTTGTCGATATTAAAGATGCTGGGGATCCAGTAGAGGTCGCAAGGCGATACAATGAGCAGGGTGCTGACGAGATAACGTTTCTTGATATCACAGCGAGCCATGAGGCGCGAGATACTACACTGCATATGGTAGAGCGTATGGCAAGTGAAGTTTTTATTCCACTCACTGTCGGTGGTGGAGTTCGAAACATAAGTGACATTCGAAATTTATTGAATGCCGGCGCCGATAAAGTAGCCATTAATTCTGCCGCAATCAATGATGCGGAATTTGTTCGAAGCGCTGCAAAGCGTTTTGGTTCGCAATGTATTGTGGTAGCAGTTGATGCCAAACGATCTGCAAATCCTCAAGAAGATAGATGGGAAATTTTTACTCATGGTGGAAGGAAAGCCACCGGAATAGATGCTGTAGATTGGTCCATAAAAATGAGCGACTATGGTGCTGGTGAGCTTTTACTTACCAGCATGGATAGGGACGGAACTAGAGACGGATTTGATCTTGAGTTACTTTACCACGTGACAAGCTCCATTCCGATTCCCGTTATTGCATCTGGTGGGGTTGGAGCACTACATCACTTGGTAGAGGGAATTGTGTACGGCGGCGCAGATGCGGTACTTGCAGCAAGCATCTTTCACTTTTCGGAGTATTCCATTTATGAGGCAAAACGCTTTATGCACGAAAATGGTGTAGAAGTACGACTTTAGCTTGGCCTAATTCGTAACCAACTATTCAACATGGATCCGAAGAAGCTCTGCAGCTTGATCGGCGCGGATTGGGCAGAAAGACAAATACACTCACCATTTTGAGCCCCCATTGGTTGGTGCGTGTCGCCTGGTTGACGTAAGATAAAATCGCCCTCTTTATAAACTGACTTCTCGTCAGAAAAGCTTCCTTTTAATACTACAGTGTACTCCAGCCCCCTGTGGTCATGCTTTGGGGTCTTGCCGCCGGCACATATTCGGTGCAAAGCGACCTCAAACTTATTCTGTCCGGTTTTGAGCCCAGCCACGTCTACTGACTTAGAAAGTCTGCGCCAGTTTAATTTTTCATAAGTCGCTGCTATGAGCTTGTTTACAAGTGGTGGAAACTGCCCTTTCGGGGATGTCGTTTGAGCGGGTTCGTCGACGCCGACTGCATCGATCTTGGCCATTACTGACTCGAGGAGTGTCTCTTGATTTTCGAGGCCAGAGGTCTGGCTCGACTTGTGTGAAACCGCCTCACAGTTTTTCTCCATGAAGTGTGAGCCAATTTGTTCTAACCTATGCAATGTACCCCTGCAGTGTGGGCAAAAATGTAAATGGGCGGATACACAAATCGACTCTGCGGTTTCGAGAGTACCAGCTGCGAATTCAACTAGCATATCTGCACTAGGGCAGTGTGAAGGCTTGTTATTCATTATAATTGTTCTCTTGATACTCTGATGGCACCAGTATTTGCATTTTTTGAAGTGCAAGCCGAACTCTGGACTTCACCGTTCCCAAAGGAAGCCCCAACTCTGCAGACGTTTCTGCATGTGACTTCCCTTCAAGATACACCTTCCGCAGAATCTCATTCTGCTCTTTTGGTAATTTCGACAACGATTGCTGCAATTTGCTTTCGCTTCTCTTTTGTTGAAATAACGAAGCTGGTGTCTCTTCGTCAGGTTCGTGCCAATAATCCTCATTTTCAAGCGGCAAATGCTGTGTGTTACTTTTTCTTCGAAGCATATCGATCCTGCAGTTTCGAGCCACCGTGTAAATCCAAGTCGTTGCTGACGCCTTTTCTGGGTTGAAGCCCGAAGCTTTCTGCCAAACCTTTATCATAACTTCTTGTACAAGATCTTCATTAAGACCTGGAAACCATCCCTCGTGCTTGCTAGATTGCGCAAAACTTTTGATAAGGGGAGCGAAATGCTTAAAGAGTTTCGCGAAAGACTCCTTGCTGCGGTTCATTCCTACATCAATAAGAAGCGTGCTCCACTGATCAGAGCGCTTTATCGATGATCCGATTTCAGAAACTGCTTCGCTCATCTGAGTAGACAATTTCACCTGTTTGATTGGAATGTGCATCATACTGCATTTAATTTAGTAAATTAACGTTTGTACGGACAAGTTTCATGTGTGGATTAATTTCATTAATTGAATATGCGTTGCTAAAGAGCAGTGCGAAAGTTCTTTTGACAACATAAAAACGCGTATTTATTAAACTTTTAATTATAATAATAATAATAATCATTATCATTTCAATAAAAAACCGATTATCCTTACATCTTTAGAAAAGTACTTTCTCTAATCGAATTTGTATTGTAATAAATTGAACC
>CENU01157737.1_pt1 | contig 62925 bp, 71 predicted proteins | sample 361331 | NCBI WGS metagenome assembly CENU01 (sample SAMEA2619766, study PRJEB7988) | marine metagenome | isolation source: saline water (ENVO:00002010), including | reverse complement strand
AGCCAAAATTGTAGCGTAGTTACTGAGGGTCCAAATTGTTGGTATAACGGGTAAGCACAGATGCTGGGTTACTTGGCTACTGCTCGTTTTCTCCTGTAAATTGAGACTTTGACATAAAAAGTAAGCGTGTTGGTGTGGTATTGTATAATGATAAAAATGGCATCACTTCCGAGTCTAGTTTTGAATATGTAAATGCTCAAAAGGCTTGACATCTCTGGGCTCCGGCTCTAGACTTCGCGCTCGCTTTTTGTGGGTAGAGACAGGAAATACGTGACATAGTCTCTAAAGGAAATAGGTTACTAGATGCAAAATCAGAGCATTAGAATACGTCTCAAGGCATTTGATCATAAGTTGATTGATACGTCCACGCAGGAGATAGTAGATACCGCGCGTCGCACAGGGGCTCAGATTAGGGGTCCGATCCCTTTGCCGACGAGGAGAGAGAAATTCACCGTTCTGATATCGCCGCATGTTAACAAGGATGCCAGAGACCAATATGAAATTCGTACGCACAAGAGACTGTTAGATATTGTCGAGCCGACTGAGAAAACAGTAGATGCTTTAATGAAATTGAATCTAGCGGCTGGAGTCGAGGTGCAGATTAGTCTTAGTTAATTTATTTTTGCCGATCTTTTTTACTGGGAGTCTCGAGTAAAATACTTGCAGTTTGAGGTCGTAGTTAAAAAAGGCGCGTAACCGGGAGAAGGATAGTAATGAGTTTGGGACTGGTTGGCCGCAAATGCGGTATGACAAGAGTGTTTACTGACGACGGCCTTTCAATTCCTGTAACGGTGATCGAAGTTAGGCCCAACAAAATTACACAAATTAAAACAGTGGCATCAGACGGTTATGATGCAATCCAAGTAACGAAAGGCCAGCAGAAGACTTCAAGGTTAAACAAGTCGCAAATCGGACATATGATGAAGGCTGGTGTGGAAACTGGACGTGGTTACTGGGAGTTTCGAACGGACGGATTATCAGAATCGTTCCAGTTGGGAGCAACCCTGACTGTTGACCGATTTGTCGACGGGCAACACATAGATGTCGTAGCAACGTCTAAAGGTAAGGGGTTTCAGGGTGGTGTTAAACGCTGGAACTTTGCAATGCAGGACGCGACTCATGGAAACTCCATCTCGCATAGGGCGCCGGGTTCAATTGGACAGAATCAAACACCTGGAAAAGTTTTTAAGGGTAAAAAAATGTCTGGACAAATGGGAGCTAAACGAGTCACTACTCAAAATTTAAAGATTGTGAGAGTTGATCCAGACAGACATTTGATCCTCGTGAAGGGCGCTGTTGCAGGAGCACCCGGTGGCGATGTGCTCATACGCCCCTCGGTAAAGGGATAAAGGAATTTTCTATGGAATTAGCCGTGGCCACATCAGAGGGTAAGGAGCGAATTATAGAAGTTTCTGACTCAGCTTTTGGTCGGGAGTATAATCGAGACTTAGTCCATCAGACGGTAGTAGCGTATTTAGCGGGACGGCGGCAAGGTACCAGCGCTCAAAAGAATCGATCATCAGTATCTGGGGGAGGAAGAAAACCATTTAGGCAGAAGGGTACAGGGCGAGCACGTGCAGGGACTACTCGAAGTCCACTTTGGCGATCTGGAGGGGTCACATTTGCGGGTCAGTCGCGGAGTTTTTCGAAGAAACTGAATCGTAAGATGTATCGCGCTGCACTGAGTTCCATACTCTCTGAGCTCGCGCGTCAAGATAGACTTTTAGTAGTTGACAACTTCGATGTTGAAACTCCGAGGACGAAGGCATTATTGGGAAAGCTTGCTGAGTTTAGACTTCTAGATGCTCTTATTATTAGTGAACCACTAGATAAAAATCTGTATTTATCGTCGCGTAACTTAAAAGGGGTGGTAGTGTGTAATGTGGCGGGAGTAAATCCAGTGAATTTGATTAATTCTCCAAAAACAATTATGACTGTTCCAGCATTAAAAAAGATTGAAGAGGTGCTGTCTTGAACGAGGAGCGAGTTTACAAAGTAATTTTAGGTCAGCACATTACGGAGAAGTCGGCGAGCACTGGGGGCGAGTCGAATCTTGTGGTTTTCAAGGTTGCGCGGGATTCCAGCAAACCAGAGATAAAGAATGCTGTGCAGAAATTGTTTCTCGTCGATGTAGAGGACGTTCGGGTGGTTGGCGTCAAAGGTAAAACGCGCCGAACGAAGTATGGTTTTGGTAAGCGTAGTGATTGGAAAAAGGCATATGTTCGTTTGTCTTCCGATAGTAACTTTGACTTGGCGGTTATCGAATAGGAGATTTGTATGCCAGTAGCCAAGAGAAAGCCCACCTCCCCTGGGCGGAGGTTCGTGGTCAGTGTAGTTGATCCCGAGCTTTATAAAGGCAGTCCATATGGACCACTTTTAGAGAAAAAAAATCGTTCTGGGGGACGTAACTCCTCGGGAAAGATAACTGTTCGCCACATTGGCGGCGGACACAAACAGCACTACAGAGTAATCGACTTCAAAAGGGACAAAGATGGTGTCCCTGCGATCGTTGAAAGATTAGAGTATGACCCGAATAGAAGCGCTAATATCGCCCTCATATGTTACATGGACGGTGCTCGGCGTTATATTATTGCTCCCAAGGGTCTGCGTAAAGGTGATGGTGTTATGTCTGGCGCTGATGCCGCGATAAAGGTGGGTAACTGCTTGCCAATCAGTTCTATTCCTCTTGGGTCGATAGTGCATTGCATTGAAATGAGGATTGGAAAAGGAGCTCAGATTGCTCGCAGCGCGGGTGCGTCCGCACAGCTAGTTGCTCGGGAAGGAAGTTATGCAACACTTCGACTCAAAAGTGGTGAAATGCGCAAATTATTATCTGATTGTCGAGCCACCATCGGTGAAGTTTCTAACAGTGAGCATAGCCTTCGCTCTCTGGGAAAAGCAGGAGCATCACGGTGGCGTGGGGTTAGACCTACAGTTAGAGGAGTTGCTATGAATCCTGTGGATCATCCTCACGGAGGAGGAGAAGGGAGAACATCTGGGGGTCGGCATCCTGTATCCCCTTGGGGCGTACCCACCAAAGGATATAAAACTCGCAAAAATAAGCGAACTGACAAATACATTGTGCGTCGACGGAAGTAAAAATTTTCAAAAAAGTTGAAAAGGAGAGTAGAAGTGCCCCGATCATTAAAAAAAGGACCTTTTGTCGACCATCACTTGCTCAAGAAAGTTGAGACGGCTGTTGAAGCCCAGGATCGAAGACCAATAAAAACTTGGTCAAGGAGGTCAATGATATTACCGGATATGGTGGGCCTAACAATTGCTATTCACAACGGTAGACAGCATATTCCAGTATTGATTAACGAAGAAATGGTTGGACATAAACTCGGAGAATTTTCGCCGACCCGAACATATCGCGGCCATGCAGCAGACAGAAAAGCTAAGCGCTAATTAGGAAGGAATTGGGGAGTTATTATGGGAGGGGTAACGGCTGTGTTGAAAGGAGCAAGAATTTCGGCTCAAAAGGTGCGGCTAGTCGCCAATCAAGTCAGAGGAAAAAAAGCCGAAGAAGCCCTTGATATCTTGCAATTTAGTGAAAAGAAAGGCGCTACTATACTAAGAAAGGTGCTTGAATCAGCCATAGCCAACGCCGAGCACAACGATGGAGCAGATGTGGACGAATTGATCATATCTAGAGTATTTATCGATGAAGGATCCACGATGAAACGGATTAAACCCAGAGCAAAAGGGCGTGCCGATCGTGTTCTTAAACGTAGCTGTCACATTACTGTGGAAGTTGGAGAGCGTTAGATGAAATATTTGGGAGCATACTAATGGGGCAAAAAGTTCATCCGATCGGCATCCGCCTCGGAATTGTTAAAAAGCACAGTTCAACGTGGTTTGCGAGCACCAAAGACTATCCGGAAAAACTTTTCCAAGATTTAACGGTCAGAAACTTTATTCGAAAAAGATTGGCGCATGCTTCTGTAAGTAGGGTGGACATAGAAAGGCCGTCTGACAGTGCAAGAGTAACAATATTCACTGCGCGTCCAGGTATTGTTATAGGTAAGAAGGGTGAGGATGTAGAGCGTTTACGCAACGATGTTTCAATTAAAATGAATTGTCCTGTACACATAAATATAGAAGAAATAAGAAAGCCAGATCTTGATGCATCACTTACAGCCCAAAATGTTGCTCAGCAGTTGGAGAGAAGGGTAATGTTTCGAAGAGCCATGAAGCGGGCAGTACAAAATGCGATGAGAGGAGGAGCTCTTGGGGTTAAAATCAAAGTAGGTGGGCGCCTCGGAGGTGCAGAAATCGCGCGTTCCGAATGGTACAGGGAAGGCCGCGTACCACTGCATACCTTGAGAGCGAATATAGATTATGCGTCAGCTGAAGGTAATACTACCTACGGCGTAATAGGAGTTAAAGTTTGGATTTTCAAAGGCGAAGTTCTCGGTGGCGAGGCCTCGGAGAATCCATTGAATCAAGACAGGGCAATACGTAAATAATCTATAGGACTCAAATTGCATGTTACAGCCAAAACGAACTAAATTTCGCAAGATGCATAAAGGTCGTAATCGGGGGCTCGCATCGCGAGGAAGTAAAGTGAGCTTTGGAGAGTTTGGTTTGAAAGCAACTGGCAGGGGTAGACTTACCGCTCGTCAAATTGAGGCGGCTCGGCGAGCTATATCTCGGCATATAAAGCGCGGGGGAAAAATTTGGATACGTGTTTTCCCAGACAAGCCAATTACCCAAAAACCTCTAGAGGTTAGGATGGGAAAGGGAAAAGGAAATGTTGAATACTGGGTGGCACTCATACAGCCCGGGAAAGTTCTTTATGAAATGGAGGGGGTAGATGAGAATATTGCTAGGGAAGCGTTCGCTTTGGCTTCTGCAAAATTGCCAATATCCACGACATTTGTTAAGAGATCGGTGATGTAGCTATGAAAGCACATGAATTGCGAAACAAGAGTTTAGTAGAGCTCCGTGAGTTCTTGATGATAGAGGTAAAAAAAAGCTTTAAGCTGAGGATGCAGTTAGCATCAGGGCAGCTAACAGAGACTCATGAATTACAACGCGCTCGAAGAAATATAGCAAGGATAAAGACTCTTTTAAATGAAAAGTTGGGAGAATAATATGGTAAAGAAGACAGTTAAGAAACGTGTTCTTTCCGGCAAAGTAGTTAGTGATAAAATGGATAAGACCGTGACCGTATTGGTCGAAAGACGGGTCAAACATCCGGTCTACGGAAAGATTTTAACTAAGTCCTCCAAGATTGCCGCACATGATGAGAGTAATAAATCGAGGATGGGTGACTTTGTAACAATTGAAGAAAGCCGTCCAATTTCCAAAAGGAAGGCGTGGACTTTAGTTAACACAGACTAAACTTTTTCCGCCGAATCCTACGATTTCGCGGTTGGACCTAGACAAGGGAGCATTATGATACAAACGGAAAGTTATCTTGACGTGGCCGACAACAGTGGTGCTCGGAAGGTGATGTGTATAAAGGTTCTGGGGGGATCACACCGTCGTTATGCTCACGTCGGTGACGTTATTAAGGTAACTGTGAAAGAGGCGATCCCGAGAGGCAAAGTGAAGAAAGGGCAAGTAATGAGTGCTGTTGTGGTCCGTACCAAAAAGGGGTTAAGACGATCAGATGGTAGTCTGATAAAGTTCGATGATAATGCCGCAGTTCTTCTTAATCCCAATCTGGCACCGGTGGGTACTAGAATTTTCGGTCCAGTGACTCGCGAGCTTCGAACAGAGAGATTTATGCGTATAATTTCGTTGGCCCCGGAGGTTTTGTAGCATGAGGTATTTAAGGTGTTAAAAATAACTCGAGATGATGAAATTATCGTCATTGCTGGCAGAGACAAAGGCAAGCGGGGGAAGGTACTAAAAGTCCTTGAGAATAACCGTTTAATTGTTGCGGGTATACAAATGGTTAAGAAACATCAGAAACCTAACCCGCAAGCAGGTATCTCTGGAGGTATCATTGATATGGAAGCGCCAATACAAGTTTCCAATGTGGCTATTTTTAATCCATCGACCGAGAAAGCTGATCGCGTAGGGTTTAAGGTGTCTGGAAAAACTGGAAAAACTGGAAAAACTAGGATTTTTAAATCAAGTGGCGAACCTGTAACTTCTCGAAGTGATGGGAGAGGGTGATGTCAAGGCTAAGAGAGCTTTATAAAAATGAGTTAGTGGGAAAGCTACAGACTGACTTAGCGCTCGAAAATGTAATGGAAGTGCCTAGAATCACTAAGATCACTTTGAACATGGGTGTTGGTGAGGCGATCGGAGATAAGAAATCTTTGGAGCATGCGGTAGAAGAGCTTAAATTGATTTCAGGACAAAAACCTGTTGTCAATAAAGCACGTAAGTCGATTGCTGGATTTAAAGTCAGGCAAGGGTGGCCAATCGGAACTAAGGTAACTTTGCGTAGTGCGCGCATGTACCAGTTTTTAGAACGACTTGTTTCAATTGCCATTCCAAGAATTAGAGATTTTAGGGGGTTTTCTCCGAAGCAATTTGATGGGAGAGGAAATTTTGCTATGGGCGTGAGCGAACAAATTATATTTCCTGAAATAGATTATGAAAAAATAGATAAAATACGTGGTATGGACATTACCATAACGACGACCGCACGGACCGATGATGAGGGACGTGCCTTATTGCGGGCATTCAACTTTCCGTTAAAGGGTTAAATCAATATGGCAAAAGTGGCGATGATAGAGCGCGAGAGGAAACGCGCGCGAGCGGTGATTAAATTTGCCGTGAAACGGGCAAAATTAAAAGAAATTATATCGGACATTAATTTGGCTGACGATAAACGTTTGGAAGCGCAAATTAAATTACAAAAATTACCTCGCGACTCGAGTCCGATTAGGGGCCAAAATCGATGTCGGATTACTGGACGGCCAAATGGGGTGTATCGTAAATTCGGATTATGTAGAAACAAACTGAGAGAAGCGGCGATGTGTGGAGAGGTTCCAGGACTAGTGAAGTCGAGTTGGTAGGTCATAGTGGAGTAAAAATATGAGTATGCAAGACCCAGTTTCCGATATGTTAACGCGTATTCGAAACGCGCATCATAGATCAAAGCCTAGAGTCAGCATGCCTTCGTCTAAATTAAAGACATCTCTGGCAAGCGTTCTCAAGACGGAGGGGTACATTGAGTCTTTCGATGTTAATGAAGCCACCAAAGCAACCCTTACTTTACATTTAAAGTATTTCGATGGACAGCCGGTAATATCGGAGATTGAACGCTATAGTAAGCCAAGTCTTAGGCGATATAGTAGTTGCGGAGACCTACCTCACGTTCGGAATGGATTGGGAGTGGCGATAATTTCAACTAGCCAAGGGGTAATGACTGATCGCGCTGCGCGCGCTGCGGGTATCGGTGGCGAAATAATTTGTACAGTTTTTTAGTGGGTTATAAAAATGTCTAGAATTGCCAAAAATCCAATTGAGGTTCCCAGTGGAGTGAGAATAGATCTTAGTGAGGAAGCAGTTTCGGTGTCTGGAGTTAAAGGAACATTAAAAATGGATATTAGTCCTCAAGTCGAAGTGCGGCAGACCGATGGACTTTTGACATTTGTAGCTCGAACAAAAACTAAGTTCTCTAACGCGATGTCTGGGACAACTAGAGCTTTAGTTAACAATATGGTAGTCGGAGTGACTGTTGGATTCGAGAAAAAAATTGAATTAGTTGGCGTCGGCTACCGAGCGCAAATTCAGGGACAAACCATTAATTTGTCATTGGGGTTTTCTCATCCAGTATTATATGAGTTGCCCGAAGGTGTAACTGCTGAGACTCCTAGTCAAACTGAGTTGGTCCTGAGGTCTTCGAGTAAACAAAAAATTGGGCAAGTCGCCGCTGAGATTCGTTCTTTCCGTCCTCCTGAACCATACAAAGGTAAAGGTATTCGCGTGGACGGAGAGCGCATAAGAAGAAAAGAAGCGAAGAAAAAATAGTAGGTAAAAAGATGAATTTCAAAAAAGTAGCGCGATTGAGAAGATCTCGAAAGTTAAGACTGAAACTACGCGAGCTCGGTACAACTAGGCTCAGCGTGAATCGCACACCTCGACATATTTATGCGCAGATAACAGCGCCAGATGGGTCGAGGGTGCTAGCAAGCGCCTCAACGTTAGAGGGGGATTTTAGAAAAACTGGTACTGGGAATGCTCAGGCGGCTGCACTAGTGGGTCAGCGAGTTGCGGAAAGGGGAATCGCAGCAGGGGTTAAAATGGTTGCTTTTGATCGCAGTGGTTATAAATATCATGGTCGTGTTAAGGCTCTGGCTGAGGCTGCGCGTGAAGCTGGTCTTGAATTTTAAAAGGTGTTATAGATGGCATTAGTAGATCAAAAAGATTCCTCCACTGAGGGGCTGATGGAAAAGTTGGTTCAAGTAAACCGAGTAGCTAAGACAGTGAAAGGTGGTAGAATTTTTTCATTCACGGCATTGACAGTTGTCGGCGACGGTAGTGGAAAGGTAGGCTTTGGGCGAGGAAAAGCTAGAGAGGTGCCTCAGGCTATCCAAAAAGCTATGGAAGCGGCAAGAAGAAATATGATAGAGGTTGCCTTGGACGGAACTACGATACAGTATCCTGTAAAAGGCGCTCATGCTGCCTCAAAAATATACATGCAACCAGCATCTGATGGTACCGGTGTAATTGCGGGCGGAGCAATGCGGGCAGTGCTAGAATTGGCAGGGGTTCAAAATGTTTTAGCAAAATGCTACGGGTCAACGAATCCTGTTAATGTGGTTCGCGCTACTTTTATTGCTCTAAGCCGCATGAAATCGCCAGAAAAAGTGGCGGCAAAGCGAAATAAAACGGTCGAGCAAATTTTGAATTAGTCTTGTTAAGACAGGAACCATGGAATTAATTATGAAAACGGAAAAGAGGTTAAAAATTACGCAGGTAAAAAGTTCAATCGGCCGCCTCAAAAATCATAAAGCATGCCTTACAGGTGTGGGATTAAGGCGGGTGGGGCACTCGATTGAGTTGCAGGATACTCCATCAGCGAGGGGTATGTTGAATAAAATAAGGTATCTCATAAATATTGAGGAAGTATAGCATGCGTATGAACACACTTAGTCCATCGGAGGGCCGTGTAAAAAAGGGAAAAAGAGTTGCCCGAGGCATCGGGAGTGGTTCTGGAAAAACTGCGGGCAGGGGACATAAAGGACAAAAATCGCGAAATGGAGGATCCATTCGACCTGGATTCGAAGGGGGACAAATGCCATTGCAAAAACGATTGCCCAAGTATGGGTTTACCTCTCGATTAGCGGCCGTTACATCGGAGTTAAGGCTCTCTGAGCTAGCGCTAGTGGAAGGAGATGTAGTAGATATTCCTGCCTTAAAGGCAGCTGGTTTGATTAACAAAAACATTCGCCGAGCTAAAGTATTCGCGTCTGGCAGTATTAATAGGGCGGTAACTTTACGCGGAATCGGGGTCACTAGGGGCGCATTAGCGGCAATCTTGGCCGCAAACGGTTCGGTGGAAGAGTAAATTTTTATGGCCGAGGCAGGTGGGATACTGGGTAACCAAAAGGGCTTAGAAGAACTCTGGACTCGTTTACGTTTTCTTTTTTTGGCTATTATCATTTATCGAATTGGAACCCATATACCGGTTCCAGGGTTTGATCCTGATAGGCTCACTGAGTTGTTTAACCAAAATCAAGGAACGTTTTTGGGGCTTTTCAACATGTTTTCGGGAGGCGCATTAGAGCGTATGAGTATTTTGGCCCTCGGAGTTATGCCCTATATCTCGGCATCTATTATTATGCAATTGTTGGCTGCGACAGTTCCAAGTCTTGAGCAGTTAAAGAAAGAGGGAGATAGCGGGCGTAGAACAATAAACCAGTATACGCGATACGGCACAGTTTTTTTAGCCCTGATTCAGGGAACTGGCATGGCTGTTAGCTTTGGATCGCAGGGCCTTGCTTATGAAGTGGACTTACTATTTTATTTAGTGGCTATCTCCTCGCTGGTAGCAGGAGCTGTGTTTTTAATGTGGTTGGGGGAGCAGATAACCGAGAGAGGTATCGGTAACGGAATTTCGATGTTAATCTTTGCGGGCATTGTCGCTGGGATTCCAGGTGCTATAGGACAAGCTCTTGAATCTGCTAGGCAAGGGGATTTGAATCCAATTTTGCTGATTTTTATTCTTGTGATTGCGGTAGCGGTGGTATATTTCGTCGTGTTTATAGAGCGTGGGCAGCGAAGATTGACAGTAAACTATGCTCAGCGTCAAGGTCGTAAAGCTTATAATGCTCAAACCTCGCACTTGCCTTTAAAAGTAAATATGTCAGGAGTAATACCTGCGATCTTTGCAAGTAGTTTGCTTCTGTTTCCAACTTCGATAAGCACTTGGTTTGGCCAAGGAGTGAATGCCCCTGAATGGTTACAGGACGTAGCGCTTCTTCTAGGGCCCGGACAACCACTATATATAATTTTGTTCTCGGCTCTGATCATTTTTTTCAGCTTCTTTTACACTGCTTTGATGTACAATCCAAGAGAGGTGGCAGATAATTTGAAGAAAGGAGGAGCATTTTTGCCTGGTATTCGTCCAGGAGAACAAACCGCTCGATATATTGATAGCGTAACCACCAGATTAACCTTGATCGGGGGTATATATATAACTTCTATATGTTTGATGCCTCAATTTTTGAATGTTTATTTTAACGTTCCATTTTACCTTGGCGGCACGTCACTGCTGATTGCTGTAGTGGTGACTATGGACTTCATGGCACAAGTGCAGTCTCATCTCATGTCTCAGCAATATGATTCGCTGATGAAAAAGGCGAATTTAAAAAATATCGGCCGCAAATAGGAGAACAAAGCATTGAAAGTGCGAGCATCAGTTAAAAAGATATGTCGTAACTGTAAAGTGGTGCGTCGAAAGGGAGTTGTAAGAGTTATTTGTAGTGTAGAGCCGAGACACAAGCAGAGACAGGGTTGATTTTTGTGGTTTCGCTCGGTAGACTTCATCGCCGTTTTAGTGGGCGTAAACCGAGTTTTTTGAACTCGTCAACTGGGTTTGCCTTCGCACGGTAACTTATAAAGATAGCGGAGTGATTTTAATGGCTCGAATCGCAGGAGTTAATATACCTGATAAAAAGCACGCAGTAGTTGCCTTGACTTATGTCTTCGGAATAGGTCGGCAGACTGCTAAGAGTATCTGCGCTCAAACAGCGGTCAATGAGACTACCAAAATCGGAGAATTAGATGATAGCGAACTTGATAAACTCCGCGCCGCGGTTGGAGAGTATGAGGTTGAGGGTGATCTTCGGAGAAACGTAAGTATATGCGTAAAGCGGTTAATGGATCTTGGCTGCTATAGGGGGCTCAGACATCGACGAAACCTTCCAGTACGTGGTCAACGGACTAAAACTAATGCACGGACTCGAAAAGGGCCTAGGCGACCTATTAAAAGATAATATGAAGGGTGGAGGATGGCGAAAACATTAACTAAATCAACGCGTAAAAAAGTAACTAAGACGGTGATAGATGGGGTTGCACATATCTATGCATCGTTTAACAACACTATCGTGACTATTACTGATCGGCAAGGCAATGCATTGTCGTGGGCTACTGCAGGCGGATCGGGATTTCGCGGATCTCGTAAGAGTACACCTTTCGCGGCTCAAGTAGCCGCAGAGCGAGCTGGTGAAGCAGCGAAAGAATATGGTCTTAAAAACCTTGATGTTCAAGTTAAGGGCCCCGGCCCTGGGCGAGAGTCTGCTGTTCGTGCCTTGAATAGCGCAGGGTACAAAATAACTAATATTACTGACGTGACGCCTGTTCCTCATAACGGATGTCGTCCACCTAAAAAACGGCGAGTTTAAGAGACAAAGAAATGGCTAGATATTTGGGACCAACTTGTAAGTTATCGAGACGCGAGGGAACTGATCTTTTTTTAAAGAGTGGAGTGAGGCCCCTCGAGTCGAAGTGCCGCGCTGAGAGCGCTCCAGGCCAACATGGACAGCGTCGCGGCCGATTATCTGATTATGGCGTGCAACTTCGAGAAAAACAAAAAGTACGACGCATTTACGGCGTACTAGAAAAACAATTCCGAAATTATTACAAGACGGCTGCAAGGATAAGAGGTAATACGGGTGAGAATCTCCTGAATTTGTTAGAACAGCGTCTAGATAACGTTGTGTATCGTATGGGATTCGGGAGCACTCGAGCTGAAGCTCGTCAACTAGTCGCTCATAACGCAGTTTTAGTGAATGGAAAAAAAGTTAATATACCTTCATACGGAGTCAAACTGGGTGATGTGGTCGGAATTAGGGAAAAATCTAAAAAACAGCTTCGGATTAAGACGGCGATGCAGTTGGCCATGCAAAGGGGTATTGGAGATTGGTTATCCGTTGACGAGGTTAAAGCAGAGGGGACCTTTGTCAGAAACCCCGATCGTTCTGACATATTAGCTGAGATTAACGAAAACCTTATTGTTGAACTTTATTCCAAGTAATCTAACTTGGTACTTACAGGGAAAACTATGCAAAATTCTGCGACTGAATTTCTTACACCTCGAAATATTGATGTTACCTCTCATGACGCTTCGCATGCACGAATTGTTTTAGAGCCCCTTGAACGCGGTTTCGGACATACGCTGGGGAATGCTTTGCGCAGAATCTTGCTGTCTTCAATGTCTGGCAGCGCAATTGTAGAGGCCGACATTGATGGGGTTGAGCACGAGTATTCTACCATCGAAGGCGTGCAAGAAGACGTTATGGAAATTATTTTGAATCTCAAGGGTGTTGCAGTAGTGATGGCAGAGAGAGACTCGAGTGTAGTCTCAATTGATATCAAGGGCCCCGGACAAGTTACGGCAGGCGATATTACAGTAGATAATAATGTGGAAGTTGTCAACCCAGAACATGTGATTGCGAATATCTCGGGCAATACACGTTTGTCAATGAAATTAAGAATAGAGCGCGGACGCGGTTATCAACCTGCAGACTCACGTGTGTTTGATGAGGAGTTACGGTCAATTGGGCGTTTAAAAATAGATGCTACTTTTAGTCCGGTATTTAGTGTGTCCTACAGTGTAGAAAATGCAAGGGTAGAGAATCGGACTGACCTTGATAAATTAGTGTTAGAACTACAGACCAATGGAACAATCGATCCAGAAGAGGCCATTCGTAGAGCAGCAACTATTCTCCAGCAGCAACTAGCAGTATTTGTTGATCTTGAGGGTGAATCCATGGCCGAACCAGAGGAAGAAGAGACCACGATAGATCCGACATTACTGCGTCCAGTGGATGATTTAGAATTAACCGTACGTTCTGCGAACTGTTTAAAGGCTGAAAGTATTTATTATATTGGTGATCTTATTCAGCGAACAGAGGTTGAGTTATTGAAGACGCCAAATTTAGGTAAAAAGTCTCTTACTGAAATTAAAGATGTGCTTGCCTCTAGGGGACTTTCTCTCGGAATGAGACTTGAGAATTGGCCGCCTGCGAGTCTCAAGAGCGAGCGTGAGTTTGTCTAATTTTAATGATGAAAATGCTTTTTAAGTTCAAGAAAAGGGGAAATAAGAATGCGGCATAGGAACAGCGGTCGAAAGCTAAACATGACCGGTGCGCATAGGCGCGCTACGTTTCGCAATATGGCGATATCCTTGTTAGAGCATGAGCAGATTAAAACCACACTGCCAAAAGCTAAAGAATTACGAGGGTTTGTTGAGCCGATGATTACGGTAGCGAAATCCGACTGCGTTGCAAACCGAAGATTGGTGTTTAATCGCTTGAGATGTAAAATGTCAGTCGGAAAGCTATTTTCTGAACTAGGACCCCATTTTCTGACTCGGCCAGGAGGTTATCTAAGGGTTCTTAAATGTGGTCGAAGAGCGGGGGACAATGCGCCTATGGCGTATGTGTCGCTCGTCGGCCGTCAAATCGAAAAAAAATCAGCCTCCTCAATTGAGGAATGATTAATTAATAGGTTTGTCAAATGCTAACCCTATATAGCGCACTTTCAAGACGCTTCTCGTCACTGATTTAAAAAGGCCCAGCCCCACTCGGATGGTGATGAACATCACCGGTGTCTAGATTGATAACTCTAAGTTTCCCTCCCCAGACGTATGCGGTATCCATGGGCAGTAGTTTCAAGGTTCCGTGGTTGCCTCTCAGCGCTGCCCAATGCCCAAATATGATATTTTCATCACCCCATAAATTACGCCGATGAGTGAACCATGCTGCGAAACCGGAGATGCTGTCCAAGTTAGGTGTCCAAGACTCGGTTTCGCTAAAATCAAGTGTACCATCTGCTTTACAGCGTCTCATCCGAGTAAGGTAATTGGTGATTGCTCGAAAACGTTTCATTCCAACGAAATTGTCATTCCATGAAATGGGGTTATCCCCATACATTGCAGTAAAGAATGCGTTCGCTCGGTTTGATTTAAGTAGCATTGATATTTCATTGGCACGATCTTTAGCTTGAGCGAGAGACCACTGTGGCGGGATTCCAGCATGAACGACAGTATATTTTTTTATATTGATCAGAAGAGGTTGTTGTTGTAGCCAATTCATTAATTTTTCTCGATCGGGGGCTTGAATTATCGCGTCAAATTTATCTGATATGCTTGGTATGCGGTTGCCCCTCGCTACCGCAAGAAGGTGCAGGTCATGATTGCCAAGAACTGTAACAAAATGGGTTCCGAGTTCATAACAAAAGCGGAGCGTTTCAAGGGAGTCGGGCCCACGGTTTACCAAATCCCCCGTTGCGATTAGTCGATCGCTGCGTGCATTGAAGCCTACTTTTTTGAGCACTGTTTGAAGTGCTTCGAAGCATCCGTGGATGTCGCCGATAACGAAATCGGTCATTTAGCTTTGAACTTGTCCATAAATGATTTGATTACAAAGTAAAAATAACACTAAAAGTTATTTTCATGACTACCAAATGTCAATATATTTTGCAGTGTTTTAATTATATGTTTTGATTTAAAAGATACGAGTGAAATTGCATATTTAAGTAAATTTTTGTTATGCCAGATACAACTAGTTTACGGAAGACTTTCCATGATCGTTTAGCAGGATATTTGTAGGAAGCTTCTCTAATCTACAGAGTTGTACCGATATTGATGTGGACAGAGCAAAAATCAACCTCAATTGGAAAAAACTTCGCCTTATTTTGGATCGAAGTTTAATGCACCGAGCTGGTTACTTAAATAAACATAATCTTGAACTGATATTTGGTCTGGTCTTAAATCTAAGTTGATTTTGGAAAAAAACTCATCGGGCTCGCTACAAAACTTCCGCAAGCTATTACGAAGAGTCTTGCGCCGCTGTTGGAAACATGTAGACACTAATCTAGCCAAGATTAGCTCATTTTCAGCACTCAGTTTTATTTGTTTTCGTGGAAGAAGTCGCACGAAGCAAGAGTTTACTTTCGGGATCGGTTGAAAAGCTTCCGGTGGAACGTCTAGCATTGGAAATACTTCACAAAAATATTGTACCATCACTGTTAAGCGGCCATAGGATTTGTTGTGAGGCTTTGCGTAAAGGCGCTCGACAACTTCACGTTGGAACATGAATAACATGTCTTGGATTACGTGTCTGTGTTGCATTAGATGAAAAACCAACGGAGTCGAAATATTATAGGGCAAATTGCCGATAACTCTGATCGGTAATGGCGCAAAATTTGTACTGAAGTTAATTTCAAGAGCATTGCCCTCTATCAGAAAGAAATTTTTATAATGCATAAATCTTTGTTTGAGTATGCTAACTAAATCTCTATCAATTTCTACAGTCCATAATCTTGGGCAAAAGGTTAGAAGCTTCTCAGTCAGAGCGCCGTTTCCTGGACCGATTTCGACTAAATTATCCGAATCCTTTGGGTTAATGATTCTTATTATTTGTTCGATTATATTTTTGTCGGTTAAAAAATTTTGACCGAAACGTTTTTTAGTTTGGTAATGTGGAGACAAATTATAATTGCTTCACGGAATTAAGAGACATTTGTACCGCTATTTGTATTGCAATTTGGAGGCTTCCGACAGAAGCAACGCCTTTTCCGGCGAGGTCTAAAGCAGTGCCATGATCGACCGAAGTTCTAATAATTGGAAGCCCAAGTGTTATATTAGCAGAGCGTCCGAATCCATGCGACTTAAGTACGGGAAGTCCCTGATCATGATACATAGCAAGAACAGCGTCAGCATTTTTTAAGTGCGTTTCTGTAAAAATTGTGTCAGCAGGAAGTGGTCCAGAAACGTTAAATCCGCTTGCTCGCATCATTTTAATTGCCGGTATTATGATTTTCTCCTCCTCATGACCGAGATGACCGGATTCTCCAGCATGTGGGTTAAGTCCACATACTAAGATTCGAGGACAAGAGATCCCAAAACGATCCTCCAAACCACTATGGAGGATTTCTATCACCCTAGTTAAATGGCAAAAAGTAATCGCATCTGCAACTTTTCTCAGGGGAATATGCGTCGTAGTAAGGGCGACTCTCAACTCATTGGTTGCCAACATCATAACCACGCAAGACGTGTTTGTCCTTTCAGCTAAATATTCTGTATGGCCGGTGAAAGGAATACCTGCTGCATTAATTGCCGACTTTTGTATGGGGCCTGTAACGATAGCATCACACTCTTTTGAGGCACACGCTTTTATCGCAGCGTCCAAGCAAGCAAGTACATATTCCGAATTATCAGGATTTGCGGTGCCTAGATCCTCTTTAAACGCAAGCTTCACTGGCACTATTGTTAGTTCATTTCGCATCGATGGCTTAGGATTTTCTCCTATTTCTCGAAGATTAAGTGATAAACCCAGTCGATGGGCGTGCCTTTGAAGGAGCTCTGGATCAGCGAACGCCACTATCTCATGGTTTGGCGCATTTTCCATGTAGCGAACAAGCAGCTCTGGGCCGATCCCAGCCGGTTCTCCCGGTGTCAATGCCAGTCTTTTAATCATGTGCTGGTAAAAGTTTTAATTTCAATGAATGCCTCATCTCGTATTTCTTGCAACCACACTCGTAGTTCTTGCTCATATTTTCTTTGGCTCAGAATATTTTCCGCTTTGTTACGTAAAATTTCGTTACTAAAGTCTTGCTCACGACGAGCTGTAACCTGGAGTATGTGCCATCCAAACGGCGATTGAAATGGCTGACTCACCTCATTTAAAGGAATCGTGTACATGACTTGCTCGAATTCTGGAACGAACAGACCGGGAGCTGACCAACCTAGCTCTCCTCCACTCAGTGATGATCCCGAATCTTCAGAATTTTTCTTAGCAAGTTTTCCGAAATCTGCACCACCATTAATCTGCTCACGCAAACTGATTAGTAAGTCGATTGTATTTTCCTCATTTCGAATTTGATTAGGGGTCATCAATATATGTCTAGCGAAATGTTGCTCTATAAGCTTTTTATCTCCGCCTCTACGGTCATATAATTTTATCAAATGGTATCCCGCATTACTTTTTATTGGCGCTGACGTCTCCCCTATTTGCATATTTTTTACAGCCTCAATAAATATATAGGGTAACTGGGCCAATTTGCGCCAACCTATGTTGCCCCCTTCCAGAGCGGTTTGGTCATCGGAAAATGAAATTGCCAAGCTCCTAAAATCTTCGCCTTTTTGCACTCTTTCATATAATTTTTTTGCTTGGCTGTAGATAGCAGATAATTGTGTCTCATCGCTGTTGGACTGGACGCCCAATAAGATTTGCCCGATATTTACATCGGGTGATGTCATAAATCGTCCGTCTTCGGACTTAAGGAAATTATCTAATTCTCTTTCACTTATTCTAATTCTTCTCATCACCTGATTTTGCTGAACTCGCGCGACGACTATTTCTCGTCGAATCTGTTCTCGTAATATTTCAATATCAGGTTGCTGTAGTCTGATTAGCTTTAGATATTCAGGAAGCTCGACTTTTGCATTGGCAGCGAGCCGAGCGAGGGCGTCATTGATTTCGCTATCAGTTATCCTTACGCCCGCATTGAAGCCGATGTTCAATTGTATTCGTTCGGAAATTAGTTGTTCAAGAACTTGTCGCTGAAGGATTTCGAAAGAGGGCGCTTGTGTCCCCGACTGTGCGATTTGCGAATAAATCCGTTCCATACGTTGATCTAGTTCACTTTGTAGTACGACATCTTTATCTACTACAGCAACTATTTTATCTATTACCGTAATATCCGCGGATGTTGAAAAATGATTTAAAAGGATTAAAGTTATAAAAAGAAATCCCTTAAAAACTGTTTTTACTACCATATCCATGTATACCCTCTTTTAAAATAGAATTGATGTGACCGTTGTCGCCGGCAAGACCTTTAAATTGTATTTGAAATAATAAACTGTTTTCGGCTCTCAAGTCTTCTTCGGGAAATAAAACTAAATCATCTCGTTGGAGACCACGACGTGCTAAAAGACTAAAACTCCAACAGCAATTTTTGTATTCTAAACCAGAATACACCTCTAAAATTCGATGATTAGTAAAGTCATAGTTCAATTTTGATACCCAATTGAGATTTTCCTTGTAATAAAAATAACCAGAGATATCAATTTGTTCAATATTTTGAGTGGCGGGGGTGTTATAGGATCGAGACGGATATTTAGAGTAACTATAGGCGAGGCTAATCGATCGATTATTTTTATAGTTGCTACGAATCCCTAGATAAGCGTTATTTAGCCTATGATTTTCATTGTCATAAATGACATTAGTATTAATTCTCCAATTAGGGTTTAAAGTGGATGAAACTTTTAGTGCTAAAAGGGAATCATTACTTTCGAAGCGATTTAATTCATTTTCTAATGCAGATTTATGTAAATTTGTTAATGGGGGAGTAAAGTGCACCGCATGAGCAATACTTGCACTAAGAATTTCACGGCCTGATTTCTCTTCGATAAGTCTGGAAGTAACAGCCAATGATAATCGGTCAAGATCACTCAGACGGTCATCACCGATAAAACGGTTATCTTGAAATAATAGGTCATACGTCGGTTGGGATAGCTCGGTATCGAAATCAGGAAGTTGGGACTGATCTTTAAAGGCTCTTTTTACATAGAAAATACGGGGCTCTAGCGTTTGCGTTAGTTTAGAAGTCATTATTCCTTTTCGTTCAAGGAAAATACCTGCGTCAAGTGAAAAGCTAGGCGCAGTGACACTAGGATCTCTGTCCAGAGTATTGCCTTCAGATAACGAATAGCCGAGATAACTCAATTTGAAACTTGGTTTAAAGAATCCTCGCAGAGTTTCAGTTCCCCAAGATAGTGTATAATCAAGCCTGTGACGATACCCCTGAGTTTGATTTTTTTTTGGATGAATGAAACGACTAAAGACCTGTTTAGCGTCTATCTCAAAAAGATTAGAAAATCGATAATGTGCGTTTGCAGAAATTTGAGGAAGTAGTGCATAGTTTTCCGAAATATTATCGCTCATAACTTGATAATCTTCAGTTCTGATACCGAACATCCAGTTTTCGTGTCGGTAGCTGAAAGAGCTTACTTGATTCAGATGCGTCAGGCTATTTTGTGAGTGGAATTCGTCGCCCAGATCTAGAAAGTAGTCTTTGTCACTTACTTTTGTTGCGTCAATAGAAAATGACCATGGTTTCCCAAAGCCACTTTGGTGATGGATTGAAGTTAAATATCTATTTTGCTTAAAATAATCGGAAGGTTCTTTAATTGAATTTCTATAATAGTGTGCCTGACGATCTTTTAGAAGCAAGGAATTAATTGTAATTGTTTTTGATAATCCGGAAAGACGCCTAACTTCCATACCGAACGCGATTCCGCGTTCACTCATAAATCTTGGGATTAAGGTGGCGTCTAGATTAGGTGCCAGATTCCAGTAAATAGGCTGTTTAATGTCAAGCCCATTTCTACGATTCATGTGAACTGTAGGGAAAAGTAGCCCTGAGGAGCGTCTCTGATCTATCGGAAATGTGATGCGGGGAAAGAAAAAAATTGGAATCTTTCCTACTTCCAATCTAGCATTCTCAATGGTTGCAAAACCCTCAGTCTGACTTATATGAATTTTGTTAGTTATAAGTTGCCATGCATTATCGCTAGGATCACATGTGGTGTAGGTCGCATCTTCGATTAATATCCGACTATCTTGATTCCGTGTAAGTTGGCGAGCACTCCCTCTCACCGCTGATTCATGTAGTAAATATGTGGCATTTTTAATTCTAACTTCTCTATTATATGAGTCTAGTTCTGCTTCAGAACCTAATAAAAGTAATCCAGGTTCTCGAAATTGGACGTTTCCATTAAGGGAGACTTTGCGACTCGCTTGATCAAACACCGCTTCATCACTACGGACTTGTCGATATCCCTGAGAAATTTGAACATCTCCCTCTAATTTTGCTCTATTTAGATCCAAAGATTCTGTCTTTTTTGCACTAAATTGAATAGCTGCTTTAGCAGGATCTAACTTAGAATCGGGATATGTCGGAAGTGGTTCTATATAGGCCCCGCTGCAATAGGCTGCTACATAATTTTTTTGCGCTGCCGTAAGGACTTCTTTGGGTATCCAGTCTAGGTTTTTACTAGCCTTAACAGCAGGTGCTTCCTTAATATTTGTTGGTAAATTGGTTGGTGGAGTGGAAAATTCGGTTTTATGGGCGGGGGGTGGTGCATCTTCTTTACAATAATTGAAACTACGGGTATTTTTTGTGTTGCAGTTCACATTAACATTAGTTTCAACAGCGAGTATTTTGCTGGCGTGAGAAAAACATATTAAAGAGCAGAGGATTAACCCGATTTTAGTATCCCATTTTAAACCGTGTCGCAAGGTTGAGTCAGTTATTCTGCACACTAATAGGGTACCTAAAGATTTCCTAAACGAAGAGTGTTAGTTTACCTGATATCTATTAACATTATTTATAACAAACTCATGTTCTTGCATGTGCTACGTAAAAAAGCGGTAAAAATAAGAAGAAATATTGAATGACAAAAAATCATAATCGGGAGTTGATTGCTTGGGTAGCGGCGTACCTTCCTAAAATGTGCTGGATACGCGGTGACTTAAAGTTGTTTCCGATGAGAGGTGATGCTGGGTTTAGGCAATATTTTAGGGTTAACAGCCAGCCGGCTGTTATCGCGGTCCACTCTCCTCCGGGTTTGGAAAATAACCTAGCTATGGTGCGAGTATCATCGCACTTTTCTGAGCATAATATTCGGGTGCCAAAAATCTATGCGGTAGATCTTTCCCGAGGATTTCTATTATTACAAGATTTTGGTGAGGCCATAATTCAACCATTGCTCAACGACCAAAATATGAGGGACCTTTATACAAAAGCAGAAACAATTATTTTAGATTTCCAAAAAATTCCTCAAGACGACAGAATTTATCCGCGTTATGATGAGAAAATGTTGCGCTTGGAAATGAATCTGTTTACTGAGTGGTTTGTCAACATTCTTTTGGGTATTGAGATCCAGAGTAGAGATAGGCAAATTATAGAGGATTTGTTTGAAAAACTTATTGAAAGCGCAATCGCGCAATCACAAGTCGTTGTTCACAAAGATTACCACTCTCGAAATTTGATGTTGTTAGACGATGGACAACTGGGAGTTATTGATTTTCAGGATGCGCTAGTTGGGCCTGTCACTTATGATTTGGTCTCACTTTTGAAGGATTGTTACCTTAGTTGGCCTAGCAAAATTGTTGACGATCGAGCGTTAAACTTCATGCGCTGTTTATCGTCCCGCGGTTCAATACATATTGAAAGTGAGGCTGATTTTTTGCGTAGCTTCGATTGGATGGGATTGCAGCGCCATATTAAAGTTCTAGGAATTTTTTCCCGTTTAGCGTTGCGGGATAAAAAACCTGTCTATCTTCAAGAGATTCCCAGAGTCATTAGTTATGTTTTAGATGCGACGGCTAGATATCCAGCGCTAAAAGCATTTGAAGACTGGTTCCGTCATCGTCTTTTACCAAATATTTCTGGTAGAATTGATTTTACCAAGAGTAACTAATTCGATAAGTAATATCAGACAGTTAGCTCGAATTGTGGGGTGATTATTTTAATGCGAGCAATGATATTGGCAGCAGGCTTGGGTTCCCGAATGAGGCCTCTCACACTCAAGATTCCAAAACCAATGCTCCCAATTGCGGGGAAACCTGTACTTCAGCATCATATCGAGCGATTGGCTAAGGTTGGCGTGAGGGAGTTGATAATTAATACCCATTGGCTTGCTCATACTATTGAGGATTATTTTAAAACAGGTGAGACGTTAGGAGTTTCGATTGTGTGGTCGAGGGAATCTCACCTACTAGACACCGGAGGTGCTGTTGTGGCTGCGTTACCATTATTGGGTGCTGCCCCATTTTTGCTATTAAATGCAGATATTTGGACTGATTATCCTTTAGAGAGATTAGTAGAAAACGGTCTTGGAAATCACATAGACGCCCACCTTGTGCTAGTGGAAAATCCAAAGGACAAACTGACGGGGGACTTCTCAATGTCTCGACGAAAAGTTACATTACTGAACACAGACGTATCTCTTGGACATACTTTTGCGGGGTTAAGCGTATGGCGTCCTGAAATATTTGCGGAATTCAGAGCGGACGATAAGCCTTTTCCATTGAAGAATATTCTTAATCATAGCGTCAAATTGGACAGGGTAACGGGGGAGCTGTATTTGGGAAATTGGTGTGACATCGGAGACCTTTCGCGCTATAAAGGGTTATTAACTCAACTCTGATTATGATAATTTTCTGTTTTATATACAAATCTTGGTACCAAACTACGAGCAATAATCGCTACTTAGAGGAATAATGCGTATGTCTCAGCCTTACTTTCGAGTTCTCTTCTGGTTGGTACTTTCGGTCGTATTGTTGGGATCTCTTTTACCCAGTAAGGTATCTGCTCTTGCAATCTTTAGCTATGATAAATTTATGCATTTCTCGGCCTTTGCGCTATTGTATTTTTTTGCAGAGCGGGCCTATTGTACTGTTTTCTCGGGCTTAATTTTGGGATTTGTAGTTGTTGGTTTTGGACTAGCGATTGAGATAGCGCAGAATTTTATTTTGTATAGACACGCTGATAGTTTTGACATTATTGCCAACGCTTGCGGTGTATTACTTGCTGCTTCCATTATAAATCTTCACAAGTTTTATGAAAAAACACAAGAGTCTTCCGATGATGTGATGAGGTGAGACTTGGGCTATTGACTTCAAGTTTTTTGTAATCTGCCTAGCTAGCTATAGAAACTAGTGTTAACCACTGATTAAATGTATCTGTACTAGGTCCTCTACAGACATTATTAAACCAAGAGAGCACTAATTATCGACAAGAATCTTGATGTTTTTTGGTGTTAAAGTCGAGGATCCAGCGAGAGATAACGCGAAGACCATTAACTCATCCCACACCATAGCGTCTCGCAAGCCTTTTTCGCCACGATCTATGGCACCAGCTTGATAAAGAAGCATACGTAATTTGGCTGGACTGATGCGATCCAGCGCAGACCGCATCATCCCAATGTTTTGTTCCCAAACGCCTGATTTCCGTAAACTAATCTCTGCTGTGGCACCATTTTTTTGTCGCTCACTCGCAGCTAAGAGAGCCCGTAAGTTCCAAATTATGCTCCCAAGAATTGGTAAGGGTTTGGTTCCCTCTTCTCTTAGCCTTTTCAGTATTTTGTGAACTATTTTTGCCTCACCAAAAAAAATATTTTTGGTAAGTTCTGCTGTGCTATATCTGGCGCTCTCCGATACTAAAGACATCATAAAAGTCTCATCTATTGGACCTCGCGGAGCTGATAGCTTTATTTTTTCAATTTCCTGAGCAGCCGCCAAAAGATTACCCTCGACTCGATCAGCTAGAGTCTGAATAGCGATCTGATCTGCATGAATTTTTTCTAATGTGAGACGTGTCTTTATCCATTTACACATTTCTTCCGGTTGAATTGATGATATCTCAGTAACGCTACCGTTATTACTAATGGTTTTGAACCATCGACTACTCCTGATTGGTTTATCTAGTTTTGGAAGTATGATTAAGAGTAGATTGTCAGGATGTTTCTTTGAGCTGATTTCAATTAAAATCTCCGCTCCAAATATGGCCGGTTTACCGTCAGGAATCCTGACTATTAAGATTTTTTTTTCGTTGAAAAGAGATTGCGTATTTGTTTCGAGGTGTAGTTGTTCCCAGTCTATATTTAATTTTGGCTCAAATGTGGCTCGTTCGTGGAATCCTTGTTTTTTTGCGGCCTTACAAACTAGATCAAGTGCCTCCTCTACCAACAGAATTTCATCGCCGCAAATTATATAAATGGGGGAAAGATTTTTGGATAAGTTTCCCCTTAGTTGAGCAATACTATTTTTCATACGTTAAACGTGGATCTTAATGAACGTCATTTACTATCTTTCTCTTGTGCGGTTCTTAAATGACTAATTATTTGTCGAGCTATTTCTAGTTTCATTCTGGATTTGAGGGATCTTTCTTCGAAAGATGAGGCCATCACGTCCTGTTCAATAAAATTAAATACACGCTCAACCGAGGCGGTAGATGGTGCTACAACTAAAATATCATCTGAATTAGATATAGTAAAATCAACTTCTTCTAATAGTCTATATTCCGCAGTTCTTAAACTAGTATTATAAGTGCCTGTCTTACGATTATTTCGGTGCTTAGTAATCACAACCAGATAGTCCGCATCCTGTTTACGTTTCGTTAGTAACAGGCCGGATTTGTTTAAAGCTTGTGTAAGATCTTGTAGGAGAGGTTGTTGTATATTTTTAGATCCAAGCCATATCTTTCCAATATCACCGCCAGAGGTCTCATTGCCTCTTACTTGCCAACCGCAACTAGAAATAGTTAAAAATGAATTTAACATGAGGTAAATTAGGAAAAAGTTAACTTTTTTTGACATTAATTAGTCACAATATTTATAAGTTTATCTTGTATGTAAATTACTTTTCTTACTTGCAAGTTTATTATGAAGCGGCGCACGTTCGGTTCTTCGAAAGCAAGTTTTTCTAGCTCGGCTTTGGCATAATCATCAGAAGTTTTGATTTTTCCTCTCACCTTCCCGTTAACCTGAATTACTATTTCTTTGCTTTTTTCTTTTATTATAGAATCATCTGCAATTGGCCATGATGCATCAGCGATCGGTTCACTGAAACCAAGTCGCATCCATAGAGAATGACAGATATGAGGCGCAATTGGCGAAAGTAACAACAGGCTAGTCGTCAGAGCCTCATGGTATACCGCAAAACTTTTTGAATCTTTGTACTCAAGTTTACCTGTTGCGTTGATTAATTCCATAATAGCTGCGATCGCTGTATTGAACGTATTGCGTCGCCCAAAGTCATCAGTTACTTTGGCTATCGTTGTATGGGTTTTTTGGCGCAGGTCGGCCTGTGTAGTGGTTAAATCATTGAAATCATTTGACAATTTTTGGGATGATACTGAGAGGGCTGATACTAAGTTCCAAATTTTTTTTAAAAAGCGCGCAGCTCCTTTTACGCCCTCATTATTCCACTCTAGCGTCTGTTCAGGAGGCGCTGCAAACATTGTAAACATACGAACTGCATCAGCACCATAACGATCTATTGTTTCTTTCGGGTCAACACCATTATTTTTCGATTTAGACATTTTTGTTATGCCACCGCTAAATACCTCATCGCCAGTAGAGATTTCGAAGATACTCTCAATCTCGCCATGAGAATTTTTCGTTACAGAGACTTCATCACTTGCAAGCCATCGTTTTCGGCCATCAATTTCGCGGTAAAAAGATTCGGATAAAACCATCCCTTGACATAATAATCTTTTGAATGGCTCTGAAGTATTCAACATACCATCATCGCGCATGAGCTTGTGGAAGAAACGTGCATACAGAAGGTGAAGAATTGCGTGTTCAATACCGCCAACATACTGATCCACTGGTAGCCAATAATTGGCTAGCTCCGAGTTAAGCATTGCATCGTCTGTGTTTGAACAAGTGAAGCGAGCATAATACCAAGAGGATTCCATAAAGGTATCGAAAGTATCAGTTTCTTTCTCAACCATTTGACCATCATGGCTAGTCTTTCGCCACTCTATGTCAGTCTTCAAGGGGGAAGTAATGCCATCAATAATGACATCTTCGGGTAAAAGTACTGGTAACCGATCTAAGGGGACTGGAATTTCGCCTCCAAATGGGAGATTGTACATTGGGATTGGAGTTCCCCAGTATCTTTGACGGCTTATTCCCCAATCCCTTAATCGATAGCGGGTAACGATTGAGCCTAGGTCAAGTTCACTCAGGTCTCGCGCTATCATATTGGACGCCGTTTTAAAGTTTGTACCATCATAAGTACCAGAATTTATTAGGGTACCAGTGCCTGTATTCGCCCCATTTTTTGTATCGGTTCCTTTGATCACACTTTTTATCGGTAATTTGTATTTTTTGGCAAATTCATAATCTCTTTGATCATGTGCAGGTACTGCCATAACTGCTCCAGAGCCATACTCCATCAGTACATAGTTAGTAATCCAGATGGGAACCCTTTCTCCACTTAGCGGGTGTTTTATCATAATGCCGGTATCAATGCCTAGTTTCTCAGGGTTTGCAGTGACTTGGTCCTTAAACCTTTCTTTGATACAAAGTTGAAGGAATGTCTCTATTTCTAAGTTCGCCTCGGCAAGTTTCAACGCAATTGGGTGTTCAGACGCCAAACATAAATACGTTACACCCATTAGGGTGTCTGGCCTCGTGGTATATACTTCTATGTGATTCAAACCACAAATTGGTTTAATTAGAGGAAATCGAATATTAAGCCCGTTACTTTTGCCAATCCAGTTACGCTGCATAGTCACAACTTTTTCAGGCCATTCATTTAGCTGGTTTAAATCTTCCAATAATTGCTCAGCATAATCCGTGATACGTATAAACCACTGAGGTATTTCCTTTTTTTGCACGACCGCGTCACAACGCCAACATCTACCGTCAATAACCTGCTCGTTAGCGAGCACTGTCGCGTCATTTGGGCACCAGTTTACCGAGCTAACTTTTTTATACACTAAACCGCGCTTGTAAAGCTTTGTAAAAAACCACTGTTCCCATTTATAGTATTCTGGCTCACAGGTACTCAACTCTCTTGACCAATCTATGCCATAACCAAGAGCTTTCAATTGAGCTCGCATGTGGTCTATATTTTTTCGCGTCCAGAGCGCTGGGGCGGTCTTGTTGAGAATAGCAGCATTTTCTGCGGGCAAACCGAATGAATCCCAACCCATGGGATGCAGCACATTTTTCCCGAGCATACGTTGGTATCTGGCGATTACGTCAGAGATGGTATAATTTCTTACGTGGCCCATATGAAGTTTTCCGCTTGGATATGGAAACATCGCCAAACAGTAGAATTTTTCTTTGTTTTCATCCTTGTGTACTTCGAAGGTTCCCTTTTCTTCCCAATATCTTTGGGCTTCTTCCTCGATTTTTTTTGGCAGATAGGGCTCTTCAGTCATCATTTTGAGTCGCAGATAGGGTGATTACAGAATGAATTAAGGTTTCATATCGCTGAAGTACTTACGTAACACAGGTGTCTCGCTTTCGGTGGAGGCGGCATGTTACCTATTAACAGCGTGTTTAATATTTCTATCTAACTACGCATTCCCACTCCTAACTCTTTAAGTTTTGCCGCAATATCTTGAGCCGATTGCGAGGGGCGGACATTCCTGTCAATAAATAATATAGTTCTATTTTTATCGATATAAAAAGTGTGTCTCTTTGCGAAAAGTCCCATCATGAGGACCTCATATTCCTTTGCCGTTTCTTTGCTGGGGTCACTTAAAATGGGGAAGTCTGCTGCATTTTGTAACGCAAAATCAATATTTTTTGACAAGGGGTCCACACTCGCCATGAAATATGCAACTTGCATTTTTTTTATAAGATACCCATTTTCGGCAAAGGACTTACACTCTATGGTGCATCCTGAGGTGAAAGCGCGGGGATACCATGCGATTACTACTATATGTTCCTTAAGGACCTCGCTGAGCTGATAGGTTTTTCCATCAGAGGCCTCGAGACTAAAATCCGGCGCTAAGTCGCCCGCTTCGAGACATACCAATTGCGAGCTCCAGAATAATAAAAATATCCAGCACATGGAATAGAATGCATAGGATTTTTGGGACATATACATTGTATTTAATTCACCTCAAAAATTTTCTCTCAATTTTAGAAATACTAAGAACATTACCACTATTGAGCAGAATGCGATACACGGTATTGAACCAAATTTTGCGAATGGAGTTTGACCTGACATGGGCCGAATGCTCCCCGAGAGTTCGGTTGAAATGAAAGGATCGAGCTGACTTGTAATTCGTCCTTTATGATCTATTATGGCGGAGAGACCATTGTTGGTTGCGCGAATTATTGGTTTTGACAATTCGATAGATCGCATCTGTGCCATTTGCAGGTGTTGCGGAAGGGCTAACGAATCTCCAAACCAAGCATCATTACTAATGGTTAGAATTAAACTCGCTCCTATAGCGTTATCTGCAACAAGATCTGGATACACTACTTCATAACAAATGGCGGATGCAATTTTGTGCCCATGGGCTGATAGTAGATCCTGATGCTTTTTACCTCGGGAGAAATTAGACATTGGAAGATCGAAGAACCTAATGAGGCCTCGTAGAAGATTATCCATTGGAACATACTCGCCGAATGGCACCAGCTTGGTTTTATTGTATTGTCCAGTTTTTTCTCCAAGTGCGAGGGCAGAGTTATGATATCTTTGTGTACTTGGATTATAAGTCGGAATTCCGGTTATCAGCGTAGTGCTACTCTCTCTGGCCCGACGACCGATTTTGCTCAAAAATAAGTTTGCATTCTGGGGAATTACTGGTATTGCTGCCTCTGGCCAGACTATCAAGTCGTGGTCCCAATATTGTGAAGATTGTGCAGAGAGTTGGTTGAGGATGCGATTTCGGCTGTCGAGAGACCATTTTTGTAGCTGATCGATATTTGGCTGTATTAAAGCAACTTTAAGAATATCTCCAGACTGTTTCGTCCAATTCATATGTAATAAATTCGCACCCGTTATCGCTAAGAATAAAATTAGTGTAAAGCTTAACATTACCTCGTTTGGTTTTGAGCGTATTAGGTAAATTTCCCAGATACAAGCTGCAATTAAAGCTGAGATAAAACTCACCCAAAAGACTCCTCCGATGGTAGCCCAGCCGCTCAACCAGGTAGATGACTGGCTATATCCAACAAGTAACCAAGGAAAGCCGGTTAAAAACCAACTTCGTAACCACTCTCCCAGGACCCAAAGGGAGGAAAAAGCAAGTACAGAAGATACTCGGTTTTGGGGAATCCTGCTCCATATGATAAATGGAACAGAGTTCAAAAAGGCCAAAAATAGACAGAAAATAAAAGTAGCAACTAGTGCAAATGGTACCGGTACGAAGCCATATTTATTTATGCTGACGAAGACCCAGCTGGTTCCAGAAAGAAAAGCCCCTAAGTTAAAAGTGACAACGAGCGAGATAATCTTTTCAGACTTATGAGTTGTGATTTGTTGGTATAAAAAAGTCAGACAGAGTAATGCGATAACCCATATGTCATACGGCGCGAGCCCTAGTGGGACGAGGCAACCGGCAACCATGAGTAATGAATGTTTTTTAAATGTCGCTTTACTTAGCATTCGTTAAATGTTGGCGTACCGACAAAAAGATAATTTTACGGCGATCCGCGTTTGTGACTTTAAAATCGAATCCACCTATTGTTATTTCTTCGTCAATGTCTGGCAATCGACCGAAACCCTGCAGAACTAATCCTCCAATCGTGTCACATTCATCGTCTGCCAGTCCTACATCAAAAAATTCGTTAAACACCTCAATATCAGTGATTGCGGAGACCGAGAATAGATTGGCGCTTATTAATTGTATCGGATCACTTTCCTGTTCATCAGTTTCATCTTCAATTTCTCCGACGATTTCTTCTAAGACATCTTCGATAGTGAGAAGCCCCGATACTCCTCCATATTCGTCCACAACAATAGCCATGTGATAGCGGTGTTCGCGGAATTCCTTTAGGAGGACGTCAAGACGTTTACTTTCAGGGATTATTGTCGCTGGTCTCAAAAAGCTACTCAGTTGAAATGTCTTCTTCCCTCGGAGCAATAGTGGTAATAGCTCTTTTGCGAGTAGAATCCCAGACACATCATCGGAGGATTCGCCAAATACAGGGAACCGCGAATGTTGAGAATCAATAACGATGTTAAGAATTGAATTAAGACTTAAGTTATGTTCCAAGCTTACCATCTGTGAGCGCGGGATCATTATCTCTCTGGCCTGAAGATGCGAGACTTTTAACGCCCCTTCCATCATCTTGAGAACGCCCGTATCAATGACTGACTCACTCTGCGCACTTCGCAACATCTCTGCTACTTCATTGCTGCTTGTTGGTCCAGGAAAGAAAGATTTTATCCATCGTTTAATCCGACCGAGACCGTCCAATTTTTTTTCTTTGAATTCGTCATTCATAGTTAAACGGCGTCGCCAATAAGCTCATAAGGCGGTGGGAATCCAAGCTTTAGCAAGATCGTTGTCTCCAAGGATTCCATATCCTTGGTTTCTAAATCAGTTTTGTGGTCAAATCCTTGCAAATGGAGTAATCCGTGAACCAGTATATGTGCCCAATGCGCTGTGATTTGTTTTCCTTGAGCTTCAGCTTCCTCCCTGATTATCGGAGCGCACATTAATAGATCGCCCAAAATGGCCATGGGACACGGAGTTATAGCACAGAATGGGAAGGCTAACACGTTGGTTGCAGAACTTTTATTTCTAAACGCCTTATTAAATCGTGCGCTCTCAGCTTTACCAACTATTCGAATTGTCAATTCATGGGCACTATTTGGAGCTGCCAAAAATGAGATAGTAGTCTTAGCCCAATGTGTAAGCTCTTTGTCACTAGGTTTTTGTGTATATCGAAACTCTCTTTGAACATGGAGACGCAGTGACATGAGCTTTTAGTTACTCTGCTTTTTCGTGTTTTTCATATGCGCTTACTATAGATTGAACTATCGGATGTCTTACGACATCCCGACCAAAAAAATATGTAAAACTTATATCTTTGACGTCTTTCAAGACCCCGCAGGCATGCACTAGGCCAGAGGGCACAGCTCGAGGTAAATCAATTTGTGTTATGTCACCTGTTATTGCTGCGGTGGAGCCGAAGCCAATCCGTGTAAGAAACATTTTCATTTGTTCTCGGGTGGTGTTTTGACTCTCATCAAGAATTATGAAGGCGTTATTAAGCGTGCGACCCCGCATATAGGCGAGAGGGGCGATTTCGATTATATTTCGCTCTTGTAATTTCGCGACTGTATCGAATCCCATCATTTCATGGAGAGCATCGTAGAGAGGACGAAGATATGGATCTACTTTTTGTGCTAGGTCTCCAGGTAAAAAGCCAAGCCGTTCACCAGCCTCGACTGCGGGCCTCACCAGAACGAGTTTTTCTACATCTTTCCTAAGTATCGCCTCGACAGCGCAGGCGACCGCGAGGAAGGTCTTACCAGTACCCGCAGGGCCAATTCCAAAATTAACATCATGAGTCTGTAAAGCACGGACGTACTTTTGCTGATTTAGACCCCGCGGTTTAACATTTCCTTTTTTTGTACGGACTACAGGAAAAGAATCGACGTTTGATTTTGTCATAATTGGGTTGATTGAATCATTAATTGATTGCTCCGAAGCGTTCTGGTGTAGTTGTAAATGCACATCATTAATTGAAATTTCGCTTGAGTATCCAGTTTGTTCATATAGTTGGCAGAGAACCTTAGTGGCGAGCCAAGACGGTTCAGCGTTCCCAAAAACTAAAATCATGGTTTCGCGAAATCGAATGAGTACATTCAAGCGCTTCTCAATGAGTCGGATATTCTCATCGAACTGACCGCACAGCGCAGCAAAACGAGTGGAATCTGAGGGCTCAAGTATGGCACTAGCCGCGGGCTGGTGTGAAAGGTGTTCCAAAGGTACTGCGTATGCCTCCAATACTAAGCTTTAGAGTTAGCATAACGCGATATAAATGGTGTGGTAAACCTTTTTAGCCGAAATACTAGTAATTCATTTTTTATTAGAGCTCAGTCGACGAGTTTTCCTCTTAGTGAATTAGGTAAAGCTTCAGTTATTTTTGTCTCAACAAACTGACCAATCAAACTAAGGTCATTAGATGTGAAGTTGAGGACTCGGTTATTTTCTGTCCGCCCTTGAAGCTGTCTGGGATCTTTTTTAGATATACCCATAACAAGAATTTTTTCATGGGTTCCAATCATACTATCACTGATCTTGGCGACATTTTTTTTTAAGCTTGTTTGAAGTATAGAAAGTCGGGTTCTTTTTATTTTCTCTGACACTTGATTTGGCAGATTAGCTGCAGGCGTGCCTGCACGCGGGCTATACGCAAAGCTGAACGACGCGTCAAACCCTATGTCCTCAATTAGTTTCATCGTATCCGCAAAATCACGATCCGTTTCCCCCGGAAACCCCACAATGAAGTCAGAGGATATACTTATACCCGGACGGAGCTTTCGAATTGCGCGAATCTTTGATTTATACTCGACTGCGGTATGTCCTCGTTTCATTGCCATTAAAATTTTGTCTGAACCGCTTTGTACCGGAAGATGTAAGTGACTCACTAGTTCTGGTACAGTTGAGTATACTTCTATTAACGCGTCAGTGAATTCTAAAGGATGGGAGGTGGTGTAACGGATACGATCGACTCCCTCAATTTTCGCTACAAGCATGATGAGTGTAGCTAAATCGCAGATAGTGCCATTTGGCAATTTACCGCGATATGCATTGACATTTTGGCCAAGCAAATTAACTTCTCGTACCCCCTGATCTGCAAGGTCCATGATTTCTCGCAGTATGTCTTCTGCCGGTCGATTAACCTCTTCACCCCTAGTATAAGGCACAACGCAAAAAGAACAGTATCTAGAGCAACCTTCCATTATAGATACGAAAGCTGAAACACCATCAGCTTCTCTTGCCGGTAATCGATCAAATTTTTCGATTTCAGGGAAGCTGATATCCACAATCGCAGACTTCTCTCCCTTTTGCTTACCAATTAGCTCAGGAAGTCGGTGTAAGGTTTGAGGACCAAAGATAAGATCAACATAAGGAGCACGTCTTGCGATTGCTTCACCCTCTTGACTTGCAACACATCCACCGACACCTATGATTAGGTCTGGTTTTTGCTTTTTTAGTCGCTTCCATCGACCCAATTGGTGGAACATTTTTTCTTGTGCCTTTTCGCGAATTGAACAAGTATTGATAAGCAATACATCTGCATCGAACGGATCCTCGGTGGGCAACATATTATTGCTTTTTCCTAAGAGGTCACGCATTCGCTCTGAGTCATACTCATTCATCTGACAACCGTGAGTGACTATGTGGAGTTTTTTTTGAGATTCTTTCATATCTCGAAGAGGAACCATTAACTTAAAAAAGGAATATTATTATATCTTCCGAGCAAAAATTGACAACATAAACAGATGTTTCAACTTTTTACTGTGATATAATTTCGTTAATTAATTTTTATTAGAGAGATATCGTGTCTGAAACTCCTGTCGACGCCATATACAAAATAACTTTTTATAATCAGCGTGAGGTATATGAGATATACGCTAGGCATGTTTTCCAAAGTGATCTATGGGGATTCTTGGAAGTTGAAGAATTTGTATTTGGCGAGCGAACTAAGGTTATTGTTGATCCTTCGGAAGAAAAATTAAAAACTGAGTTTAGTGGCGTAAAGAGAAGCTTCATTCCGATGCAATCTGTAGTGAGAATTGATGAAGTGGAGAAGGAGGGTGCCTCTAAAATTATGGAAGCTGGGGGCAGTAATATCAGTCCATTCCCATATCAGGCCATGGCAGCCGCCAAGCCAAAAAAGGACTAGGATCCTTTCGTTCGTCTAACAAGCATAATTTTTAGAATCTCCATGCAGGGAGGAAACGGAATGGAAGACGCAAGACATTTACTTCCCTATGAGTTTGCACGCTCCCACAGGCTTATGGTAACGGAACAAAAAGACCGTTTGATTTTGAGCCCAACTGCGCCACTCTGGGCTATTTTAGAAGTTAAACGGGCGTATGGAGGTGAGTTCTATTTTGATAACGAGGATAACCAAAGCTTCGATCTCGCTCTTAGTGACCTTTACAGCGGAAGGGCACACTCATCTCTATCGGTGATGGAGGATATAAAGGAGTTTGTGGACATTGAGACTGCGGCAACTGCTCTAGAAGAGGCCGCTGATTTGTTAGATTCTGAGAATGATGCCCCGATAATTCGTTTATTGAACGCTATTTTTGCGGAGTCACTGAAGGAAAAAGCCTCTGATATTCATATTGAATCTTACGAAAAGAAAGCTTCAGTTCGTTTTCGTTTGGACGGTGTTCTTCGCACAGTTTTGCAACCGTCTATTCAAATAATACCCCTTTTGGTTTCTCGAATTAAAGTGATGTCCAAACTAGATATTGCGGAAAAAAGGTTACCCCAAGATGGTCGTATGAGTATCAAGTTGGGAGGGAAAAATATTGATTTACGCGTTTCTACGATGCCGGCGAGTCATGGGGAGCGCGTAGTTATGCGTCTGTTAGACAAGGAGGCGGGTAAGCTGCAGGTAGATGATTTAGGGATGCCTCGGGCCATGAAATCTAAATTAGATGAGCTCATTAGCAGGCCGCATGGCATTATTTTGGTCACGGGGCCAACTGGTTCAGGCAAGACTACCTCGCTCTACGCGGCACTGCAGCAAATGGATCGTAATGAACGTAATATTATGACCGTCGAGGATCCAGTGGAATACGACTTGCCTGGTGTAAGTCAGACTCAAATAAATTTGCGTGCAGGCATGACGTTCGCAAGAGGGCTTCGAGCTATTTTGCGTCAAGATCCAGATGTGATTCTGATAGGAGAAATCAGAGATGGTGAGACAGCAGAAATTGCCACACAAGCTAGTTTGACTGGCCATTTGGTATTCGCGACATTGCATACGAACACAGCGTCCGGAGCAATTACTCGACTACAGGATTTGGGTGTTGACAGTTTTTTATTGGCTTCAACAGTGCGAGGCATTCTATCACAGCGATTACTGCGTATTTTATGCTTTGATTGTCGACGAGCGGAGATGCCAGATGAGTTCAACAGAGCGCTTTTACAAATCTCAAGCGAAACGAAAATATATAGCTCGTGTGGTTGCGTGAGTTGCAACAATACTGGATACAGTGGTCGTCAAGCTTTGTTTGAGCTTGTTACGATAGATTCCGAATTGCAAACACTCATTCATGAGGGAGCGGGAGAATTGGAACTAGAAAAAGCTGTGCGTCGAACAGTTCTCAGTCTTCGCGGAGCCGGATTTAAGCTTGTTTCTGATGGGATTACTACTATTGAAGAAGTCCTCAGAGTTACGAGCGTTTAATTTTTATGCCCGCTTTTGATTACGCAGCTTATGATAGTTCAGGCAAACTTCAAAGGGGAGTTATTTCAGCAGACTCAGAGCGCCATGCTAGACGTCTCCTTAAGGAACAATCCTTACTGGCCTCATCAATTAAAGAAATAGAGGTTTTCGAGCAAAAAGAAAGCTTATGGTTGTTTCGTACGTTCAGTTTTTCAAGAGAAGCACGTGTTAATAATTTCGATCTTTCGCTTTTGTTGAGGCAGCAGGCTATTCTAATCCAGTCTGGTCTTCCGCTTGAAGACGCTTTGAAAATGACTATCGAGCAAGCGGAAACTAATACCCAACGTCGCATGGTTCAAAGCTGGCGAAGTGAGATTATTGAGGGCCGCAGTTTTTCAGAGGCGCTCCGGCGCTCGCCATATAAAATCTCAGATTCGGTAATTGCTGGAATCGGCGTGGGAGAGGAGAGTGGACATCTGCATGAGGTACTACATCGCTTGGCTGATGATATAGAGAGAGGAGCAGAAAATCGTAAAACTATAGGACGTGCGCTGATTTACCCATCTGCCTTGCTAACCACTGCACTCGCCGTGATAACGATCATGATGGTGTGGGTAGTCCCTAAAATAACAACTATTTTTACAAGTGCAAAACGGGAGTTACCTTTGATTACCCGAGTTATTATGGAATTAAGCAATTTTTTTCGAGAAAAAGGTGTTTTTTTATTCTTTTTCTTCGTGTTAGCACTTATAGGGTTCAATTTATTAATGCGGGACGAAGTGAGACGTCGGCAGTGGCATCAGGGATTGCTGATGATACCCGGTATGGGTCGCTGGATTCATATGTCTAATTTGGCCGATTGGTCGAGGAGCTTAGGTGTTCTATTGTCTAATGGCGTACCGGCCCTAGCGGCGCTGAAGATTTCTTCTTCGGTTGTAGAAAACCTTTATCTGCGTTCAAAAATGGAGCTCGTAACAGAATCAATGCGTCGTGGAAATAGCTTACAAAACGCTCTTACGGAACATCTTAATAAGAGCGGTTTTTTAATTCATATGGTCGGTAGCGGAGAGGCCTCAAGTGAGTTAGACGGAATGTTAATACGCGTGGCTGATTACTATTCTTTGCGACTTAGAAATGCGGTAGATGTGTTTATGAAGTTAATTAATCCCGTTTTGATTGTTTTCATGGGGCTTGTTATTTTAGCAGTGGTCGCAGCGGTGATGTTGCCGATAATGGATATGAACACGATGATGTAGCACTCGCTCTTCGTTAGGAGAAATTAGAATGAGAGAAAAAATAATGTCTAGCAAGCGTGCGCAGAAAGGCTTTACTTTGATTGAGATGATGGTTGTGGTCGTGGTAATTGGCTTATTGGCTGCTATGATTGGACCTAGGTTATTTAATCAGGTTGAAAAAGCTCAGCGCGTTCGTATAAAACAAGACATTCGAGCTATAGAGAGTGCTTTAAAATTTTATCGTTTGGACAATTATAGTTATCCATCGCAGAGTGATGGGTTAGAGGCTCTCTTAAATGCTCCTGGAGGCTCGTCAGATTCACGGTGGAATGGCCCTTATCTTGAGGAAGTGCCTATGGATCCCTTTCAAAAGCCTTATGAATATTCGAACCCGGGTACGCGCGGAAAAGAAATTGAGGTGTTCACTCTCGGAAAGAGTCAAGCTCCCGGTGGTACCGGGGTAGAAAAGGATTGGGGCAGTTGGAATATAAACGAGATCCCCTGAAAAAGAAGGTAATTGAAGCCTCCATACCATTGCACCAACGGGGTTTTACGCTCCTTGAAGTAATGGTGGTGGTCATAATAGTAGCGATTGTGACGGGTATGAGTTATGTGGCCATAACTCAGGTGCAAGCGCGAAGGTATGTAAATCACGCAGAAAAGTTGTCTATGTGGTTCCAACAGCTTTCTGAACAGGCTGAACTGACCGGCGTTCCTTATGGCTTCGTGATTGAGAGTGATCGAGATATCTCGGTTGTTTTTTCTAGTTCTGAGCATCGGCAACTTCAGGCGTTAGTATTTTTCGATTATCGCTGGTGGAGAGCAACAGAGCCTCCGCTTTTCAAATTAATGCAGGGGGCTCGACTAAATTGGCAGAGTGAAAATGATGCGAAATTCCTGACTAAACCAAAGTCCGTCGCACTAGAACACTCCGAGTCTGAAGAAACTTCGATCTTACCCGTTGTCGCGTTATTGCCCGAGGGAGATATGGATCCCTCGACCGCTATTTCATTGAGATTCTCAGAGTTCGATGGAGTTTTCGGTTATTTTTGGAATGAGGAAACATCAAAGATTGACATGGAAAAGATATTAAAATGATTCGTGCCTCCAAATGTATTAGATCGCCAATGTATAAGACGTCTGTTCGGGGTTTTACGCTGATGGAGGTGGCGGTTGCACTGTTAATACTCAGCATGGTGCTTGCCAGCTCACTCCAGTTGGTGGGTCAGTATGCTGATGAGCGGGTCCTAATACGCGAACGCTTTCTTGCAAATAGAGTAGGGTGGAACCGTTTGTTGGAGAAGTATCAAGAGTTGGAGGGATGGCACTCTTATGGTTCGTTAATTTCGAGACGCACAGAGGGCTCAGAGAATCAGGGAGGCGCGGATTGGCAATGGAAACTTGGAGTTGAGGATGCGATGGGTAGACAGTTATATAGGTTTGAGGCAACTGTTGCTAAGGAGTCTAAACCGCGGCCCAGCTCGGTGTTAGCGGTCTTTTTGATTGATGAGTCATTAAGGGAGTAAAGAACGTTTAATTGTTTTCTGGGAGAGGTAAAGTGGCTCTGGGTTTTGGCCGACAGGGAGGGTTTTCGCTTATAGAGGTTGTAGTCTCCATTGGCTTATTGTCAATTATGTCCGTTATGGCTTATCAGGCGCTTGAAGTCGTCATGGCCACTAATGATCGAAGCCATGACACTATGTCGCAACAAGTTAATTTAAGGAGGGCATGGGCGATTATTCAAAGGGACCTTCTTCATATGCGAAATCGACCATTCAGCGATGGGTTGGGACAATTGGAAAGGCCATATGAAACCGATGTAAGTGAATTTGGCGTTCGATTCTCTCGGGGCGGAGGGCCAATGTTGGCATCAAATCCAAGCGGTTTGACGCGGGTATACTATAGTATTGATGATTCGCGCAATTTAGTAAGAACAACTTGGGCGATTACTGCCTCGCCTCGTTACAGTGACGGCAACAGCCGCACTTTACTCTCTAACGTTGACGAAGTAATTTTTGAGCATTTATCGGAAGAAAATGAGTACTCAGAGAATTGGCCACCACTCAATTCACCGCTGGCTCCAATGTTGCCGAAGATGATTAGGGTAGTGATTATCTTAGAAAATGGTGATTCAACCTCTAGGTTATTTCCCGGAGTGATCGTTGAGTAGGACGCTGAACTTGTTAATACACACCTCAGCTAAGCAAGACGGGGTAGCTCTTTTGGCTGCGCTTGTTTTAATGTTGGGAATTGTGATGGTGCTCAGTAATATTTTTTATCGCCACCAAATTGATGTATCGCAAGCGAGCGATGCTGCACTGAGTGATCAGGCATTTTTGCTAGCGTTGAGCGTGGAACGATGGGCACGGCAGCGTTTGTCTAAAACGGAGGGGATGGATGAGAACACTGATGTTGATCATCATGGAGAAAATTGGGCTCAAGCTGTGCCGATGTTACCTGTTGAGGGTGGATTAATTCGCGGATGCTTATTAGACCTTCAGGGACTTATAAATCTTAACAATTTCTCGGTTTACGCCGAGGATCAGGAGTTGTTGGAGAAAGAACTTTCCACCTTGTCGGGAGGTTCTGTTGGCATCGCCTCGTTATGGAGGAATTTTCTTACATTGGCTGATTTGCCCGTTACCCCTGCTCGAATGGCTACGCTCGTCGATTGGTTAGATGACGATAATCAGTTGGTCAATCCATGGGGGGCTGAACAGCCTGATTACGACAGCTTTCCTCGAGTAGTAGCTAATACGCTTATGAGTGATGCCACGGAACTGGCGGCTGTGGCTGGATACGAGGTGAGGGAAGTACAATCTTTATTACCCTCGATAACCGCACTGCCTTTGGCCGGGACGCCCCCGAAACTAACGCCAACGACAATTAATATAAACACTGCTTCAGAGAATATATTACGGGCGCTAGGTGGCGAATTTAGTGATACGTTTACTGCGGTTATCTTAGAAACGCGTGACGAGGGGCGTTACTTTGAAACTAACCAAGATTTGTACCAAGAATTGGAACGTGTGCTCCCCATTTCCCCGGGAGAAGCCGCGAAATTTTGGCCCTCTACTTTGATAAATGTGAAATCAGACTTATTTCAGCTTTATTTAGAGGTTCTATTGGGTGACATCGAACTGCGGCTAAAGAGTACAATAGACCGGCGAAAGAATAAGGAGAATCCGGTAGTTATGGCCAGAGAGATTTTCTTAGTCCCAGATATTGTGTTGGAGCTAAAAGTAGAGGAAGAGAGCTATAGGGCAGGTGAGAGTGAAGACGAGGCCGAGCGACACACAGAATCTTACCGAATTCAAACAGCATGCGAAGCGTTGGGAGTTTAGGAAAGTTGGCTACTCAAGTTGATCATCTTTACAACCTAGATACTCGGCCTAGATCAAGTGACGGTGAACCTGTGTATTTGGACCTTTGGGTTCCGTCTGAACAGATAACAGTTCAACGGATTCAGGTTCCCACTGCACCTCGGAGAAAGTGGCCTAGCCTAATACCGTGGATTATGGAGGAGCGTATCCTTGACAGGATTGAGGATATGCATTTTGTTCTTGGCGAATGCTTTGAGGACGACACGGTAGAGGTATTTTGTGTTCGAAAGAAGGACTTGCGGAATTGGCTCAGAGTTGCGGAAAACTCTGGAGTCGTTGTGAGAAAGATGGTTCCAGATTACTTTGCTCTTCCCTGGGAGATTGGAAGGTTATCTGTGGGTTGGCGAGAGGGTTATTGCCTAGTTCGTTATTCTGCGAGTGAGGGATTTTCGTCAAAACCAAATTTCGCATGGAGAATAATAGAGCGCTTTATTGAAAGTGAATCTGTTTCGCCCCGAGTTTCAATAAGTGTTCCGGAAAGCATCTCAGTACCAGATAGTCTTGGCGAGCAAGCTGAACTAAATAGGTCTGAGGTAGATTGGCAAATCTGTGATATTCAAGATGGAATAAATCTTTTAGAGGGTGAATTTCAGCCGAAAGCTAGTTCCTTCTCACGTTTGTGGGGCGTTAATATTATGTTGGCGATAATCCTCTGCGCATTGATGCTTGGGCACCTACAATTGGCGATAAAGAAATTCACCTCGGACATAAAAGAAATCGAACAGCACATAGAATTAAGTTATGGAAGGATCTTTTTAGGCCAAAGTATCGAAGCAGCCGAGCTTCGCAGTGCTTTCGATGTACAACTTAAGAGGATGCTAGCGCAACGAAAAGCCAGAGATAGCATGCCTTTTGTCGGGCTTCAGGCGTTATCTGAGGTAATGCGAAACTGTGACTGTGACTTGCGGTCTCTTGAGACATCTTCTGGTGAAATTAAGATAAAGGTGGATCGTTCTGTTGAGCTTCTTCGACGGGATTTGGAGCTCCCAGAATTCAACCTTGGTATCGAGACTTCAGAAAAATCCTCGGACGGCTTATTGCTAACTTTGAGTTCTAGGAGAAATCGGTGAGATTTACGAAATCTTTTAAAGACTGGAGACAAGGGCTCAGTCGTCGTGAGGTTAGGGTCATTGCAGCCGCGATTCTTTTAATTATGATTACCTCAGTTATGCTTTTTTTCGAGCCTATTTGGCGCACTCATCAGCAGTTACAAGCAAATGTTGCAGCCCGTGAGCAAGATTTAAACTGGCTTAACGAGCAAGCTAAGTCGGTTAGTAAGTTTGAAAATGATTGTGCTGGTCGAGCGATAAAAAATGGTTCCGATCGTGAGATCTTAGATCTAATTTTGCGTCGAAACCAGTTGAGAACAAAAGTTAACAGAGAGGATGGTGGTTCGCATTTTCTTGAGTTTGAGGTAAACGACGCGAATAAGGTATTAAAAATGATCGGTCATTTCGCATGTGAGCAATTTGCTTTGAAAAGGTTGTCGATTAATCGGCTCCTGATTGACGAAAATTTAGGACGTTATGTCGCTAAAATACAGTTAAGGCGAGTTCGTTAAATTTGATAATATCGTAATATATGGTGAGAGGCTTTTAGGATGGGGGTTGTAAGGTTGAGTCGTAAAAAGTTATCGTGGATTATCTCAGAACTCAGATTTCTCTTACATTCTCGGGGCGGGGAACCACTAATTCCAAAGTTATTTGCGCCTTTGACTTTGGTCCTGCTCGTATTGGCTCTAATTGTGCTGGCCATATCGGTTATAGACCTGGCTAATCAAAGACCTCTATCTTTTCGATTGATTGAAAGGGTTACTGTAGCACCAATTAAAGATTGGAACTGGTTCAGGAGCGCCTTACCTAAACCTGTTGCCTCTAAATCCCTATTGAACCTGAAAAACGCCGACATCAATGTCGAGCTTCTTGGCATAATGATAGGCGATGAGGTGTCTGCTGCAACATTAACCACTAGCGGAAAACCAGAAAATGTTTATCAGATAGGGGATGAAATAAAACCTGGTGTGAGTATCACGGGGATAGAGCCTCATCGCATTATCATTGATCAGAACGGGTCGCCTCGGCAGATATCACTGAAAAAGCCAGATTCAATTATAGAGTCTTTGGATAGAACTGAGCCAGATAGTTTGGGTAAAAGTATGCAGGCCGGTTTTAAGTTAGCGAATATGTTTGGCGCAGTACCAGTGAGGCTCGATAACTCAAGCGGAAGCTACGCGTCGGGATTTAAGCTCAATGAGCTCTCCGATGAAATACGCTCTCTTGCGGATATAGAGAATGGTGACGTGATTGTTAAAGTTAGTGATTCTGGAATACAGGAACTCCTAAAAAATCCCACTGCGTTGATAAATTATAGCAGTCAAACTAGTCTACCAGTGACGGTAATCCGCGATGGCCGAGAGGTGGTAGTTTACGTTAATGCTGCAAGTCTGTCGGCGAAAATGTTACCGAACCTGGGGCAAATAAGATGATCAATTCCTGCTTAAAAATTAATCGATTTGGGTTGTATGTAGTCGCGGTATTGGCTTCACTACTGATATCCCTCGGTCAAGCTAGTGCGCAAGAAGAAGTGCGTATAAATTTTCGGGATGCGGATATTCGTAGCGTGATTGAAAGTGTAGCCGAAATAACTGGTAAATCGTTTGTGTTAGATCCCCGGGTTAAAGGCAAAGTGACAATTATTGCTCCGCAACCTATCGACTCTCGTCTTCTATATGAAGCGGTTTTGTCCGCTATTCAGGTCCAAGGTTTCCAGGCGGTGCGAGATGGAGCGGTTACGCGCATTATACCGTTTAGCCAAGCATTTAATTTTGCTGCTGGAGATGGCGGCAATCAGATGCGTACAGAAGTTTTGCGAATAAAACATGTCCAAGCGGCAACCTTGGTATCGGTGCTCAAGCCAATGCTGAGCAACGGGGCTCGTCTTATGGCCTACGCACCCAGCAACTATTTAGTTGTGTCGGATATAGAGACGAATATTCTTCAGTTGAAACGTTTCATTGAAATTATGGATGACCCTGATAGTTCAGCGGTAGAGGTGGTAAATTTGCGGCACATCTCTGCTGCGGAGGCTGTGCATATTGCAAGCCAGTTAAAGCAGTTACAGAAGCAAGAATTGTCCCTTGTTGAAGATGGCCTCAATGATCGAATAATCGTGAGTGGTCCCGGCATAGCCAGGGCCTCTTTCAAGGCCATGCTTTTAAATTTAGATGTGCCCTCTGCGAAACAGGCAAGTGTTGAGGTGATGTATCTAGATTTTTTAAGGGCTGCAGAAATTAAGCCGGTTATTGACGGGATGCTGCAGTCGGACACCTTTCTTCGCCTTGCCGGTCAATCTGGTGGGGATGGGAAAAATAAGACAAATTATAAAATTGAGATTGATGAACTCAATAATGCGCTCATCTTAGCGGCCCCACGGGAAGTCATCCGAGAGGTAAACAAGGTATTGGATCAGCTTGACAAGCCTCGTCCGCAAGTGCTGATAGAGGCAGTTATTGCTGAATTGTCAGAGGATCAAGCGGAGGACCTTAGCTCACAGCTGATTTATTCTAGTAAAAATCGCGGGGCTTATCTGACAAATTTTGATGGCGTTTTGACTAGTTTACTGGGAACGACCTTGCTTGAGGGAAGTCAAAATACATCCCCTTCGATGTTGAGTCAGGGTCTACCGGCCGCTGGGCTCGGTGTTCTGGGTGATTTCGATAACGCCACTGGAAAAGGTATGGGCTTGTTGGTGCAGGCGCTGAAAACTGATGGAGCGACCAAAGTTCTATCTACCCCCTCTGTGGTGACCTTGGACAATGAGGAAGCCACGCTTACGGTGGGAGAGGAGGTGCCTTTCCAAACCGGGAGTTTTACCAATAGTAATAATGTAAGCACGAACCCTTTTACGACAATCAACCGAGAAGAAGTGGGGGTAACGCTCAAGGTTAAACCTCAGATAAGCAAGGGCGATGCCGTGCGTTTAGAGATCGAACAAGAATCGTCTAAAGTGCAGGCTGGCGGTACTGTTGGATTGCAAACAACTTCAAAAACCACGATGCAAACTAACGTAATGGTTCAGGATGGAGAATTACTCGTGCTGGGAGGATTAATTGAGGACACGGGCAGTGATAATGCAAGGAAGGTACCTATCATTGGCGATATACCGCTATTAGGACGTTTTTTTCGAGCAACCAAAAACGAATCTAAGCAGCGAGTAATGATGATGTTTATTCGACCAACTATATTAAGAGATCCTCTTGATGCGAAGACCGCTACCAAGGGACGTTTTGACCATTTGATTCTTCGGGATCTAGATGGAGATACCCCAGGATACCTCACTCCCAAGTTGAAGGAATTAGAATGAGAGCCGAGTGAATAGAATTTTGAGGATAACTCAAAACAGAGACGTCTACTGATTATAATTTCGGTCGCTCTTCTGAGTTATCGAACTCGCGCTAATTACTTTTTTTGGAGCAATGATGTCGCTTTATCTTGAACATTTCGGCTTGACGCGCGAACCATTTTCAATTGTTCCTGACCCTGGCTTTTTGTATCCTAGTCATTATCACCGGCAAGCGGTTGCACACCTCAAGTATGGTTTGGAGCGCGAGGGTGGTTTTGTACTCCTTACAGGTGAGGTTGGGACTGGAAAAACGACTTTAATTAGAACGTTTCTTAAAAGCATGCCTGCACATGTGCGAACCGCTTACATTCTTAATAGTCAGTTGCAAGTTAGTGACCTACTTGCAAGTATATGTCTCGAGTTATCTATTAAATCTGTGGCTAGGGACGGAGTGTCTTTTGTAAAAGCGTGCATAGATGCCTTGTATGACGATCTGCTCGCAGATCATGCACGTGGAAATAGGACTTTGATCATTATTGAGGAAGCTCAAAATCTAGGACGCGATGTGTTAGAGACACTTCGCCTTCTCAGCAATTTGGAAACTCATACTGACAAATTACTACATATTCTCTTGGTCGGCCAACCTGAATTTTTAGAGACATTAGCTCAACATGATATGCGTCAATTAAATCAGCGGGTAGTCTCACGGTTTCATTTACAACCCATTGATCGAAAGGAATTAGCCGATTATGTAAGGTATAGGTTGCACAAGGCGGGAGCTAAGAGAGCTATATTTGAAGATTCGTGTATACCCGTTATATATAAACTAACCGAGGGTATCCCAAGGCTCATTAATCTGATTTGCCAACACGCGCTGGTGGCCGCCTATGCTACTGGACGATATTCAATCTCAAAAAAGCTATTGAAGGAAGCCGCCGCCGAGGCTTTACCTTCCTCTGGGTTAACGCGGCATGTCAAGGGGCGTTGGATCGTAGGCCTGCCTTTGGCCTTGGTAATAATTTTGGGAGTTGTTGGATTGCAGGAGGCTATTAAAGAAGATTTCCATAAAATCGATTCGGCTAAGTTAATAGATTTCCCGCCAAACGCTGAGGTATCAAATGCAAATAATTTAGTAGATACGACAGAACGCACTGCTTTATCGTCTGATTGGATTCTCTCGAAGCAGTCCAGTTCAGAGTTCGTTGAAACGAGTCAAAATGATATTTCTCAATCTCCCGCTAGCGATATTGGGGATCCTAGGGATTCTCAAGCCCAAACTGAGGATCATCGCTTTGACGCAAAAACTGAGTTACTAAAACTCTGGGTTCCCCAAAGTTTTTTGGTGCTATCTTCCTCTTCTGCAAAAGAAATATTAAGATTGAAAGAAGAGACAATTTTTTTATCAGATTTAGATGCTATGCGTGCATTAGATAGACCGGGATTGGTGACGCTGTCTCAAATGGGTCATGCTAAAACTATGGTCTTGATTGGGATTCAAAATAATTTTGTTACTGTGAGAGGAGAATTCGGAGATGAAAAAGTGGAATTCTCAGATTTGTTGGCAGGGTGGAATCGGGAGTATACATACATTTGGAGGCCTCCACCGAACTATGAGGTTTTACAGGGAGATCAGAGGAATAAGCCCTTAATAAACTGGTTGCAAGAACGATTTTTGCAATTGGATAGTGCCTACGAGCGAATGATCACCGGCGGGCGTTACACCGAGGCGTTACAATTTCATGTGTTAGAATTCCAACGCCTCTATGGACTGAAACAAGATGGTATTTTGGGCCCGGAAACTATTATGATGATCAATAGACTAACCGATCCAAGCACCCCCTCAATATTGGTTAGAAGTTGATGTCGTTTATTCTGGATGCATTGAAAAAAGCTGAGCGTGATCGTCTACGTGACGAAAAGTTTGAAATTGAGGATGTTACTAGCTCTGTTTGGGAGCTCAACAATATAACTACGGTAACCAGTAAAAAATTAATTTTTCAAATCAGCTTGATATTAATAATTTGTTGCCTAGTAGTTTTGATTTTAGTTTTTGTCACTTTGAAAGACGGTATATTGGATGACGAGATAGTTGATACAACTGCAGCGCTCTTGCCGGATGGGTTTGCACCCGAAACGATGTTAAGGGCTGGTGTACATACCGAAAACAGCTCCAAGATTATGTTGCCATCTGTTCCAAATATTCTAATAACTGGCAGCATTTTCTTAAGCGATGGATCGAAATCTAACCGAGTTTTTATTGACGATAGAGCGTTGAGAGTTGGTGATTTAGTTGACTCAAATTGGATGATAGAGTCAATCGCGGTTGATGCGGTTGTGCTGAGGTTTGATGTTCACACAAAGAGGATAGCATATCCTGGACTCTAATCAATTTGAGGATGGGCGTGTCGAATTTTTTTAATCGGTAAAAACTTCGAAATCTGATAGCGTTTTTTGCTTAAATCGTTTTGAGCGTCGGTAAGGGAACACATCGATGATGTACCCCTCGTTTATTTTTTTTTGTAAATTTTTCCAAAAATATATCTCATAAAGATCGCTATGCATTTCTTCAAAGATCCTTCTGGCCTCTCTGTTGCCTGAAAAAAATAGCCTGAATTCCTCAGGAAAAATGTCTGAATCACCCACTGAAAACCAGGCATCAGCTCTCAACTCATCTTCTGAATTCATTGCTTGTGGAATTTTTCGAAAGTTGCATTCCGTAAGAGGGATGATTTCATCGTAATCATAGAAAACTACTCTACCATGGCGAGTGACACCAAAGTTCTTAAGAGGCATATCACCGGGAAATATATTGGCGGCGGCTAGTTGTTTGATGCAGTTACCATACTCCTCCATTACACCCCGGATATCTTGGTTTGAGGCATTATTGAGGAATATGTTCAATGGCGTCATGTAGCGTTCAATGTAAAGATGTTTGATTAGCAACTGATCTCCACGGAGTTCAATTTGAGAATTGGCTACATTTTTCAATTCTGCTAACAACGTCGTCGAAAACCTTTGGATTGGGAAAATAAGGTTATTGAATTCCTGTGTATCTGCCATGCGTCCTATGCGATCGTGTCGAGATACCATGTGGTACTTTTTGCGAACTGTATCATGAGTAACCTCTTTGGGAGGATCGAATTTGTCTTTTATTATCTTAAATACAATATTGTACGAAGGTAAAGTGAATACTGACATGACCATACCCTTTATGCCGGGTGCAATTATAAAGGTGTCATTGGACTGCTCTAGGTGTTGAATTAGTTGGCGATAAAATTCTGTTTTTGCATGTTTGGGGAAACCAAGACTATTATAAATTTCATGATCCAATTTATTTGGCATTAGATTTTTTAAAAAATGTGCATACTGGTACGGGAGGGGCGCGTCGACCATGAAGTGGTTTCTAGTAAAACTGAACACTACGCTCAATTCGTCTACGTTAAAAAGAGCGGTGTCAACAAAAACATGTCCGTGTTCATTATTGAGTATCACTAACGCCATAGGGAATACATTTTCGCCATCGACGATACGACCCACAATGTATGCTGCCTTACTCCGATAGAAGATAGACTCCAGTATGTCAAAGTTTATATTTTCTTCGCGCCTGACAAGTTTTGGGGCTACCTCTCGATTGAATACTGCCATAATATTATCGAGATCAAGGGCTATATTTTCCCGAGGAAGAGAAAACTCTGATTCCGATAAGATTTGATGAAACGTGTCGCGGTAATTATTTCCATTGTAACGTATGAATATACTGTACTCTGATTCCGGTGCCTCGATAGCTTGAGAAGAACCCACGAACACAACGTCTTCGGCAATTTTGTCGTGATCAAGGATATGGCTGAATACAGAATTAAAAAATGTCTCGGCTATTTCAAAATTTGGAAAATTAAAAACTAGTTGAGTATAGGCTACCTTGGCTTCACGCCAAAGATCCAACTTGGCTAAATCTTTATTGGTGACCATGCCCAAATATTGCACAGTCTGATTAATTTTATCAGTGTAAAGCTCTAGTCGATCTGCATTTGCCCTTTGCGTGCCTGTCCAATCAGCCTTTTCAAATCGCGCTTTAGCACTCAGGGTCGCATTTAGGTGATCGGCAAAATAGCTACGGAAGCCATTGAGGATCGTTTTTGCCATGCGCCGTGCTGTAGGATTTCTTATCAATTAGTTGTCAGCCAATACTAGGATTTTTTATTTCAACCGTTAATCGAACATTTTTTTTATACTAGTTAGATATTTTTTTGCTTCTGCCTTGGTGGGAGCTTGGGACTTTGATATCGTTTTTGGGTTTGCGTTCGAAATGTTGTAGGTCTCTCCTGTCTGTAATCCATTGGAGTATTTTGCGTATACTTTTTTGAATTCCGTCAATGCTTGATATTCTGGAGTGTTGGCTAGATAAAACCAACCGCAATCTCTCCCAGCTAAATACACAATAGCGTGAGACCAAGTCTGCTGTATTTTTGGACTATTTTTGTTGCAGGCTTCCAAGTAGGCTTGGCGTGGGTCTGGCAATCCTGGGAAGAAAACAAGTTTTCGGCACTCAGTAATCATTCTGTTGAGCGTTGGAAGATACTCACTTTCTGCGATAACATTTCGTGCTGCCAGATAAATCGTTTCCGATGAAAAGTTATCCAAAGTGTCAAGCCAAAGCTTCTTAGCCAAATTCTCGGAGTTAGGATTGTCGCCAAAAGCGCTGTAGTATTGATTATGATAATTGAGTCGAAAAAGAGCGAATACTTGATTCACTGCATCAATTCGGTCTGACTGATTTCTCTCCTTCTCAGGTGGCCCAGCTTCTGTCTGATAGTGCGTCGATGATGCTTCGATCTCTGAGACGACCTTTTCGATCATTTTTGATTTGTCTTTCATAGCCGTTTTCCAATGATTTTGTCTGGCTCTCTCTTGCCCATTGTCCTTTGATATATTGTAAAAATTTCGTGCTCCATGAGCTCTGCAGCGCTCCATTTTCTTGCCAATATAAAATGAATTCAGGTAATAATGCTTCTGCAAATTGACGATCTATATTCGCCATATTTAAGACATCATATACTGATTCCTTTGGACGCCACGCTGAAGTGATTGGTTTAGGCTGAAGTTCTCGTTCCGTCATACCGACAAAGAACTGCCACTGTCTTCTCACATGGTGTATAAACTTCGTATCCCAAGTATTTGATACACCACCTCGTTCTCGCCAATAAAGAATAAATTCTGGTACGGCATCTTCCACAAAATTAGCGCTTATACCACCTTTGTCTGTGAGTATTTGCATTGCATCTTCGGAAGGACGCCATTCTCGGTCGATCGCTATCTGTTGACTACGTAGTTGGTTATTTGCTTCTAGTTTTTGCCACTGACGCCAAACCTCTTTCAAGTACTTAGATTCCCAACTATATCTTGGTACTTTTTTATCGCGCCAATAAGCAACAAACTGAGGTACCTGTTGCAGAGCAAATTCTCTTGTTGCTCCAAGTTGAGAAAGCTGTCTAAGGGCGTCTTCACTGGGGTACCAGTCGTTTTTAATAAGATCTGCACGCGCTGATGTTATTGTGTTTTCCTTTACTCTGTAATTGTTTTTAGAAACATTACTGCGAATCTCAGTTACTGGTTCATTGAATGCAAAGCACAATGCTTGCTCGTCATTGTTCGGATCATTTTTTAGAATGATGACTCCTTTTTCAGCTAGATTAAATGAAAGGCGATGAATTTCAGCTTTGCTCCAGAATGGCGCAAGTTTTGATAGTTGTTTCAGATGCACGTCAGTCCATTGCAAACCACCGTGGACCTGTGGTGATGAGTGCATTTTACATTCTTGCAAAAGCTGCAACATAATAGTTTCGTGTAAACCGATGGTCGCGGCTAATGTTGGCGAGATAACAATCTGTTTTTCGGGTATTAACGACATCACACAACTTTAGCAGATGGCTTACAAATCACAACTGTAAAAAGCAAGACCTGTGAGATAAATTGCAGGGATATTTTGAGTGAGGGGATTTTGACAAAGGGTAAAAAACTGTATATAAACACAGCTTATTATAATTAACCCGCGTTGGAATCAAAATGCGCTACAAGATTGGTATTACGCAACAGTGATAAAACATAAGACAGCTTTTGTATGTAATGACTGCGGTGCCGACTACCGCAAATGGCAGGGCCAGTGTGCTAAATGTAAGGCATGGAATACTTTGTCCGAGTTGCGTATGGGGATTTCCGAGAGTAAGCGCCTAGCAACATCGATTGGTTTCGCGGGAGCAAGCGATAACGAAATCAGATCGCTCAGTGCTATAGATCTGCATGAAATACCTCGAATAGTGACCGGCATGAGTGAATTAGATTTGGTTTTAGGCGGAGGGCTAGTGTCTGGATCATGCATTCTCGTTGGTGGTGAGCCTGGTGCGGGTAAGAGCACACTTTTATTACAAGCTTTATGTAAAATTTCAAAAGCTCAAAGCGCGCTCTATGTAACCGGAGAGGAATCTCCTCAACAGATTGCAATGCGAGCAGATCGACTTGGTTTGAGAAATGAAAGATTACAGATCATGGCAGAGACCTCTGTGGAACAGCTTTGTTTTGTTGCTGAAAAACAGAACCCAAAAATTTTGGTGGTTGATTCAATTCAAGTAATGCATCTTGATGAGATAAGTTCGGCGCCCGGGAGTGTCTCTCAGGTGCGAGAAAGTGCTGCGATGCTTGTTCGTTTCGCCAAGAAGACAGGTACGGTACTAATTTTAGTTGGGCATGTGACTAAAGATGGTTCACTCGCGGGACCCAAAGTACTTGAGCATATGATAGATTGCTCACTTATGCTGGAGAGTTCGACTGGCACTCATTTCCGGACACTGAGAGGCCAAAAAAATCGTTTTGGTGCAGTTAATGAACTTGGTATATTTGCGATGACCTCAAAAGGTCTTATAGGGGTTGCTAACCCATCTGCGATTTTTTTACAACGCGACAACGAGGTATCCTCGGGTAGTGTTGTTATGAGTGTTTGGGAGGGCACAAGGCCACTTTTAGTAGAGCTCCAGTCGCTGGTAGATGACAGTCATTTAGCGAATCCTCGTCGCGTAACCGTTGGGCTAGATCAAAATCGCCTGTCGATGTTGCTGGCAGTATTGCACCGGCACGGCGGAATAATGGTGGGAGATAAAGACGTTTTTGTAAATATTGTCGGAGGTGTAAAAGTTTTTGAAACTAGCGCCGACTTGCCTTTAATTCTTTCGGTAGTTTCTAGCTTTCGGAATAAGTCGTTACCTGACGACTTAGTGGTATTTGGAGAGGTCGGTTTGTCCGGCGAGATTCGACCTGTTACAAACGGGCAAGAACGTTTGAGAGAGGCGGTGAAGCATGGTTTCAGACGGGCGATTGTCCCTTCCAAAAACGTACCAAAGAGTCCAATATTAGGTATGCAAGTGACTCCTGTGCAGCGGATTACTCAAGCTATTGAGGCTTTATTTTAAGTTACTACACTAAGGTAATGGCGAATTTTGATTGACAGTCGGTGTCATCCAACTTACTCTGCGAGCACTGTTTTGACGGAAGGTGTTGAGAGCTTACGTTGGCTTCTAGCGTATAGTTATCAGTTAAACGGGAAGTTGGTGCGCTGTATATAAAAAATTGCTGCAAATCCGACACTGCCCCCGCAACGGTAGATAAGAATATCTGGTAGTGGTACCACTGCGCAAATGGCGTGGGAAGGGTATCAGGTAGGGTTTACTCCCACTTATGAGTCCGGAGACCGGCCTTTTCGTCATGAACACAAACCGCGGGGTGTGGTTGTGTGTATTTTGCGACGAAATGTTCCGTCCCCTCGCGCTGTCACCCTAAAAAACTCAATGGTCACTCGGATGTGAGTGTGAGAGGGCTTGATGACAATGAAAAACATGTGTGCTTCAGCAACGATGCTGGCGGCACTTCTCATAAGTTTCCCGTCAATTTCAAAAACCAATGATGATATTGAAGAAGTTATGGTCACCGCGTCATTGGCGCCTATTGTGAGATCACGATCAGGTAACGCGGTGAGTATTCTGAACAGAGAACAGCTACAAAAGCGTAAATCCGTTAGCATAACTGATCTTTTGAGAGACGTTCCCGGTTTTTCTGTGAGCCGCGTTGGTGTCTTGGGCTCTCAGACTCAAGTACGTGTTCGCGGTGCAGAAGCGAATCATCTGTTAGTATTAATTGATGGGGTCGAAGCCAATGATCCATCTCAGAGCGATGAGTTCAGTTGGGCAACGGTGACTGCAACAGACATAGAAAGAATTGAAATAATTCGCGGTCCTCAGAGCTCATTGCGAGGCAGTGACGCAATAGCTGGCGTTGTAAACATCATCACTCCCAGTGCCGAAAAGACCGGTTTTGGATTATTTTTGGAGCGAGGTAGTCAGTCTACACATCACAGCGGGTTCAATTTAGGCTTTAAAAAGTCAGACTTTGATGTTCGTCTGGGGCTGGGTCATGTTGAGTCAAATGGCGGCAACATAGCTCGCTCGGGTAATGAGAAAGATGGTTACAAAAATACAACGCTCACGTTAAAAATGGGAGCAAAAATAAATGAGAAATTAGGTGTTTCGCTCTCTGCTAGAGAGTCAGATGGCATGAATCAGTATGATGCTGATAATGACTATGATGGCCTAGTTGAAGACCGAGATAGACACTCAGATTTTGACAATAGCACAAGGCGATTACAAATAGATTACTCTCCTTTTGATGGTTCGTGGCGGCACAAATTCTTGATTTCAAGATCAACAAATGACAGTGCAGCATTTGCTGATGGTGTAGAGGGGAATATCACCGCTTCTAGTAAAGACCGATATCAATATGTTGGTTCTGTTTCATTTGCAGACGGAAGTAGAACACTTTCTCTCCTTGCAGAACGTGATCAGGAGGACTGGATGCAACGCGGAGATGATCCTTGGGGAGATGTGAATCAGGATAGAGAGCGTGACACCGATAGCTTGGCGGTTGAATATCGCACAGATATCAATGATCGATTGACTATTGCAGTAAGTGGACGTAGAGAAAAAAACTCTGAATTTGATAGTGCAAAGACGTTCAGAGCTGAGACTACTTATCAGTTAACGGATCAAACCCGCGTTAGAGGCGCTTTAGGTACGGCGATAAAGAATCCTACCTTCACTGAGAGGTTTGGTTATTACACTAACTTTATTGGTAACCCAAATCTTGTTCCAGAGAAGTCTAGAAGTTGGGAGCTGGGATTTGATACACAACTGTCTGATGATAATGTAACGTTATCCGCAACTATATTTGACAGTGAATTGGCGAATGAGATAGACGGATTTGTTTATGACTCAACGATTTTTTCCTTCACATCCGGCAATATGGATGCAAAGAGTGAGCGGAGGGGCTTTGAGTTGAGTTTTGTTGCTAACTTTTGGGATTCTTTCTCAATCTCTTCTGCATACACATATACTCATTCAAAGGATGCAGACTCCGTTGACGAAGTAAGAAGGCCAAAAAATATTGCAAGCGGCAATCTCAGCTGGGAGGCGACTGACAAACTCTCCCTAAACACTAACCTTCAGTTTACTGGAGATCAGACTGATGTTTACTTCCCACCTTATCCTGAACCACCTCAGGTGGTTACGATGGAAGATCATACTTTGCTGAACCTCAATGTCAATTATGTTGTGAATGCTAAGCTTGAAATTTATGTCAATCTAGACAATGTGTTAGATGAGGATTATGAGGAGGTTTTTGGTTATCAAACCTTAGGTTTTGGCGCCACCATGGGGCTTCGTTATGGCCTCTAGTTAAAAAAATTACTAATGAACGGTGAGTGTTGTTGAATGAACCATGCGTGTTTTTGATTGGAGAAGGAAATAAAAAGAGAGTAAGCATCCGCCCCACTCGTTGGAGACACATTATGAGAATTGTATCTTTGCTACCAAGTGCCACTGATCTCATTTATGGTTTGGGGTTAAGGCATAAGGTAGTTGGCGGATCTCAAGAGAGTAATTATTCGATTTCATTTATTGGGTTGCATTTTTTGACTGGTACGCATATTTCAGAGGACTCAGACAGCGCACTAATTTACGAATTGGTGGCAGTAAAGCTGAGGAGTGAATACGCGCTATATGCTCTCGATCCTGCGACTTTTGTCAACTTTCGGCCAGATCTAATCGTCATTCAGACTCTTTGTAATGTTCGCGCAGTCTCTGGTAACGACGACGTTCGAGCGTCGGGCGCGCCCGCTAATAATTCTAAGGTTGTTAATCCCCAGTCTGGACGTTTAAATAATTTTAAGCTTGTCGCGGCGGCCGTCAATCGTGCCGACAAGGGAGGGTATTATTTTTTCTAAATTCCAGACTGCAGTCGAGGTGATCAGGGTTAAATCCGTTAGACTAGAAAAATTGGATAGGCCTCCTGTCGTTTTGTTCGATTGGCTAGATCCACTTTTTGACGTAGGGCATAGGAGTGCCGAAATTATATATTTGGCAGGTGATTTTTGCTTCGGTTCTGAAAAAGGGCCCTCCCAACGTAGGACATGGGTGCAGCTCACTGAGGCTATGCCGGATATTATTTTTGCAGCACTTTATGCGTTTACTGTGGCGCGCTCGCAGCGAGACGTAAAAAGTTGTATACAGTCGTCGGGCTTCCCTAGTTTGCACAGGGCTTATGATACAAAAGTATTTTTAGTTGATGGTAACGCCTATTTTAGTCACCCGAGTCCGAGACTCGTTTATGCCTCGAAAATTATGGCTCAAGTCATGAGTCGATTATTAATGTAACTTATCCATAATCGCCCTGCGGTAACGTAAGTTTAACAGAAAAAGGACATGTCTATGTCAGAAAAGCAAATAAAAGACGAACAGCGCCACAAGAAAAAAATGAAAAAACAGAAGAAAAAGATCGATGCGGGTATAGCAGCTGCCATAGAGGAGCGAGGAATTATAATTCTACTAACTGGCGATGGGAAGGGAAAGACTAGTTCGGCATTTGGTATGATAATGCGGGCGCTGGGATATGGGTATCGAGTGGGAGTGGTTCAATTTATAAAAGGAGAACAGCTCTCCGGAGAAGAACTGTTTCTAAAGAACGAATTACCGGAAGTCGACTTTTATCAAATGGGCACGGGTTTTACCTGGGATACACAAGACCGTGCTGGAGATATTGAGGCGGCAGAGAAGACTTGGTCTGTGGTAGAACCAATGCTCTCAGACCACAGTTATCATTTGGTTGTTCTGGATGAGATTACCTACATGCTCAGTTTTAAATATTTGGATGAGAAGCGGGTTATAAAGGCCCTAACGGCTAGACCGAGCAATCAGAGTGTTGTATTAACAGGACGCGGTGGCGGAGCTGCAATAAGAGAGATAGCTGATACCGTATCTGAGGTTAAGGAAGTAAGACATGCCTACAACTTTGGCATCAAGGCACGTAAAGGAGTGGACTACTAATTGCAAAGAATGGCACCCCGGGAATTGAGCGCTCTTTTGCTGCTGTCTTTACCACTGGTGATTATGGTGGGAATGAGCACAGGAGCCGTAAAAATTCCGATTGATATCATTATCCAGCACTGTGTAAGTATTTTTTTTCGATCTAACGGTACCGACCTTAATTCAGGTCAGATTGAGATTATATTGTTTGATATACGATTGCCCCGATTGTGTCTTGCCTTCTTGGTGGGCGTTGTGCTTGCAATAAGTGGTGCTGTGATGCAGGGTCTCTTCAGAAACCCTCTGGCGGCGCCATCATTGATAGGTGTTTCAAGCGGTGCATCGTTGGGAGCCAGTTTAGTAATAGTTTTTGCCGGAGCATGGTTGCAAAGCAATTCGATTTTGGGATTATCATTGATTGCAACAGGAGCTTTTTTCGGCAGTCTTTTTGTAACTCTTATCGTCTACAGGCTATCTACATCCATCTTTGGTACTTCAGTGTCAACTATGTTACTTGCGGGAATAGCTGTAAGCGCGTTAGCGGGTGCTATAAATAGTTGGCTTAGCTACTTTGCTGATAATGAGATGCTCAGGCAATTAAGTGTATGGCAAATGGGTAACCTAAGTACCGCTAATTGGCCCCGCGTTTTTATCGTTGGTTTTGTAGGCATATTTGTTTTAATTATCTTTTCTCGGGAGAGTCAATCGCTTAATGCGTTACTTTTAGGAGAATCAGAGGCAAGGCACTTGGGTATTGATGTACAGCGCGTCAAAAAAAAACTTATTCTCTTGACGACACTTGGTGTTGGTTCTGCCGTTGCTGTTGCGGGGACGATTGGTTTTGTTGGGTTAGTTATACCGCACATGGTACGATTACTGATCGGTCCCGATCACAAACGGTTATTGCCCCTATCGGCATTAGCTGGTGGTATTCTTTTGTTGATCGCAGATATCATTGCTCGTGTCATTTATGCACCGATCGAAATTCCACCAGGGATTTTGACGGCCGTTCTTGGTGCTCCATTTTTCATCATATTACTTGCAGACCAACGTAAACAAATTTGATTTATGTCTTTCACAACAGACAGCATTTCACTTACCAAATCTGGCTTAGATATTCTTCGGGGTGTTAATCTTTCTATAAATAGTGGGCAAATTACAGTTATAGTTGGGCCTAACGGCGCCGGTAAATCTAGTTTTGTTAAGGTCCTAAGTGGTGAGCTAGCACCGACCTTTGGTCGGATCATCTTTAATGGAAAGGACTTGATTGAGTGGAGATCTGAACAGCGGGCAAAAATGATTAGCGTTCTCCCTCAAAATAGCTCGCTTGATTTTCCATTCAATGCTTTGGAAGTGGTTTCATTGGGACGTATTCCGCACCGATCTGGTGTTGTAAGAGACGCCGAAATTGTCAGAGAGGCCCTTAAGGTAGTAGATGCTGAGCATCTGGAGGAGCGACTTTTTACTAAAATGTCCGGAGGGGAGAAACAGCGAGTTCAACTTGCTCGGGTCATGGCCCAAATATGGGAGCCGACCTTAACTGGAGAGCAATTCTTGATTCTGGATGAGCCAACATCTGCACTTGATCTTTCGCATCAGGTATTGATGATGCAACTTGTATCTGGACTAGCGAGACGGGGTATTGGCGTCATTGTCGTGTCACATGATTTAAATTTGGCGACTCATTTTGCGGATAACGTTATTGTTTTTGACAAAGGTTCTGTCGTTGCGGAGGGACCGCCAGATAAAATCCTGAGTGAGAGACTAATTTTTGATGTCTTCGGCATAGGCCCTTGTGTAATTAAGCACCCCGAAACTGGCAAAAATATAGTGATTAATTGGTGAAACTCTCTACACTTTTTGTTTTCCCAATCATTGCCGTCAGCATGTTTTGCGTTTTATGTCCAGTTACTGCTGATAGTAATATTTCGGAAGTCGATGATTTAAAGCGTGAAATAACTTTACGAGCTCCAGCAAAAAGAATTGTTAGCTTAGCACCGAACATCACTGAACTTCTTTTCCACATTGGTGCCGGAGCTAACATTGTTGGTGTAGATGAGTTTAGTAATTATCCCCATGAGGCCAAGAGTATCACTCGTGTAAACAATCATTCACGGGTTAATTATGAACTTATTCTTAGTTTACAGCCTGACCTCGTATTTGCATGGAGCTCAGGCAATGGTTTTGAAATCGTTCAGCGTTTAAGCGAACTAGAATTAACAGTTTTTGTTATCGAAGTAACAAAGTTGTCACATATTCCGGAGCTTTTAAAAAAGTTAGGTAGGCTAACGGATAAAACAATTGAAAGTAAACGCATCGCGGCTGATTTCCAAAAAAAGTTACGGTACCTTAATAAATCACATGAACGCAAAAAGAAGGTAAAAACTTTTTATCAGATATGGGATGACCCCATTATGACCCTTAATGGCGAACACTTGGTGAGTGATGTGATAAGAATATGTGGTGGTGTGAATATTTTTGCAACCTCTTCACCGTTAGTGCCTCGCGTTAACATTGAAACGATCATGAAATTTGATCCGGAAGTGATACTATCCAGTGGTACGCAAGAGCGATTAGTGTCTTGGAAAAAAACTTGGAGCCGGTGGAGAAATATTACCGCGGTTAAGGGTGGACATCTGTACCTGATTCCTCCTGATTTAATGCAAAGACCCACCTACCGCACTCTTGATGGGGCTACTTACATGTGTAAGTACTTGGATCGGTACCGTGAATATGGGAGTTAATCGACAAAGAAGCCGATGATATTTATCAACGGCCCCGATGTTTTACTTGTTGGTTTATGTATCTTCAACTTTTAGGTGCGGCTATTTTTCAAAGATCATAACCTCTCTCGTTATGCTCGACCAAATCGAGCCCATTTGTTTCTTCCTCTGAATCGATTCTGAGTCCTAAAAGATTGTCCACCAATTTTAAGAGTATCAGTGAGACCAACGCTGTATAAACGACTGTGCTCACGACACCAATTAGCTGGACATAAATTTGCGAGCCCATGGTAACTCCTTCCCCATAACCTTGACCGCTGAAGACACCCAGCTGATCGGAGGCAAAAATACCAACACATAGCGTTCCAAGTATTCCGCCAATTCCATGAACAGGGAAGACATCGAGTGAATCATCAATTTTAAATTTCTGCTTTATAGCTTGCGTCGCGAAATAACATATGACGCCTGCACTGGAACCAATAACTAGCGCACCGCCGGGACCAACGAAACCAGAAGCTGGAGTAATTGTGCCGAGGCCTGCCACCATTCCAGTCACGGCTCCTAGTGCAGATGGTTTTCCAAATTTAGTCCATTCCATCATCATCCAAGCGAGTGCCCCTGAGGCTGCAGATATGTGTGTAGCGAGCATTGCCATGCCGGCGTCACCATTTGCCGCTAGCGCCGATCCCGCATTAAAACCAAACCAGCCTACCCAAAGCATGCCGGCCCCAGTGATTGACATAGTCAGATTATGGGGAGGCATTGCCTGATTCGGGAACCCATTGCGGTTGCCGATAACTAATGCTGCTACAAGAGCCGCAACGCCCGCTGTAATATGCACCACCGTGCCTCCAGCAAAATCAAGTAATCCCATTTCTCCTAACCATCCACCTCCCCATACCCAATGTGTAATAGGCACATAAACAAATACTACCCATAAGCCACTGAATACAAGCATAGAACCAAAGCGCATACGTTCAGCGAATGCGCCAACGATCAAAGCGGGAGTGATTATCGCAAAGGTGAGCTGAAACATCGCAAACACTGATTCTGGAATGTCGCCAGCCATCGAATCTTCCACGACCTGACCCATCAAAAAGTTTTCTAAATTCCCAATCAGTGCGTTCACGGCGCCACCGTCCCCAAAGGCAAGACTATAGCCTGCTACTAACCAGATTATTGATACTAAGCATGTTATTGAGAAACACTGCATCAAGATTGAAAGCACACTTCTCGAGCGAACCAAACCTCCATAAAATAGTGATAATCCCGGAATTGTCATGAACAGGACAAGGGCAGTGGAAGTAAGAATCCATGAGGTGTTTGCGCCATTGAGATTGTCGGCTACTGCGGTAAACGATAGCATCACAAGGGTAAAAATTTTTAGGATATTTTTGATGGAAGCAATAGTGTATTTCATCAACACCCTCCTTAAGTTTATTATTATGGGTCTAACACTATTTCTATAAGCTAAATTTTGTACTTATGCACTTTTTTTAAACAGAAAAAAAAATTATTTTAGTAATACGCACTTTAGTAGTGCTTAAAAGGAAGTAAAATTTATTTTTGCACCTTCTTTGAGCAAAAAAATAGTCACTCGAGGTATCAAACGTCTTTTAAAAAAATGATTTTTTATATGGAATTAGGAAAAAAGGTAGTCATGTCGTCAATAATGAATTTGACTTTATCCGGCAGTATTGACTTTATATTGAAATTTACTACTTTTATTACATTTCGTTGTATTGTTGTTAGATTAATCTTTCGTGTAAGTATGGATTGAAAACTTTCGAGAACCACGTTGATGAATCGTCTTCTTCTTATCCTCTTTTGCGTTTTAGCCTCAAACGGGTGCATCAAGGGCGCTAGTTTTCGAGACTTAAATGATAACCACTCAGATCATGTTGTTTGGTCTTGCACGAGCGAAGAAAAATTTGACTCCGCATGGAGATGCCGTTCTGAAGACTCTCACGTTGGCAGCCAAGAAAAATTTAGAGACAATGTAAAATCTGAGTTCAAAAGCCAGGCGGCATCCCCGCGTTTCGTTTTACAGGAAGAACACTTGGGTGGAACATTCCCAGAAATTGTCTGGACGATTCAGTTAGGAGCGTATGCCTCGCGAGATGCCGCGCTAAAACATTGGGAAGAGTATGTCAGTGAATCAGGTAGCTTATGGCTTACAAATTCAGTAAAACAGCGAGGAGTGCTCACTCTTTTACTTTATGGTAAATTCGAAAATCGACAGCTTGCCCAAGCCGCTGCGAGTGAACTGCAGCAATTGCATCCGACACTAGAATATTGGGTACGCATGATAAAAATTGACCGTTGAAAGCTCTTTGCATTTTTTAGGGGCAAATTTTCGCAGCTGTTTTACTAATCGAGAAACTCGTTGATCCCTCGCAATATTTTGACTCTTCAATAAACTCATTTAAACACTCGATATTTATAATGGTGTTTGCGCGTGCCGACAAGTAATCATGAAACTGTCAGGTAGATTTATACATGTGTTTTTGAAATGGATATAAATCAAGCTTATCCAAAAACTTTGTCTTTACTTTTTTCTACTATTGCTAAGATAAGTCTAGCCACACACGTGAGTTTCCCGGCACTGTTACGGAGTTCTATTTCCCACACATGAGAGCGTCGTCCAAGGTGGATCGGCCGAGTTGTCCCCGTAACTATTCCCTCAGAAACAGGACGAAGGTGGGTAGCGCTAATGTCTTGACCGCGGCATTGCTGGAAATCTCTGTCGATAACATGGTATCCGGCAGTACTACCCAATGTTTCCGCTAACACGACATTTGCGCCACCATGAATAATTCCGCTGGGTTGAAAAGTTCTCGCGTCTGCAGGCATAGTTGCCGACAAGAAGTCTTCACCCACTACCGTCATTGAAATACCAAGATGACTATCTATGGTGCCTGAGAGTATGTATTGGTTGATATATTTTAAGTCTGGTATGGTGTGCCAGATAGATGCCATACAAATTTCCTACCTTTTAAGACGCTTGTGTTTGATTCGTGATGGTTGTATTTCGGAGCCCTTTCGTTCGACAAGATCATCATGATAAGCACTATAGCAACCTTCAAAAAAAATGATTTCACCATCATCTTCGTAGGCTAGTGTGTGAGTGGCTATGCGATCAAGGAACCAGCGGTCATGAGAAATAACCAAGACACAACCCGGAAACGAGAGTATTGCCTCCTCCAAAGCACGTAAGGTCTCAATATCGAGATCGTTAGAGGGCTCATCCAAAAGTAACACATTAGCACCCTGCTTTAATGTATTGGCAAGGTGAAGGCGTCCGCGTTCTCCTCCAGATAAATCACCTACTCTTTTCTGCTGGTCAGATCCCTTGAAATTGAAACGTCCTGCGTATGCTCGTGAAGACACCTCATAATTACCTACCCGAAGAACATCTTGACCTCCTGAAATTGCTTCCCAGACATTTTGATCATCACATAAGGAGTCACGAGTTTGCTCCACGAAAGCTATTTTCACTGTGTCACCGATAATAATTGATCCGCTGTCAGGTTTTTCGCTACCCGCAATCATACGGAAAAGCGTAGATTTTCCAGTGCCGTTCCCGCCAATAATTCCGACGACGGAACCCTTTGGAATAGATAATGAAAGGTCTTTAATTAGCAACGCACTCCCAAACCCTTTGGATATTCTGTCAAGTATAATTACCTTGTCGCCCAGCCGTTCTCCCGGAGCTATATAAATTTCATTTGTTTCATTTCTGGACTGGAACTCTTGTGAATTGAGTTCATCGAAGCGCGCTAGTCGAGCTTTATTTTTTGCTTGCCTACCTCTAGGATTTTGTCGTACCCATTCCAACTCTTGCTTTATCGCACGTTGGCGAGATGCCTCCTGTTTAGATTCGGTTTGCAGACGTTTTTCTTTTGCACTAAGCCATGTCGAGTAGTTTCCCTCATACGGAATACCGTGACCTCGATCCAGCTCAAGTATCCAACCGGCGACATTATCCAAGAAATAGCGATCGTGAGTCACAGCTACTACGGTTCCGGTAAACTCTTCAAGGAACTTTTCTAACCAATACACTGATTCGGCGTCTAAGTGGTTGGTAGGTTCGTCTAGCAGCAACATATCTGGTTTAGATAGTAGTAACCGACAGAGGGCGACGCGCCGTTTTTCTCCCCCTGAGAGTGATTCTATGCTGGATTCCCAAGGCGGCAGCCGCAGTGCATCGGCGGCAATGTCTAGGGTATTATCGAGATTATGTGCGTCTGTAGCCTCTATGATTGATTCAAATTCTTCTTGTTTTTTCGCTAATCCTTCGAAATCTGCATTTTCGTCCCCATAATCGATGTATACCTGTTCTAGGCCAGCAAGAGCATCTACAGCCTCGCGAACGCCATCCTCAACATTTCCACGAACAGTTTTGGTGGAATCTAACTCTGGTTCTTGTGCCAAAAAACCAATCTTAATTCCCTGCATCGGACGTGCTTCACCCTGAATATCTGTGTCAATAGCGGCCATTATTTTTAAGAGAGTAGACTT
>CENU01007461.1_pt1 | contig 64278 bp, 61 predicted proteins | sample 361331 | NCBI WGS metagenome assembly CENU01 (sample SAMEA2619766, study PRJEB7988) | marine metagenome | isolation source: saline water (ENVO:00002010), including | reverse complement strand
GGGTTGTGAGAAAAGCAATACTTTGTTACAAAAAAAACAGCCTTTTTTAGTAGCAAATTCTTACTTTCGTTACACCCTTTATATCTTGTAGTTTTGTAAGACATTCAACACTTATTTCATCATCAGTGTCAATGATGTTACACGCAACATCTTGTCTGCTTTTGTTAACAAATTCTGAAATATTAATTTTTTCTTCTGCTATGGTTTCGGTAATTAAGCTTATGATTCCAGGTTCATTTACATTTGCAATAAAAAGCCTATGCTTGCATCTCTTTAAAGAGGAAATATTTGGAAAATTTACACTATTTTCTATCTGTCCGTCTTTTATAAAATTCTTGAGCTGATTGCAAGCCATGACTGCACAATTTACTTCACTTTCCTTTGTGCTTGCTCCTAGGTGTGGGAAAATTAATACGTCATTTTCATTTCTAAGACGGCTTATTAATTTTTTGGTGGGAAAATCGGTAACATATTTTTCTAACTTTCCACTGTCTAGTGCAGACAATACATCTTCCTCGTTAATTATGCCTCCACGAGAAAAGTTTATTAGAGTTGTTCCTTGCGAAACAGTTGCAAGAATCTTTTCATTAAAAAAACCGCTAGTACTTTTATTAAGAGGCAGGTGAAGAGATACATAGTCAACATCTTTAACTGTATCTTCGATTTTTGAATTATGCTTTATAGATCCTGGCAAACGTATTGCTGTTTCCACAGTTAGCCCAGGATCAAATCCCTTTACCTTTAGTCCAAGAGCAAGAGCTTGTTCAGCAACCAACGAACCTATTGCACCCAGACCAATAATACCAATGCTTTTTCCTTTGATTTCATTCCCGACAAATTGTTTCTTCACAGTCTCAACTTTTTTGCTTAACTCTTCTTCTGATAGATCCTCAGCTTGCATCACATTAACCGCATTGTTGCCATTAAGGATATCTCTTTTGGAAAGAATCAAAGAACAGATTACAAGCTCCTTAACCGCATTGGCATTTGCACCCGGAGTATTGAAAACAACAACCCCATGTTTAGAGCACTCATCTACATTAATATTATTAGTTCCTGCTCCAGCACGCGCGATACCTAAAAGTGATTCTCTCAGCCGAAGGTCTCTCAAGTTAAAGCTTCTTAAAACAATTCCTAAGTAATCGTCTTCCGCATCAGTTTTATGTAGATGAAAACCATTTCCTTCAAACGTGTCGAGACCCTCTCTTGCAATATTATTTAGTATTTGTAGTTTCATGGGAATTTGATAATACATCAATTTAATAAAAGACATCAATATTACCACCAAGTTATTAAGAAGTTATCAACAAGAAAAACCCATCATATTGTGAATTTTTCTCAAATAAACACAAGATATTGTGTTAAAAAGCTTGATTGTGTCCGGTTAATATACAAAAATAGTCGATGTCAATGGAAATACAAACAACAAAAGAACCCATACAGGAAATCATGGAGAATGCGCTTAGCCCAGGAAAAATGAGAGTAATAAAAAGAAATGGAAAAGTCGTTGGTTTTGAAAATGAGAAAATAAAAGTAGCTATTATGAAGGCTTTCCTTGCTGTTGAAGGAGGAGCTGCCGCCGGTTCTTCACGGATTCATGAAAATGTAGAAGAACTTACTTCACATGTAATTGAGGTGTTTGAGAGAAGGATGCCTTCTGGTGGAACTATCCATATCGAAGAAATACAAGATCAAGTTGAGCTGCAACTAATGAGAAGCGAACACCATAAAGTTGCAAGAAGTTATGTCCTTTATAGAGAGGAGAGGAAAAAAGAAAGATCGCAACCAGAAGCGAAAAAAGAACAAAAAAACAAAGATGAAAATGATGTATCAGCAATTGTAAAAAGAGCATGCGAAGGGCTTGGTGATGTTGATGCTGAACAGCTAACTAAAGAGATAAATGCTGCATCCTATGAAGGAATGACAGCAAAAGACCTTGCTGATTGCATGGTGATCACAAGTAGAACCATGGTTGAAAAAGATCCAAACTACTCTTTTGTAACTGCAAGAATTCTTTTAAACAATATTGAAGATGAGGTTTTGTCCTTTTTGGGCCTGGATCACAATCTAAAGAGTGATCGTCAGGCTATGTATGAAAAGGCACTCTTGGCAACGGTAAAGAAAGGTAACGAATTAGGTTTTGTAGACGAAAAATTGAATACCTTTGACCTTGAAAAACTTGGTGAAGCTATCATCCCGCAAAGAGATCAAAACTTCACATACTTGGGTTTACAAACTCTTTACGACAGATACTTCATTACTTCAGAGGAAACTAGGTATGAGTTACCTCAGGTGTTTTTAATGAGGGTTTCCATGGGGTTAGCAATCAATGAGGAGCAGAAGAACGAAAGGGCAATTGAGTTTTACTCGCTCCTCTCCAGTTTTGATTATATGAGCTCCACCCCAACTCTCTTCAATTCTGGAACAAATAGACCGCAGCTTTCCTCTTGCTACTTAACAACCGTCCCTGACGACCTCTCAGGAATATATGGAGCCATACGAGATAACGCACTTCTTTCAAAGTGGGCGGGAGGGCTAGGAAATGACTGGACTAATGTCCGTGCTTTAGGCTCGAAAATCAAAGGGACAAATGGAAAGAGCCAAGGTATTGTTCCTTTTTTGAAAGTATCAAATGATACTGCGGTTGCTGTAAATCAAGGAGGCAAAAGAAAAGGAGCTTTTTGTGCTTATTTAGAGTGTTGGCACCTTGATGTAGAAGAGTTTCTTGAACTAAGAAAAAATACAGGGGATGACAGAAGAAGAACACATGATATGAACACAGCAAATTGGATTCCTGATTTGTTTATGAAACGTCTTCAAGAACAGAAAGAATGGACTTTATTCTCCCCTTCTGATGTCGAAGACTTACACGATATTTATGGCGCAGAATTTGAAAAAAAGTATGAAGAGTATGAATTAAAGGCAGAAAAAGGTGAAATTAAACACTATAAAAAAGTAGAGGCAAAAGCTCTCTGGAGAAAAATGCTTTCAATGCTTTTTGAAACTGGCCATCCATGGATAACCTTTAAGGACCCTTGCAATATACGCTCACCACAAGGACATGTTGGGGCTGTTCACTCCTCTAATCTATGCACAGAAATAACATTGAACACCAATGAAGATGAGATTGCAGTTTGTAACCTTGGAAGTATAAATCTACCCCAACACATTCAAGATGGGAAAATTAATGTTGAGCAATTGAAGAACACAGTAAAGACAGCAGTAAGAATGTTGGATAATGTTATTGATATTAATTATTATCCTGTACCACAAGCACAAAATTCAAACGTAAAGCACAGGCCTGTTGGCCTTGGAGTTATGGGATTTCAAGATGCATTATATAAGCTAAATCTTTCTTATAACTCTGAGGATGCCGTTGAGTTTGCTGACAGATCAATGGAGCTTATAAGCTATTTTGCAATTGAGGCGTCATCCAGCCTTGCACAGGAACGCGGCAAATACGAGACTTACAAAAATTCTTTATGGGACAAGGGCATATTTCCGGTTGACTCAATAGAGCTCTTATCAAAGCAAAGAGGAGCAGAATTTCTTGATCAAGATACAACCACAACCTTAGATTGGGAAACTCTCAAAGAGAAGGTCAAAAAAAACGGGATGAGAAATTCAAATGTTATGGCAATAGCTCCAACAGCAACGATTGCAAATATTACAGGCGTCTCTCAGTCAATTGAACCAACATATCAAAACCTTTTTGTAAAGTCTAACTTGTCTGGGGAGTTTACCGTTGTAAACCCTTACTTAATTCAAGAACTCAAAAAAGAAGACTTGTGGGACGACGTTATGCTTAGTGATCTAAAATATTACGAAGGTTCTCTTTCAAATATAAATAGAGTTCCAGAGAAAATTAAAGATAAGTTCAAAACAGCTTTTGAAGTAGAACCAAAATTTATAGTTGAGTCTGCAAGCAGAAGACAAAAGTGGATTGATCAGGCCCAATCATTAAACCTATATATAGCTAATGTGGATGGTAAAAAGCTTGATATTACATACAGGATGGCATGGTTGAAAGGATTAAAGACAACATATTACCTAAGATCGATGGGTGCTACTTCAACGGAGAAATCGACTGTTGAAAAAAGCAACCTAAATGCAGTTAAAAAAGTAGATGAAAAAAATAATGTTTCAGGATCAGCTCCAAGTGCATGCAGCATTTTGGATCCTGATTGTGAGGCATGCCAATAAATAGGAGGAAAGATGTTAAATTGGGATGAATTCTATAGCGAAGGTGCTCCGGTAAAGGAGAAAGAGAAAAAAATTGTGTCAGAAGCGCAAAAGACAGAAGTTACTAAAGAAAGAAAAGTTGAGATAGCAAAGGACTCTGCTCTTGAGCAAATAGCAAAATCTACCTTAACTGAGGAAGATCTAAACGAAGGAAGGGAGGATTTACAAGCTCTAGATGGACGCGTACAAGTTGACCAAAAAGCAATGATTAATTCTAGAGCTGATGTTAACCAACTAGTTCCCTTTAAATATGAATGGGCATGGAAAAAATATCTGGATGGCTGTGCAAATCATTGGATGCCACAAGAGATTAATATGACTGCTGATATTGCCCTTTGGAAAAGCAATAATGGCCTTTCAGAGGATGAGAGAAGAATTGTAAAAAGAAGCCTTGGATTTTTTTCGACCGCGGATTCTTTGGTAGCAAATAATCTTGTACTAGCAGTTTATAGGAACATAACTAATCCTGAATGTAGGCAGTACCTCTTGAGACAGGCATTTGAAGAGGCTATACATACACACGCTTATCAATACTGCGTCGAGTCACTTGGTATGGAAGAGGGTGAAATATTCAATATGTATAGAGAAGTTCCATCAGTTGAAAGAAAGGCTGCATGGGGATTAAAGTATACCAAAGAACTTTCTGATCCTAACTTCCAGACAGGAACACCAGAGAATGATAAAGCATTTTTAGCAAATCTAATTGCTTACTATTGTGTTCTGGAAGGTATGTTCTTTTACTGTGGTTTTACTCAAGTTTTATCTATGGGAAGGCTAAATAAAATGACAGGTGTTTCAGAACAATTTCAATACATACTTAGAGATGAGTCGATGCATGTAAATTTTGGTATTGATGTAATTAACAGCATTGTTAATGAAAATCCAAATATCTGGGATGAGGATATGAAGACAAGAGCCAGAAATATGATTCTAGAGGGCACTCAGTATGAAATAGACTATGCTCGTGATTCAATGCCTCGAGGAGTGCTTGGAATGAATGCAGCTATGATGGAGGAGTATTTAAAATTTATTTGCAACAGACGGCTTGTACAAATTGGTCTTCCTGAAGAATTCTCTGGAGTTAAGAACCCTTTCCCTTGGATGTCCGAAATTATGGACCTAAGGAAAGAGAAAAACTTCTTCGAAACAAGAGTTATAGAATATCAAGTTGGTGGTTCTCTACAATTTGATTAGTGTGTTTGCATCGTCGTAGGTCTGCAACTATGGCGGTGCTCTAACTTACTAAACTAGCGTTACATTCAAGCTCAACTTCGGCTCCAAGAGCTAAACCATCGGCACCTAACGCACTTCTTGCAGGATAAGGTTTTTGGAAATACTTTGTGTAGACAGAATTAAATTCACCCCATTTATCAATGTCATCAATAAATACAGTACATTTAAAAATATTGCTGAAACTTATTTCGTATATATCAAGAATTTTTTTTAGATTTCTAAAGATTTGGTGACTCTCTTCAACAAGCCCTCCCATAACTAGATTATCATTTTCATTAACTCCTATAATTCCAGATATATAAAGAATGTTTCCTACTCTGACAACGTCAGAAAAGGGGTACTGGTTATCTTGTGTTTGTGGAAGAACTAATCTAGAATTTTCTGCTATAGTATCTTCATAGATAGCTATGTCCTTATTGCATACAATCCTTGCAACAACTTCTCCTTCTACGTCTAAATTGAGTTTTGCACGACCTTTCATTTCCCCAGTAACAGAGCAATCATCCAAAGTATCTTGAACAATTGTTCTCACAATTCTTGTAAGATCTTCCACTGTAACCTCACTAATTTTTGGATTTTCCTCCTCTTGAGAAAACAAAAATAGAGGAAGCATAATTAAAAAAACTCTCAATTAACCTTCTGCTTTTTGAATTGTTTCGAAGTGTTTAATGGCTATATCACCGCCTTGAAAAGGACGCCTTGCTTCTGACGTATCTGTAATTTGTTCCCAACTTTCCGAAACTGCTTCTGCAGTAAAGCTATCATCAGTTCCAAAATACTTACCCATGGTTTCCATTATGTACGTGTTAGCAACAACCCCAGCTCCCACCTCTAAAATTTCTCCGTTTGGAGCTTTTTCGCTTGCTAAAAATATTACAGCTGGAATTATAAACTTTGGATCAAGCTTTTCTTTAAATTCAGGAGGTAATAAAGCTTCTGTCATCCTTGTAGTTGCGGTTGGAGCTACAGAATTTGCATGAACATTGTATTTTGCACCTTCAAGTTTTAATGTATTCATTAATCCAACTACGCCCATCTTTGCTGCACCATAGTTAGTTTGTCCAAAATTACCAAATAAGCCTGATGAAGAACTTGTCATTATTATCCTTCCATATTCCTGCTCTTTCATAATAGGGAAAACTTTATGGGAGCAAAGGGCTGAGCCCAAAAGATGAACATTAACAACTGCAACAAAATCACTCCATTCCATTTTTGCAAACGACTTATCTCTCAAAATACCTGCATTATTTATTAAGATATCTATTCTTCCCCACTTATCTAAGGCGGTCTCTACCATTTCTTGAACTTGAATCTCATCACCAACATTTGCTCCGTTTGAAATAGCTTCACCACCATCACCTAGTATTTCATCTACAACCATTTGTGCTGCATTTGTAGAGTTTCCTGTTCCATCAACAGAGCCCCCTAAGTCGTTCACGACAACCTTGGCACCTCTCCTTGCAAGTTCCAGAGCATAGCCTTTTCCAATACCTCCACCAGAACCAGTTACTATTGCAACTTTATCTTTAAAATCTAATGACATTTTTTTCTCCTTAAATTTGATTTGTGTTTAAATTCTAATGGAAATGTATAACAAGTAAACATAGAATATACATAATTTCTGTTCGTACTAATGAAAATTGTTATAACTGGAGCTGCTGGACAAATATCTTATTCGCTAATCCCTTTTCTTTGTGAAAAGGGTGTTTTCAATAGTTCCAGCAAAATTGATCTGAATTTAGTTGAAATACCTCAGGCAATGCAAAGGCTTGAAGGAGTAGTCAAGGAACTTGAAGATTCTGCATACTCAAATGTAAACAAAATTTTAACCTTTGATGACATATCGCTTGCTGTTGAAGACGCAGACTGGTGTCTTCTTGTTGGATCAATACCAAGAGGGATTGTTTTTAAAGGAAAAGAGATAAAAGAAAGAGCAGATTTGCTACAAATAAATGGTGGTATTTTTACTAAACAAGGTCAAGCTATAGGTGAAAGGTCAAAAGATACTTGTAAAATTTTGGTTGTAGGCAACCCTGCGAATACCAACGCTTTAATAGGTCAAAAGAATGCTCGAAACCCAAGGCAAACCTGGATGGCTATGACAATGTTGGACGCTTTAAGAGCTAAGGCTCAGCTTGCTTTAAAGATTGGCTGTCATGTGGATGACATTTATCGTCTTGCTGTTTTTGGAAATCATAGCCCAACAATGTATCCCGATCTTGAGAATGCAGTCATTAACGGCTCTAAAGTATCGACCCTTATAGATGACCAAGAATGGGTCGAAAAACAGTTTCTGCCGAAAATCCAACAGAGAGGTGCGGAAATAATTCATGCTAGAGGTGCCTCTTCTGCTTCTTCGGCTGCAAGAGCAGCATGTGAAACGGTAAAAGCAGTTGAGCATAAGACAAGAGAGGGAGATATATTCAACGCGGCAGTAATTAGTGATGGATCATATGGCATAAACGAAGACGTTTTCTCCGGTTTTCCTTTAATCTCAGATGGAGAAGGCAATATCGAAATGGTAAGAGACTTTAGTTTAAGTGATTTTGCAAAATCGAAAATTTCCATTACATCACGTGAACTTGATGAAGAAAGAAACCTTGTAAGGGATCTACTTTAAGGTTGGAAATAAGACTACATCTCTAATGGAAGATTTATTGGTTGCTAACATTACTAACCTATCGATCCCTATTCCTACACCAACTGCAGGAGGCATGCCATGTTTTAGGGCTTCAATGTAGTCATCATCAAAAAACATAGCTTCAATATCTCCTAAATCTTTTTGTTTTAATTGATCGTCAAAACGTTCTTCTTGATCCATTGGATCATTTAATTCACAAAAGAAATTTGCGAATTCCCTTCCAGCAATAAATAATTCAACTCTATCTGTATAACCCTCATCATTATCTTTTTTTCTTGATAAGGGTGATACCTCATAGGGATAATCAGTAACAAAGGTTGGCTCCCATAACGATTTTTCAACATTTGCTTCAAAAAGCTCAAGAAGAATCTTACCCCAGCCCCAACCGTCTTTAATTTTTAGTCCACTTTCTTTTGCAGCATCCATAATCTGCTCAGGATTTTCTAGGCTATCTGCATTAAGTTTTTCCCTTACCAGCTCTTTCAATGTAATAATCCTGAAATTGGCTGACAGGTCTAAAGGTTTGTTTTCGTATTGAATATTAAGTGTTGAATTTACTGCAAACACTGCATCTTGTACAAGCTTCTGAATAAATTTAGTTGTTTTATCTAAATTACCGTAAGCCTCATAAAATTCAAGCATTGTAAATTCTGGATTGTGTATTGTTGAAATACCTTCATTCCTAAAGTTCCTATTAATTTCAAAAACCTTTTCAAACCCTCCTACCAGCAATCTCTTTAGATAGAGTTCTGGTGCGATCCGTAGATATAATTTTTTATCTAAAGCATTGTGAAATGTTTCAAAAGGTCTTGCATTTGCACCACCCGGAATTGAGTGCATCATTGGTGTTTCTACCTCTAAAAATGCTTCTTTTTCAAGATTCTCTCTAAGTACCTGGATAATTTTATTTCTATTTATAAAAAGGTCTCTTGATTCTTTATTACTCATTAGATCAAGGTATCTTTGCCTGTATATCGTCTCAATATCAACAATACCTTTATGCTTTTCTGGCATTGGATTCAATGACTTTGTGAGTAAAACAAATGTCTTAACATTAATTGTTAACTCGTCAGTTTTAGTCCGAAATAAATCACCTGAAATACCAACGATGTCACCCAAGTCTAAGTCTTTCGCTTCTTCTAATTCATCTCCCAAATTATCCAAAGAGAAATAAGCCTGTAACCTTCCACCGCTATCTTCAAGGGTCATGAATGCAATCTTACCCATTACTCTCTTCAATACGATTCTACCTGCGGTTTGTACTATACATTTGGCTTTTTCTAGATTTTCTTTTTTTTCAGAATCATACTTTTTGATGATATGACTAATTTGATCCTTTTTATCAAAATTATTTGGGAATCTATAGCCAGCTTTACGTAATTTTATAAGCTTTTCTTCTCTGTCTTTTTGTACTTTTGATAGATCTTTAGTATCCATTCTTTAGAGACGCCTTAATGAAGTTATTAATCTTACCATCTAAAACTGCCTGAGTATTTGTTTCTTCATACTTTGTACGAATATCTTTAATCCTAGATTTATCTATAACATAGGATCTTATCTGATTTCCCCAACCAATGTCTGTTTTCTGGTCCTCTAATTTTTGAATCTCTTCGTCTTTCTTTTGTTGTTCAAGTTCAAATAGTTTTGATTTTAGCTGTTTAATCGCACGATCTTTGTTTTGATGTTGTGAGCGTTGTGACTGACATTGAACAACAAGACCTGTCGGAATATGAGTTAACCTTACTGCAGAGTCAGTTTTGTTAACATGTTGACCACCAGCTCCTGATGCACGATAAGTGTCAATTCTTACCTCAGTCATATCCAGTTTAATTTCAATATCTTCATCTAATTCAGGAGATGCAAATACTGCTGCAAAAGAAGTATGTCTTCTGTTACCAGAATCAAAAGGAGATTTTCTAACAAGTCTATGTATACCTGTTTCTGATCTTAACCAACCATAGGCGTAATCACCTGAAATAAATAAACTTGAACTTTTGATACCAGCAACATCTCCAGGTGACTGCTGTTCAACCTTTATTGCAAAACCCATATCTTCTGCCCATCTAGAATACATCCTTAACAGCATTTCTGCCCAATCTTGTGCCTCTGTTCCACCTGATCCTGCCTGTATATCTAGAAATGCATTACTCAAATCCTTTTCTTTAGAAAAATACCTTTTTGTTTCTAGATTATCTATGTCTTTATCAAGGCTCTGAAGTTCTAGTGACTGATCTAAAAGTTCTTTTTCGTCATTAAGTTCTTCAGAAATTTTAATTAATTCTTCAATGTCCTTAAATGAGCTTTCCAACTTATTGAACTCACCAATTTTTTTTTGTAATGAATTCTTTTCTTTATTAAGTGAATTTAATTTTTTATGGTCTTTCCAAATGACAGGATCTTCAAGTGTCTTTGAAATTTCATTTATTTTTACAATGATAGATTCAGGGTCAAAGGAACCCCCTAAGGTCATTTATTCTAGTTTCAGTTTTCCTAAGTTTGATGTCTATTTCGCTTTTATCCATTATTCAATATTTTAATTAATTCTTTTGCAGGAATGTAGCCCCCAATTTTTAATCCATCCTCTAGAAAAATAGTAGGTGTCCCCGTCACACCAAGTGTACGACCTAATATAAATTGATCCTCAACTGGATTTTGACATGTCAAAGTATCGACAGTTTCAGAATTTTTTAATTTTGTTATTGTTGCTTGTCTATCTTTGCTACACCAAGCACTAACCATTTTCTCATAGCTCTTTCCAAGCACACCGTCTCTTGGAAATGCTAAATATTGAATAGTTACTCCATTGTCCATCAAATTGCTAATTTCACTATGAAACATTCTGCAATAAGCACATTCAACGTCTGTAAATACTTTTAACTTGTGTTTTTCGCCTTTAGATTGAAATTCAATTACATCTTCTTCATTTATGTCCGATAGTAAATTATTAATAAGTCTCTTGGAGTATTGTTCATTAATGTTTATTGGGTAACTTCCGCTTAGGTCGATAAGCTCGCCAGTAAAAACAAACTTGAAATCTTTGGACACATAGAGAATGTTATTACTTGATACATTCAATGCATAAAAATTTTCAAGCGGTGATTCTGTAACAAAATTTAACTTAACTTCTGGTGGAAGAAGTTCTGAAACTCTCTGTTCAATGTCTTCCTCATAAGAACAGAGTATATTGCAAAGCAAAAAAAATAGTAAAAATTTCAAATTAACCCCTTGGATGATGCTTTTTGTGAAGGATTTTGAGTTTACTTTGTGCAACATGAGTATAGATTTGTGTTGTTGAAAGATCAGAATGTCCAAGAAGAAGTTGAACAGACCTCAAATCCGCCCCATTGTTTATCATATGTGTTGCAAATGCATGCCTTAATGTATGTGGAAAGATTTCTTTATCGATACCAGCTCTTTTTACGTAAATCTTTATTCTGTGCCAAAAACTTTGACGTGTCATTTTTTTACCATGCGTAGATAAATACACAAAAATTTGGTCTCTACCTTTTGAGAGTATTTCTCTATAGTCAGATAAGTAAATTTTTAGATACTTTATTGCTATGTCGCTTAAAGGAATTAACCGTTCTTTATTTCCCTTTCCAATTATTTGAACAGACCCTCTATTGAGATCTAGATTATTTAATTTAATCCCAACAAGCTCAGAAACCCTCATACCTGTCGCATACAGGGTGAACAACATTGATTTATCTCTTTGCTCAATATAGTGACCATCTTTTGGGGAGTCTAGTAAAGCATCAGTTTCAAAATTAGTTAGAGTCGTTGGCAAATAAAGTCCTGATTTTGGTGTCTCTACTTTGCTTGTTGGGTTTAAATCAATTTGATCAATTGAAATTAAATACTTGTAAAAGCTCTTAAGGGCCGAAATATTACGAGAAATTGTCTTTGATGACCTTCCTTTATCAAGCAAATGACTTAGAAAAGAGATAATTAGAAAATGATCAACGTCGATAACTTCTTTATTAATTTTTTTTAAAAAATCGTAAAAATTTAAAAGGTCGTTTTTGTATGAACTTAGAGTATTTTCAGATAAATTTTTCTCAAGCCAAGAATTATCGAGAAAGCTCTCGATTAAAAGTTTTGAATTGATCTGCACTAGCCGACTTTTTCTTTAATTCTAGCTGATTTTCCAGATCTTTCACGAATATAAAATAGCTTTGATTGTCTGACTAAACCTTTTCTTTTAACTTTAATTGATTCAATCAAGGGGCTATGAGTTTGAAAGGTCCGCTCCACCCCAACTCCATTTGATATTTTTCTTACTATAAAAGAGGAATTTAGTCCCTTATTTCTTCTCCCTATAACCAGCCCTTCAAATGCTTGCAGCCTTGTTCTTTGTCCTTCAGTGACTTTGACTTGAACTTCAACTGTATCACCTGTTCTGAAACTAGGTAAATCCTTTAGTTGATCTTTTTCAATTTTTTCAATTAGATTTTCAGTCATTGTCTCCCTCTAAAACTTTGATACTAGAAATGTACTGCTCTAATAATACCATTTCTTCATCTGAAAGTTGTAGTTCATTAAATAAATCTGGACGTTTTTGCTTGGTAACCCACAAACTATTAATATATTTCCACTCTTGTATCTTTTTATGATTTCCTGAAAGTAAGACTTTAGGGACTTTTTTTCCTAAAAAATTTTCTGGTTTTGTGTAACTATGGTGTTTTAACATACCATTGGCAAAACTATCGTTTTCGAAAGATTTTGAATTCCCCAAAACACCAGTTTTTGCTCTCGAAATAGCGTCAACTAAAACACATCCTGCAATCTCCCCTCCACTAATTACATAATCCCCAAGAGAAATTTCCTCATCAACTTCATTGTCTATAAATCTTTGATCTATCCCTTCATATCTACCTGAAATAATAGTTAGATTATTGTGTTCAGAAAGTTCCTTAGCTTTCTTGTGATTAAACCTACTTCCTTGTGGTGAAAGTAGAACCAAAGTTCCTTTTTTATCAAGTGATTTAACAGCATTTGTAAGGGGTATAGGAGACATCAGCATTCCCTCTCCTCCGCCATATGGTTTATCATCTAAAGTTTTATGCTTGTTAGTAGAAAATTTTTTAAGGTCAACTTTATTAATTGAGATTATTTTTTCCTTAATTGCTCTCCCAACTACACCATAATTAAGAGCATCATAAATCTCTGGAAATACTCCAATTAGATTAATATTCATACTTTTCCCAATCCACAATTATTTGTTTTTGATTTAGATCAATACTCTTAATATACATATTTTCAAAAGGTATGATTTCCTCCCCAGTATTACTCTCTACAAACAGGAGGTCTGATGCACCATGATTTTCTAATTTTGTAACTTTTCCAATATTATTGTCACCATTTATCACATTAAGGCCTATCAATTCATACCAATAGTACTCCTGATGATCTAATATAGGGAAGTCATCTTTTTTTGCAAAAACCTCTTTATTAATAAAGTTTTTAACAGAATCGACATTTTGGATGTTGCCTATTAGGCATAAAAAGTTTTTTTTATGTATTCGCTTAAAGATTAGGTCAATACAATTACCATCCTCTAGATAATATTCATTGAAATTTTCTATATTTTCTTGAGGGTCACAGTAAGAAATTAAGTTAATTTCCCCACTCAAACCATGAGTTTTCCCAAATTTACCTATAGGTATTAAGTCTATTTTTAGTCCTTCTTTGATTCGTCTGCTGGTGCATCGGCTTCGGCTTCGGCTGGTGCTTCGGCTTCGGCTTCGGCTGGTGCATCGGCTTCTAATTTTTCTTTTTCTTTAAGAAGCAATTTTGCTTTTCTCTTATTACGTTCCTCAGATTTTTTGTTTTCAATTTGTTCGATTTCCTCTGGAGTCATTAATGACCGCTTCACTAACATCTCTACTGTCTCACTTGATTTTGCTCCGACTGATTTCCAATAGTCATATCTCTCTTTATCGAGTTTTAAAGCTTGTTCTTTTGAATTAGCAATCGGGTTATAAAAACCAATTTTTTCAATATGATTACCATCTCTTTTCCTTCTTTTGTCAGAAACACAAATGTGGTAAAAAGGACGTTTTTTTGCCCCTGCCCTAGAAAGTCTTATAACTACCATTTTTGTTGTATAATATTTGAAAATGGAATTTTACAACTTTTCTATAAAATATTCACAGTTTATTTCTGTTTTTCTTGATTAATTTCTTAATTTACCAATATGGATAGCTTTTTAATAGGGATACTTATTATTTTAATAGTTTTGCTTATCTTGTCTGCATTTTTTTCTAGTTCTGAAACATCGCTCATGGCACTTAATCAAATTAAATTAAATGCTGCTGAAAAAAAAGGCCACAAAGGTGCTACAAGAGTCAATAAACTCAGAGAAAAGATAAATGAGGTCCTTGGAGTGATACTAATAGGAAACAACCTTGTAAATATCTCAGCTTCTGCTTTATTAACAGTTTTGATAATAAGAAGGTTTGGTGATGAGTACGTATGGATAGGTACTTTGATACTTACACTATTCATAATTATTTTTGCAGAAATTGCACCCAAAAACTTCGCTGCAAAAAAGCCAGAGGCCGTTGCTTATCCTGCTAGTAGACCCTTAGAAGTTTTAACAAATATTCTTGGTTGGTTTTCAAAAATACTCACAAACTTTAGCAACTCTTTAACTGGGACAAAAAGTGAAGAGAATTATTTTTCAAAAGGACTTAATAGAGAAGAGTTAAGATCGGTTTTAGATGAAGATACAGAAGAAGTTGACAAAGATGAAATGAATGCACTCAAATCATTGCTAGAATTGCGTGACTTATCTGTAGAAGATATTTTAATCCCAATTAATGAAGTGAAATCAATAAAACTAATGGAAGATTACGTCAAAAATGAAATAGAGTCAGATATTCTTTTACCAGTTTACAGAAATAACGAAGAAATTATTGGGTTTTTAGATTCGGCAAACATAGATAAACTTTCAAAGGATAATGACAATATCGAAGATTTTCTTATACCTCCATATTTCGTACCTGAATCAACTCAATTATTTTCACAACTAAAAAAATTTCAAAAAAATGGCAGTCAAGCAGCCATGGTTGTTGATGAGTATGGGTCAATTACAGGGATGGTTTTTCTGGAAGATCTAATTGAGCAAATAGTAGGAAGATTAAAACAAGAGGATGATGGCGATGGAATAGTAATGAATGATGATTTTTCTGTATTAGTTGAAGGCTCTATGAGTGTGAGAGAGTTAAATAAGTTTATGTCTTGGAAAATGCCGGAGGGTAAGGCTAAGACATTAAGTGGTCTCATAGTAGAGCACCTTGATGAAATACCAAAAGGGGATGTATGCATCGTTCTTGATAGCTACAAAATCGAAACGACAAAAATAGATAAAAATATTATCAAACAGGTCAAAGTTAGTAGAGTTTAATTAAAAGTAATACACCAATAAAGCATAAAATATTGTGAGTGCAACTCCAGAATGAATAACTGCCTTTACAGATTCAATCCATTTATTCATTTTGCCAAAAAGAACATTAAGCTCTATTAAAACAATCAGCGCTGTTCCAACCCAAAGGGAATAAGAGAACCAACCAGGTCCAAAATTTCCTCCTACAAGCAATGGATCATTTCCATAATTTATATGTGCGGAGTAGATCATGAAGTAAAGCATTGGAAAAGAAAATAATGTATTAGTTCTTGAGGCTAATGCTGCTTTTGCACCTGCAGCAGCAGCATCATCTGTTCCTGCTATAACTTTTTTTTGATTAGGCCAGATAATGAGCCAGACATTCAAAAACATAATAGTTGCCATTGTTGCACCTAGCGATATTCCTACATTATAAGCAAGTGGAATTTCAGAAACGTACCAAAGCAGATAAAGGCCAGTAATAAAAGTGAACATAGCTGCCCACCTAAAATACCAAAGTGCATTTGGTTGATGTTTTTGTAAAACATCTTTTTTTGCATCGGGGGTTGCTAATTTTAGATAACCAGAACCAACAAAATTAAAATAATAAAGCAATCCAATCCATGTAATACCAAAAAGAACATGTAAGAAACGACTGACTTGAGACCAATATTCGAAATATTCCATCTAATTCTCCCTATGAACATATTCTAGTTCAGAACAAAAAAAAAGGGAGCAAAAAGCTCCCTTTAAATGCGTTTTTTTTTCTTACATCATTCCACCCATATCAGGCATTCCTCCAGGAGGCATACCACCTACTGGTGGGGAGTCTTTTGTTGGAAGCTCCGAGACCATGCATTCTGTGGTAATCATCATGCCGCCGACAGAGCCTGCTGCTTGCAAAGCTGTTCTTGTAACTTTTGCAGGATCAATTATTCCCATCTTTAGCATATCTCCATACTCACCTGTAGCTGCGTTAAAACCCTCGGTGCCTTTGGAATTTTTAACATTTTCTGCAACAACTGAAGCCTCTTCTCCTGCATTACTGGCAATCGTTTTGAGTGGATACTCAAAAGCTCTCAAAGCAATGTTTATACCTGCTTGTTGATCTTCATTGTCTCCCTTAAGCGTGCCTATTTTTTGCAATGATCTTATTAGTGCAACACCGCCTCCAGGGACCACACCTTCCTCAACAGCAGCTCGTGTGGAATGCAAAGCATCTTCAACTCTAGCTTTCTTTTCCTTCATCTCTACCTCTGAACCTGCTCCTACTTTAATAACTGCAACACCACCAGCCAATTTTGCAACTCTTTCTTGCAGCTTTTCACGGTCGTAATCTGATGTTGTTTCTTCGATCTGAGTTCTAATTTGTTGCACTCGTCCTGAAATAGTTTGTTGTGAACCTGCACCGTCAACAATTGTAGTATTTTCTTTGTCCAAGACAACTTTTTTCGCTGTACCAAGATCTTCTATAGTTGTTGTCTCAAGCGAAAGTCCAACTTCATCAGAAATGACTTTTCCTCCAGTTAAAACTGCTATATCCTCGAGCATAGCTTTTCTTCTATCACCAAACCCAGGTGCTTTACAAGCAGCTACTTTCACAATCCCTCTCATATTGTTTACAACAAGTGTTGCAAGAGCTTCGCCCTCAACATCTTCTGCTATTATTAAAAGTGCTTTTCCAGCTTTTGCCACTGATTCAAGTAATGGTATTAGATCTTTAATATTGGAAATCTTCTTATCAAAAAGCAATACAAAAGGATCCTCCAAAACAACATTCATTTTGTCCTGATTGTTTATGAAATAAGGTGAGAGATAGCCTCTGTCAAATTGCATTCCCTCTACGACGTCTAATTCATTGTCAATACCTGAGCCTTCCTCAACTGTAATAACCCCTTCTTTACCAACCTTATCCATCGCCTCTGAAATAATTTCACCAACATCTGTGTCTCCATTAGCAGAAATTGAACCAACTTGAGCTATTGCAGAACTATCTTTACAGGGTGTTGAGAGCTTCTTTACTTCTCCAACAGCAGCATGTATTGCTTTATCGATTCCTCTCTTTAAATCCATCGGATTCATTCCTGCGGCAACAGATTTTAAGCCTTCGTTGACTATGGCTTGTGCTAAAACAGTTGCTGTGGTGGTACCATCACCTGCTTGATCGCTTGTTTGAGACGCAACTTCCTTTACCATTTGCGCGCCCATATTTTCGAATTTATCCTCTAGCTCTACTTCCTTAGCTACAGAAACACCATCTTTTGTAACAGTAGGTGAACCAAACGATTTATCTAGAATTACGTTTCTTCCTTTGGGGCCAAGTGTTACTTTAACTGCATCCGCTAAAACGTTAACACCATCAAGTAATTTTGCTCTGGCGATTTCTCCAAATTTGACATCTTTTGCTGACATATTTCCTCCTATTCAACTACTCCGTAGATTTCACTCTCATTTAAAATTAAAAACTCATCGCCTTCAATTTTGACAGTGTTTCCACCATATTGTCCAAATACAACATGATCACCAACTTTTAAATCAACTGGTGTCACTTTACCATCATCTGCTTTTTTTCCAGGCCCAACAGCTACGACTTCACCCTGTTGTGGTTTCTCTGTAGCGGATCCAGGTAAAACAATACCTCCAGCTGAGGTTGTTTCCTCATCTTGTCTTTTTACTACTACTCTATCCTGTAAAGGTCTAAGTTTCATTTGAGTACCTCCCAATAACTAAGTGATTATCTAGTATTTAAAGGGTATTTTTCAAGTTTTTTTGGAAAAAATAAAAACAAAAATACGCTAAAACAACCCCTAAAAAGTTTGCGAAAATATCAAAAAGCTCAAAACTTCTAAAATTTGTGAAAAACTGTGCTATTTCAAGACCAAAGCTAAATAAAAAAATAGTAGTGCATATTAAAAAAATATTTGTTTGTGACCTTGAGACAAGAGCAACCAAAGTCAATGCAAAATATGTCCCAAAATGTAATAAATTGTAATTAACAAAAAATTGCCCTTCAAAAGAAAATAATGAAAGTAATCCAATAGAAATCGCAAAAGCAATCGTAATCAATTTAAGGATAGACTTAATGTCTCTTGCTGAGCCTCGATGAAAATAAAATGAAATTATCACTGAGGGTATTCCAATGAAGCCACAAATTATAAAGAAATTATAATAATCAACTTGTTCTACTAATACACCAGAGTACCCCCTAAACAGGTATCCTGGAATCAACATTAAGGATGTAAAGAATGCATGTTGAGTTGCCGTAAAGCTTCTATCGATAAGAGATACCAGGTACGCTAAAAAACAAGCAGTTGCGAATGCCTGCGCAATGGTATCTACAAAATTAATTGTAATTAGATTCGTAAATGATGGGTAGAGAAATAGATAACTAAAAAGAACATTTGTGGAAAGTATCAAAATTGAACCAAAAAATAAGGCTCTAATTACAGTTGTTTTTTGAATTACTTTTACAGCTAAAAAAGCCCCAAAAAAAGTTGCAATAAAATTTCCAAGATTTTTGTAGGCGAGTTCTGCTCCCGAAAAACCTAAATCAGTGTATAAAGGATAAGCCATGTAGCCAAGAACCGTATCTGAGACCCTATAAAAAGCAATAAAAATTAGAACAATCACAAAATCCTTTCGCAAAATTAAATTTTTTATTGCATCAAAAAACTCACTGTAATTAAATTTATTCATGGCAACCTCATCAACTCTTTTTGATAAAAATGAAATACTAGAAAGCAAAATCAATAAAAGAGCTATTACTTTAAAAATGTCTGGCCAAGAAAGAATTCCTTCTTGAGAAAAAATTAAGCTTCCTAAAAGATACGAACCAATCCTCCAGCCTACGATATATGAACTTGCTAGTGCTGATACTTCATTAAACTTATCATATTCAACTCTGTACGCATCAAGTGAAATATCTTGAACTGATCCAAAGAAAAAAACTAACATAACCAAGAGAATGATCGCGCTGTAGTCAGCCTTTAGATCAATAAGTGATAGTGAAAAGACTAGAATAGCCAGAATCCATTGTGAAAATACTAACCAGCTTCTTCTTAAGCCTAATAAATTATAAAGAATTGGTATTTTAAATGAGTTAATGAACGGCGCCCAAGCAAAATTGATCGCTACAATTAAACCACCTAAAGATAACCATCCAATCTCAGCAAGTCCAATTTCTTCTGTTCTTAACCATCTCGTCAGACCAGCTCCAGTAACAAAGTACGGCAATGAAGCAGAAATTCCTAAAAAAATAAAATTTATTGGGGTCTTTTTAAGAACATCTATCATATTTTTATAATTCTCTCCCAATTGAACCAAGGACCTGGATCAGTCTTTCTGGTGGGTGCAATATCTGAGTGTCCAACAATCGCTTTCAAGGGAAATGAACTTTTAAGAATTTTAAGAATTTCATTTAATGCCTTATATTGTGCTTCTTCAAATGGTTCTTCTACACTCCCTTGCAGCTCTATGCCGATGGAAAACTCATTACAATTTTCTTTTCCATTGAATGATGATACTCCAGCATGCCAAGCAACACGATTAAAGGGTACAAACTGAAAAATTTCCCCAGTACGTTTTATGTAGATATGTGATGAAACATTCAGCTTCTGCAAACCTAGGAAAGATTTATGTTGTCTTAAGTCTAGAGAATTTAGAAAAAGTTTTTCAACGTTGTCATTACTGTACTCTCCCTGAGGTAAACTTATGCAATGGATTACAACTAGATCTACTTGAGAGCTCCTCTTTGAGTGATTTGGTGAGGCATGGAATACGACATCTGTTAAAAGCCCACTTTCAAATTTCAAATGCATTTTTATATTCTAATGCAAGGCTAAGGTTCTATTAAGTCTGCTGCTAATTTTCCTGAGTATGTCCCCATCGTCCAACCAAGATGCCCATGACCAGAATTATAGAAGATATTTTCTTTTTTTGATTGTCTTATAATGGGTACCATATCTGAAGACATTGGCCTTAATCCGGCCCAGGGAGTGTAATTATCAATTTTTACCTCTGGAAAAAGCTTTTCTACCCAATTTAGAAGTGGCTTAATTCTATTAGCCCTAATATCTTTGTTATATCCTGCTAATTCCGCTGTTCCAGCAATTCTAAGCTTATTGCCAAGTCTTGATGCGACAAGCTTATTTGGATCGTCAAGTAATGATACAAATGGTGCAGCTGATCTGGAAAGATCATCTTTTAAATCTATAGTTACTGAGTAGCCCTTCACAGGATAGATTCGAAAGTTGTCTCCAAATTTATTTGCAAATCTCTGTGTTTCCACGCCAGCACAAATAATCACTGAATCGAAATCTTGATCTCCTTTTTTAGTCAAAACTGTTTTTACTTTATCGCCAATAATATCTTGAACCTCTTCTTGAAAATGAAAGTTTACTGCATATTTTTTTTTAAGAATTTCCGATAGGTTAATGCAATATTTATGAATGTCTCCTGTAGCATCAGATTTAGTATAAATGCCACCCACTATTCCATTATTGCCCCTTAAAGAAGGCTCAATCTCAAAAATCTCATCCTGGCTTAGAACTTCCCATTCACAGCCCATACTTTCTATCCACCTCTTTTTCGAGATGGCTTTCTTAAGATCATTTTGTGAATTGTAAAAATGTATGATTCCTTTTTTCAAAAGATCAAATTCAATTCCCTCCTCATCTGCAATCTTGAAATAAAGATCTCTGGATTTTAAAGAAATTACAAATGCATTTTCAGAATTTTTTTTATACCTACCAAGAGCTGTCGTGAGAAAGAAATTTAATATCCACATGTATTTGCTATAAGTTCCCTTTGGATCAAGCAGATTTGGAATTGGGTTTAAAAGAAGTGGTGCATCATCTTTAAACATCCACTGAATACCTTTAGATACATTTTCCCACTGCGTCCAGGTCTCTGAGTTGCAGACGCTTATTTGTGCTCCATTTGAATAGCTCGTCTCCATCCCTGCGTACCTATTTGAATCATAGACAGAAACATGCATGCCTTTCTTTGCAAGAAAATAAGCAGTATTGATACCTAGTATCCCTGCTCCTATAACAGCCACTTTTTTTGTCATGCTAGTTCTTTTGGAAGTTTAAAGCTTATTGTTTCCTTATTATCTGAAAGATTTCTCAAAGATTTGTATCCTAGCTTCTTTAAATATTTTATTACATCCTGAACAATGTATTCGGGAGCAGAGGCACCTGCTGTTATTCCTATTTTATAAACATTTTTAAAAAAACTTTTCTCAAGGTTTTCTTCGCTGTCTACAAGCCATGCTTGTGCACCACATTTTTCCGCTAATTCTTTCAAACGATTTGAATTGGAACTTGTTTCTGAGCCAATAACTATTACACAATCACACTCAAGTGATAGTTGCTTAACGGCATCTTGTCGATTCTGTGTTGCGTAGCATATATCATCAGCACTTGGACCAATAATATTTGGAAATTTTTCTTTTAATAGTCCAATTAATTCTGCAGTCTCATCAACAGATAAAGTTGTTTGAGTTACAAATGCAATTTCCGTGTTACGAATGGACAGCTTTTCTATATCACTGGCAGATTCAACCAGAAAAATTTTTGATTTTTTTCCTTTCGGATGTCTTCCAAGAGTACCAATTACTTCGGGGTGTCCTTTGTGTCCAATTAGAATAATATCTCTTCCTTTTTCAGCATGTTTTTTTACCTCAAGGTGAACTTTAGTTACAAGAGGGCAAGTTGCATCAAAGTATTTAAATTCTCTTGCAATTGCTGAGTCCTCAACATCTTTACTCACACCATGAGCACTAAAAATTGCAATTGCATTATCTGGGATTTCCTTTACTTCCTTTACAAATCTTACACCTTTTGATTCTAATTTTTCGACGACATTTTTGTTGTGAACTACATGATGTCTCACATACACTGGATCGCTGTAGCGATCCAAAGATCTCTCAACTATATCAATTGCTCTTTCAACTCCCGCACAGAAACCTCTTGGATTAGCTAAAATTATTTCTTTACTTTTCACTTGTATTTAATATCCACTCAAAGATTAGAATTATAGCTCCTATTGTAATTATGAGATCTGCTAAATTAAAGACAAATAAAGATGTGTCTAGAAATCTTAGATGAAGAAAATCAGTCACAGAACCGAAGAATATCCTTTCAATAAAATTCCCTAAACCACCAGAGAGTATGAATAAGAAGCCAATTTTTTGTCTGTACGACACAGACTTCTTATATTCATTAAACAAAAAAAGTAATGCAAAAAAGATGATAATTAATAACAGAGACTTTAATACTAGGCTATCTGAGCTGAGCAAACTCAAAGCAATGCCGGTATTTTTTATCAAAATATAATCAAGGATTCCTGGGACAAGTGTCATTGAACTTGGTTCAAAATAATTTAAAGCAAATTTTGAAACTAAGTCAAAAAATAGAAGGGTAAGAAAAATGTATGTTGGCTTCACTGTTAAAAATAAAATCTAGTCTCACCATTTCCACTCATATTGTCATGACATCTACCACATATCCCGTCATCACCTACAGTCTCAACTTTATGCCAGCACCGAATACATTTTTGGAAATCAGACTTCTCCACAATCATATTTTCCTTCCCCTCTTTTAAGATTAAATTTGAGCATATAAAAAACTTGTTTAATTCATCTTCAAGTGGCTTGATTAGGTCATAATGCTCTTTGACTAATGATATCTCAAGGTCTGCATCAAGAGCATTTTTTATTTTTCCCTTTTGCCTTTCAATTTCAATCTTCTGATAAGCTTTTTCCCTTAAATTATCCAAGATTGAATAAAGTTTAGTTTCCTCTTCATTAAGCTCAAAACTGATGTCTTCCCATTCCAACATGAAAACTTCATGTCCCTTCTTAGGATAAAGTTCCTCATAGAATTCATAGCTCGTAAAAGATAAAATAGGGCTTATTGTCTTAATCAAAAAGTCTAATGTCATCTTAATCGTAAATTGCGCTGAACGCCTCCCAACCGAAAGAGATTGCATGGTATAAAGCCGATCTTTTATTATGTCTAGATATGATCCTCCTAGATCATTGACACAGAAATTCAAAAGTTTTGAAGTAATTAAGTGAAAGTTATAGTTGGAATAGTTATCGCGAATTTCCAATTGAAGCTGTCGTACTTTATCAAGCAGAACTTTATCAAGGAATAGAATATCTTCTTGGTTAAAGTCGTCATCATAATCATAAAGGTTTGAAACCATAAAACGCATGGTATTTCTTATTCTTCTAAACCCATCCATTGATCTACTAAAGATGTCTTCTGAAAAAGACATCTCACCCCTGAAATCATTTGATGCAATCCAAAATCTTAAAATGTCTGCTCCTGATTTGGATATTACCTCTTGCGGGGTAACTACATTTCCAATTGATTTAGACATTTTTTTTCCATCTTTATCTACAACAAAGCCATGAGTCAAAACAGATTTATATGGAGATTGTCCTTTAATGGCAATTGAAGTCAGTAAAGAAGATTGAAACCAACCCCTGTGTTGATCACTCCCCTCTAAATACAGATCTGATTGCGTATTAGGGCCGTACAAATTATCAATGACACAAAAGTGAGATATCCCTGAGTCAAACCAAACATCAAAGATATCTTTTGATTTTTCAAAATTTTCTTTTTCGAATTTTAGATCTAATTCTTCCCATGCGTCGATACCATTACTTTGAATTTGTTTTGCTGCTTGATTAAAAATTTCTGTCTGTTTTGGATGAGTATCACCTGTTTCTTTATCATAAAGAAGAGTTATTGGGATTCCCCAATCTCTTTGTCTTGATATACACCAGTCCGGCCTATCCTTGAGCATGATCTCCATCCTCTCTTTGCCCCAAGAAGGAAAAAACTCTACATCCTTAAGCGCTCTATTTGCGCCATCAATTAGGCCAGATTTTTCCATCGAGATAAACCACTGTGGGGTAGCCATGAATAATAACGGTGTCTTGTGTCTCCAACAATGTGGATAACTGTGATGATATGCTTCATGATTTAGGAGAGCGTTTGTATCTTCAAGTTTTGCAATAACTTCTTCATCGACTTTTCTTACATGAATCCCAGAAAAAAACTCAACTTCATTTTTGTAGCAACCATTGCTTCCAATGGGATTAATTGTCTCAATTCCATTTTGCTTGCATACATTAAAATCGTCTACACCATGGGCTGGAGCAGTGTGAACACAGCCTGTACCAGTTTCGGTTGTAACATGATCTCCGTGCAAAATTTTAGATCGCCTTTTAAACAAAGGATGTATAGCATCGAGATCTAAGAGCTGCTCTCCTTTAAATTCGCCAAGATCTTCAATAATTGTTGTTTTCCATCTATTCATACAATCTTGAATTAAATCTACAGCAATTATTAGATATCCCTTTGAAGTATTTAAAATCGAATAATTGAGATTTTTATTTACACAAATAGCCTGATTGCCAGGAATTGTCCATGGAGTTGTAGTCCAAATTACTATCTCTACATCTCCATTTATCTTGTTAGAAATCCTATCGCTGAATATTTTCTTAGAATCTTCTGAAAGAGGGAACTTTACATCAATTGAATTTGAAATCTTGTCAATATACTCTACCTCAGCCTCTGCAAGCGATGATCCACATTCAGGGCACCAATGCACAGGCTTAAAACCCTTTTCAACATGACCATTATGAAAAATTCTAGAAAATGCATTTACTGCATCTCCTTCAAATTCTTGGTTTTGGGTAACGTAAGGATTTTCCCAATCTCCCAAGACACCCAAACGAATAAAGTCCTCTTTTTGCAGGAGAACTTGCTCACTTGCATATTCTCGACATAAATCTCTAAATTCTTTTCTTGAAAGTTGCTTTCTTTTTTTTCCGATTTTCTTTTCAACTTGCTGTTCTATTGGTAAACCATGACAATCCCATCCAGGAGTATATGGAGCATCAAAACCAGCTAAACTTTTTGATTTTACGACTATATCTTTAAGAACCTTATTGACGGCATGGCCTATATGTATCTTTCCATTTGCATATGGTGGTCCATCGTGAAGAATAAATCTTGGCTTCCCTTTTTTGCTAAGTCTTATTTTTTTGTAAAGGCCCCTTTCATTCCAGTCTTCAAGAAATTCTGGCTCTCTCTTATTGAGACCTGCTTTCATAGGAATGTTTGTATTCGGCAGATTCAGCTTTAGATCTTTCTTTTCATTCATAATTTGGAATTAAACTTTTTGCAGTTGTTATGTCAATTTGTATTTGATCTTTAAGATCTTCAATATTATTAAATTTGATTTGATCTCTTATTTTACATAAGAACTCAACTTCTAGCTTCTTATCATAGAGATTTCCGCTGAAATTAAATAAATTTACTTCTAATGACTGGCTACGATCGTCAAAAGTTGGTTTTGTCCCGAAATTAGCAATACCAAAAAATTTTTCTTTTTCCAGACCGCATTTGCAAAGGAAAACCCCACTAAAACAAAAATCATGGTTATCAATTTGTATGTTTGCCGTGGGTGAAAGAATTTTCCTACCAATTTTTTTACCTCCTTTAACAGACCCGGTAAGTTTATATGGTCTTCCCAATAACCTCTTCGTTTCATCAAAGAGGGAATTTGAAAGACATTCTCTTACCCTCGAGCTGCTAACTCTTTGTTGATCATATTCAAAGTCGTTAAAAACTATTAAATCAATATCAGCTTCTGAGCAAAGTTTCAGCAAACTATGAATATCACCAACTCTATCTTTCCCAAATCTAAAATCGCGCCCAACTATTATCGCTTCAGTTCTATCTTTTAAAAAATTATCAAAAAAATTATGATCACTTAGACTTCTAATTTTTTCATCAAATGCAATATATTCTATTATGTCTATGCCTAGACCTTGGATGATATTGTCTTTATCTTCCTGATTCAAAATTCTTTTTTTGTTGAGCTTAAAAAATTCAAATGGATAAGGATTAAAAGTGATAACCTTTGAGCTACATTTTCTTTTTTTAGATAGTGAAATCACCTCATTTATTAATGCTTTATGGCCTAAATGAACACCATCGAAGTTTCCTATTGTTAGGATATATTTCATAATAAAAAACCTCCTGCAGCGAAGGTTGCGCAAGTAGAAGTAAAGATTATATTTAGTATTTTTTTATCTCTAAGATTCTCATTTAAATATACCAAAATTTGTGCAGTTAAAAATACTAAAAAAACACTTATTGACGTTGCCAGTGCAAGCCCTACATGTGAAAAATGTAGTACAAAAATGAATAAATAGTTAAATATTAGATTTAAGAGCAAAGATAATATACCTAATTTCAATACTAAGTCTGTCCTTGAGATTGCAAAAAAAACAGAATTATAAAATTTGTTGTACATTAGAAACGGTAATGCAACTGAATATGCTATCAAGCTGTTTGCAGTGTTGACAGTATCTAAGGCATTGAATTGGCCTCTTTCAAATAATAATCTTATTACCTCTTGTGAAAAGAAAGCTAGAAATATAAATGACGTGAAGCCAATAATGCTTAAAGCTAGGATCGCTCTGTTACTTCTCTCCTTGAAGATTTTAAAATTTCTTTTACTAAAAGTTTCAGCCAAGTCAGGAAGGGAAACAATTGCTATAGCAACTCCAAATAATCCTAATGGAAACTGTACAAGTCTCTCTGAGAGATAAAGCCAGGTTGGACTTCCTGTCACTAAGAAAGATGCAAATACTGTGTCTACCAAAATATTGAGCTGGTAAACGCCTGCAGCAAAAATTGCTGGAACAAATCTATTGAAAAAACTACTGAGTTGATTTTTCTTCAATGAAAAAACAAGTCTCGGAAAATACCGAAGTTGAAATGAAAAAACAGTATTAAGCAAAAGTTGAAGTGAACCTGCAACTAAAATCGATGTCCCTATAATTCGTAAATCTAGCTGCTCTGCATTTAAAGCAAAAATAATTAGGCTAAGATTAAAAATTATTGGAGTTGCAGCGAAGACTTGAAAATGCTTTTTTGAATTTTGAATAGCTCCAAAAAAAGCAACCAGTGAAATAAGAAAGATATAGGGAAAAATTATCCTTAAGAAAGCTACCGAGTCAGAAAATTTTTGATCGTCTGCAACAAAACCTGGTGCAAAAACTCTTACAAAGCTTTCGGGAAAAATCTCAACTACAGTAACAAAAAGCAGTAACGAAACTACTAATAATGTAAAGATCTGATTAAGGAGACTTTTTACGTTTTTATTAGCCTCTATAATGCTTGGAACAAGTGATTGTGACATTGCACCCTCTGCAAAAAAGCTTCTAAAAACATTCGGGATTCTAAAAACTACAACAAATATGTCATGGATAGTGCTGGCTCCAAGTGATGAGGAAATTACCAAGTCCCTCAGATATCCAAAAATTCTAGAAAGAAGAGTTAAAAATGAGAACCCAAATGTTGATTTCCAGAATCTTGAAATTCTCAATTATTCCTTTGTTGAGTCAAAATCAAGTGATATTGAATTAACACAATATCTAAGACCTGTTTTTTCTTTTGGCCCATCTTCAAAAACATGACCGAGATGTCCATCACAATTTGAACAAAGAATTTCAACCCTAGGTCTACCAAAAATAGAGTTATCTTCCTGGTACTTAATTGCATCTTCATTTACAGATTCGAAAAAACTTGGCCATCCGCATCCTGCATCGTATTTCGAGTCCGACTTAAACAACTCTGCTGCACAGTTCTTACACTTATAGACACCTTTTTCAAAAAAACTATCAAATTTACCTGTGAAAGGCCTTTCTGTTCCCTTATCTTTTAGAACGAAAATTTCTTCGTTGGTCAGTGACTTATTAATTTTCTTCATTAATTGTTTTTGTTAATTGTACTATTTTTAGTTTGTTTTTTTAGCTGATATAAAAATTTCAAAGAGGATAATTAAATCCTAATTTTGTAATCTTCCTAACCAAAACATTATCTGAGAGATTGATTATTTGTATTTGATCAAAACCAATTCTTTCATTGTAATCATCACGAACTTGCTTAAATCTTACAGGTGAAAAAGAGTCTTCTTTAGGATTATAAGTGTTTAGGATTAAAGTTACCGGCAGTCCATACTTATTAATTTCAGCTTCTACTAGAGTTTCATCGACTTCAAGCTTATAAATTTTTGGCAAAGCTGTAATATTATTTTGAATTCCTAAAAACTTTATCACATGCTCATATGCCATCTTTGTCATTTCAAACCTTGATGATTGTGTGTGTCCTGCTATGTGAGGAGTTGCTAAAAAGGTTTTTTTACAAAACTTTGCTGAAATATTAGGCTCATTAATAAAAACATCTGATATGAGCTTGCATTTATCCTGTTGATGGAAGTGGTTTTCATCAACTATTCCTCCTCTTGATGTATTAATGATAACTGCATCACTGTTTACTTTCCTCAAGAATTTTGCGTCTAAATAATATTTGGTTTTGTTTTTTCCTTCTGTTGTATAAGGAACATGAAATGTAATTAATTTATAATCTGAAAGATTATCAAGTTTTTCAAGAGAAGACTCTTTATATGGATCATAAGAATCATAGGAAAAGTTGTATTCTTTAAGAATATCGATAACCATACTACCTATCTTCCCTACTCCGATAACAAGAATTTTATCGATTTCTCTCTGAAATAGATTTAATTTCAGCAATAGTGCTAGACAAGAGATCGTATACTCCTGAACTGCTTTTGCATTTGCACCAGTTGAAAATTTTAGAGGAATATTTTGACGAGATAATATGCTCTTATCTATATGGTCTTCACCTGTTGATACAGAACAAATTAATTTTATTTTTGATGAAATAGCTCTGCCATGGGTGCTATAGGTTGATCTAATGACCACTATGGAATCGTGATTTATGTCTCCAATATTAAAAGAATTATCAGAAAATTTTTCTATTTCCATTCCAAGGCCTCCAAAGAATAATTCTTGGTAGGGAATATTTTTATCAATAAGTAACTTCATTTATTTGGCCATAAAAGTGATTTTAACCATCCCAAAAGGGAGTTACCTTTTAGTGAATTTTTCTCTATTATTTGTAAGTCATTGAGATATGTTGATGTGCTGCTGAATAACTCTTTTCTTGTTTTAAACTCTTTTAGATCAAGTTTCCTGATTTCTTTTGCAGGGTTGCCAGCATAGACTACATTTGCTGGAACATTGCCACTCACAACCGAACCAGCACCAATGATCGAATTTTTTCCAATCTTTGTTCCTTTGAGAATAACCGCTCGATCTCCAATCCAAACGTTTTCATCGATAACTACTGGTTTGGGAGTAGCTACATAATCAGTTCTGTCATAAATTCCATGCCAGTCGGAATCAGTGATAATTACATCAGAGGCTATCATGGAAGATTCTTTTATTACTATCTTTTCTGCTGCTCTTATAACTGAGCCAGGCGATATCAATACATAGTTGCCTATTTCAATCTCACCATCTAATTTATCTGTTTGCCAGGTAGAGAGGTCAATCTTTTTATTAGATGAACATATCAGGGTTACATAGTCACCCAAGCTTATATTCACGCCAAATGTTTTTAAATGGATTGGCTTTAGAATCATTACGTTTTTTCCAAAATTTTTGAACCTTGGTTTCAAAAAGTGATGGATATAGAAAGCGCTTATTGCTGTGAAAAGCTGTTTTAACCAATATGGTCTATTGTCTTTATTCATAATCTTTTAGTCTGGTAATTATAAGATAGAATACCAACTTGTGATGATAACCCTTAACTTTAAAAACTTTATTAAAGAAGGAAAGATTTTTTTGAAACTGGGTCTGCCAATCCTTGGAAGCCAACTCGTAATGTATGGAATGACGACGACTGACTACATCATGGCAGGTTATTCAAGTTCAGATGACCTTGCTGGTGTTGGCTTAGCAGCAGCAATATTTAATCCCATTTTCTTTTTATCTGCAGGATTAATGTTTGGAATAACACCAATTATTGCTCAACATTTTGGTGCAAACGAGAAAGATGAGTTAATAATAAAGTCGCGTAAATTTTTGTGGACAGGTTTGCTTGTAGGGATAGTCTTTTTTTTGTTCCTGCAAAACTCTGGATTTATCTTTAACTTTCTAGATACTGAAGTGAATGTTAAGCAAATAAGTCTTGGTTATCTCTATGCTATTTCTTTTGGGGCTGTACCTTTAACAATATTTCAAGCATTGAGAGGTTACAGTGAGGGAATAACTCAAACAAAAGTTGTTTTCTTTTTAAATGCTTTTGGTTTTGTAATTAATATCCCGTTAAATTATCTGTTTATATTTCACTTTGACTTCGGTGGGGTTGGTTGTGGTATTGCTACAGCAATTGTTGCTTGGATTGGAGTGTTATTATTTTTTCTAATAACAGGCTTTTCGAAGATATATTCAAAATTCAGTATTTATGGAAAGTTCATCTGGCCAGATCTTAAAAGTAATTTAGAATTATTTAAAATCGGTATGCCTATAAGTTTTGGTATTTTTGTTGAGCTTAGCATGTTTAGTGGCGCAGCTTTGATAATATCTTTTTTTGGTTCAAAAATGTTAGCAGCTCATGCGATCTCTATAAATTTAGCTGGATTGTTTTTTATGATACCTCTATCGTTAGGTTTATGTACTGCAGTAAGAGTTGGGAATTTAATTGGTGAAGGAAACTTTCCCAAGGCAAATTATGCATCAAATATTTCAATTCGTATCTCTTTATTTTTGGCAATATTTACCCTGTGTCTAATTATTATTTTTAAAGAATTTCTTATTAGTATGTATTCAAGAGATGAAGCTGTTGCAGTTATAGCATCATCTCTATTAATTTTTGCTGCTATTTTTCAAATTCCTGACGCAATAGGCTTTAGTGCAATCGGATCTTTAAGAGGTCATAAAGATACATTTGCCACCATGGTAATTATGATTATCTCGTATTGGTTTTTTGCAATGCCTGTAGGTGTCTATCTCGCATTTAACCAAACTTTTGGGTTGCCTACTGAAGCATGGGGAATATGGCTTGGCATGATTTTAGGGATCTCTCTGAGCGCTATTTTAAACTTGTTGCGCTTGAAATATAAAAAGACGAAGTTAAAGACAATTTAAAAGTTTTGAGCCAATGCTATTTAAATCTGTAACGACAGTGACTCCCGCTGCTTCGAGAGCTTTAAATTTATCTTCAGCCGTTCCTTTTCCTCCTGAAATGATTGCCCCAGCATGACCCATTCTTTTCCCTTTTGGTGCAGTAACACCTGCTATATAAGACACAACTGGTTTGGTTACATGATCTTTTATGTACACTGCAGCTTGTTCTTCAGCAGAGCCACCAATTTCACCAACCATTACGATAGATTCTGTCTGAGGATCATCTTGAAACATCTTTAAACAATCAATAAACGTAGTTCCATTTATTGGATCCCCACCGATTCCTATGCAGGTGCTTTGACCTAAGCCCACATCAGTTGTTTGCTTGACCGCCTCATAGGTCAATGTTCCAGATCTTGAGACAATACCAACACTACCTTGCATATGGATGGAACCTGGCATTATCCCAAGTTTACATTTTCCGGGAGAAATTACTCCGGGGCAATTTGGACCTATTAATCTTGTTCCGGGATTCTTACTCAATAAGTTTGTAACACTAATCATATCAAGAACAGGAACGCCCTCTGTGATGCAAATTATCAATTCTATTCCAGCTTCAATAGCCTCAATTATGGCAGCTTTAGTAAATCTTGCAGGAACAAAAATAACACTTGTGCAGGCAGACGTTACATCAACTGCTTCCTTTACATTTTCAAAAACAGGCTTTCCAAGATGAATGCTACCACCTTTCCTTGGAGTCACACCTCCAACAATATTTGACCCATATTCAAGGCATTGCTCTGCGTGCATAGTAGCTTGTGAACCAGTAAAGCCTTGAAAAATAGCTTTTGTATTTTCATCGATTAGGACACTCATTTCACTAAACCTATTACCTTTTTTGCAGCATCTTCCAATGAATCTTCTCCAATTACATTTAAATTTGATGCATTTAAAATTTCTTTCCCCTCAGTTGATTTATTTCCCTGAAGTCTTACCACGATTGGAACTTTTACAGATATCTCACTAATAGCTTCAATTATTCCTTGTGCTATTAAGTCACACCTCACTATTCCCCCAAAAATATTTACAAGAATTGCTTTTACACTTGAATCAGAGAGTATAAGTTTAAAGGCTTTAGATACTCTTTCTTTTGTTGCTGTGCCTCCAACATCCAAAAAATTTGCAGGACTTCCATCATAAAGCTTTATCGTATCCATAGTACCCATTGCTAAGCCTGCACCATTCACCATGCAACCAATGTTTCCCTCTAAAGATACATAACTCAAGTCATTTTCATTTGCTTCATTCTCTCTATCGTCCTCCTGTGAGATATCTTTCAATCTCAGAATATCTTCATGCCTGAATAGGGCATTATCATCAACATTAATTTTTGCGTCCAAGCACATTAAGTCCCCAAACTTATTTACAACCAAGGGATTTATCTCGAGAAGGCTCAAATCTTTCTCTATAAAAAGTTTGGAACACTTTTGAAGGATTGATTTTAATTGTAGGGTTTGTGAATTATTTAAACCAAGTTTGGGAGCAAGCTTTTGCACTTCCATATCTGAACACTCAAAATTGTGATCCAGCTGGATATTGAAGATTTTATCTGGTGTTTTTTTTGCAACCTCCTCTATATTCATCCCTCCAGAGGGAGATAATATTATTGAAACAGACTTATTTACTCTATCTACAATAAAGCTTAAATAGAGCTCCTTTGAAATATCAGTAAGCGTTTCAAGTGAGATAATATTTACTGGAAGGCCTTCATTACCAGTTTGGACAGTGACAACTCTCTTTCCCAACCATTGATCGACGAAAGCATTAATATCAGAAATTCCTTTACAAATCTTCACACCCCCCACCTTGCCTCTGCCACCAGTATGAGCTTGTACTTTTGCCACACATCCTGCATCAGCATTTATTGCCCTTGCTGCAATTTCTATATCATCTTTTTTACGAATCAAGGATCTTTTTGAAACACTAATTTCGTATTGCTCTAAGAGATCTTTAGCCTGAAACTCATGCAGGTTCATTAATTACCTATATGAATAGCTTGCTTGTTCACAGCAAGGGCTGCTTCATGTAAAGCCTCAGAAACTGTAGGGTGGCTAAACATTGTTAAACCAAAATCCTCTGAACTTGCAGAGAATTCCATACCAATAAGCCCTTGTTGAAGAATTTCTGAAGCTGACGGACCAAATACTTGAATACCAACCACTTCATCTGTATCTTGATCTGATACTACTTTTACAAGTCCAACTGAATCTCCTGAGGCGAGTGCTCTGCCACTTGCTGCAAATGGAAAGCTTCCCTTCTTAACTATGGCACCCTCTTGCTTTGCTTGTTTCTCAGTTTTTCCTACCCATGCAATTTCTGGATGCGTATAAATTACTGATGGTACCAAGTTATAATTAACCTCCATTTTTTTTCCAGCAATTCTTTCAGCGACCATCACACCCTCTTCCATTGCTTTGTGCGCAAGCATTGGACCTCTGACAATATCACCTACTGCGTAAATATTTTCTATTTTTGTTTGACAGAACTCGTTTACCTCAACAAAACCATTTTCGTCTGTCTTTAAACCACAATCTTTATGTAGAAGGTTTTCTGTAAAAGGCTTTCTTCCAACTGCAACAACCACCTTATCAAAACTTTGTAGTTCTTCTTTCCCATCAACCGCTATAGTTAATTCCACGCCGTTCCTGCTCTTTTTTGATCCTGTCACTTTTGCTCCAAGATTTATATTAATTCCTTGATTTGAAAATTCTCTTTGTATAACGCGCACTACGTCACTATCTAGCATGGGCAGTAATGTTTGCTCTGCTTCAAAAACTTTGACCTCAGCGCCGAGTCTTGTCCATACACTTCCAAGCTCAAGCCCTATTACACCTCCACCTATAATCGCCAACCTTTTTGGTATCTCTGTGAACTCTAAAGCGCCATAACTGCCAATAATTGATGATCCATTCCAAGGCACAGAAGGGATATATGTTGGTCGTGATCCGGTGGCAAGTATAATATTTTTAGATTTATATATTTTTTTCTTACCTTTAGCGTTGGTTACCTCAACGGTGTGTTGGTCCACTAAGGTGCCTTTACCATGGATTGATTCGACTTTGTTATGCTTAAAAAGTTGTCCGACACCTCCTGTAAGCTTCTCAATAATTTGGTCCTTTCTATGCATCATGACGTCAAGATCAATTGACGCTTTCCCTGTTTTGATCCCATGTTCTAAAAGCTCTTTTTTCAATTGATAAAATTTGTAAGAAGAATCAAGCAAAGATTTTGAAGGTATGCATCCAACGTTTAGACATGTACCACCAAGTTTAACTTTATTGTCTTTTGTTGAGTCAAATTCAACACATGCCGATTTTAAACCTAGCTGGGAGGCCTTAATAGCTGCGACATATCCCCCTGGACCACCTCCAATTACAAGAACATCATAATCCATCTATACTCCTAAAATCATTGACTCTGGTGACTCTAAAGACTCTTTCATTTTTACTAGAAATGTTACAGCATCTTTGCCATCTAGCAAACGATGATCGTATGTTAACGCAAGATACATCATTGGCCTAATTACCACGGTACCATTTATTGCTACAGGTCTGTCTTGAATTTTATGCATACCTAAAATGGCTGATTGGGGAGGATTTAAAATTGGAGTAGATATTAGAGATCCAAAAACACCACCATTAGAAACTGTAAATGTCCCGCCAATCATCTCTTCGATAGAAAGACTTCCCTCTCTTGCCTTATTTGATAGCTCCAAAATACTTTGTTCTATTTCAGCTATATTTTTGTTTTGCACACCTCTAACAACTGGTACAACGAGACCACGTTCTGTTGAAACAGCAACACCAATATCCTGAAACCCATGGTAAATAACGTCATCATTATCCATTGATGCATTTACTATTGGCATATCTTGCAAAGCAATACTGGCAGCCTTAAGAAACAACCCCATAAAACCAAGTTTTACATCATACTTTTTTTGAAAAGATTCTTTGTATTTTTCTCGCAGATTTTTTACCTCCATTAAATCAACCTCATTAAATGTTGTAAGCGAAGCTGTTTGTTGCTGTGATTCAACCAGCCTTTTTGCAACTACAGAACGCAACCTAGTCATAGGAACCCGTTTAGAATCTAAACCAACATTTATTTTAGTGTCATTTGTTTTTGTTGTGTCCTCCGCAATAGTTTGAGCATTTAAGACATCATTTTTTGTTACCAAGCCTTTTTTTGAAGTTGCCTTTATAAATTCAGGATCTATGTCTTTTTCAAGAAGTAATTTTTTTGCCGCTGGCCCCATTCTCAAGCCTTTTGAAATGCTTGAATTATCAACAGTAGTTTTTGTTTCTTCCAAAGTTATTATATTTTTCTCAATATCTTTTGATTTTTCTTCCTTAACTTTGTCTTTTATTGTTGAAACTTTCTTATTTTGTGAAGGATCCTTAGTATTTTTAACTGATACTTTTGATATTTTATTTCCTTCAACGAAAGTGGCTATTACTTCAGAGCTTTTGATTGTTGAACCCTCAGGTGCAATAATCTTTTCCATAACACCATCCTTCATTGCTGTAACCTCAATAACCACTTTATCAGTTTCAATTTCTGCGAGTACTTCGTCTTGCTCAATAGAGTCTCCCTCTTTTTTTAGCCATGATGAAAGAGTTCCCTCAAAAATTGATTCTGGGAATTGTGGTGATTTAATATCTTCGGCCATCTTAATATTCTATATCTCAAGAGCTTTTGTAACTATCTCTTTTTGACGTTTGTGATGGTATTTTTGATATCCACCTGCAGGTGCAGCCGAAGCATGACGAGCAACTACATTTAACTTATACCCTTTTTTTGTTGCGTTTAGAACTCTCTCCAAACGATGCCTAATCATCAGCCATGCACCCATATTTTTTGGTTCCTCTTGAACCCATACAAACTCTTTACACTTAATGCTTTTTGTAAAGCTAATTAGCTCATTTTCTGGAAAAGGATAAAGTTGCTCAATTCTTAAAATCTGAATGTTTTTAATTTTTCTTGAGTCTAATTCTGCTTTTAGATCAAAATATACTTTTCCAGAACATAAAATAACTTTTTTAGGTTGTGTCTGTGCATTATCGATTATTAAATTTTTAAAAGCTCCTGTGTGCAAATCCTCTAGGGTCGAAGTTGCCATAGGATTTCTAAGTAAGCTTTTTGGTGTCAAAACTACCAGGGGCTTTCTTATTGGCCTTATAGCCTGTCTTCTTAACAAATGGAAAATTTGAGCTGGCATTGTTGGAATGCAAACTTGTATATTATCGTGGGCACATAGCTGCAGAAACCTTTCCAATCGACAACTGCTGTGCTCAGGTCCTTGGCCTTCATATCCATGAGGCAAAAACATTACAAGTCCTGACAATCGGCTCCATTTCGTTTCTGCGCTTACTATAAACTGATCAATAACAACTTGTGCAACATTAACAAAATCACCAAATTGTGCTTCCCAAATTACCAGTCCTTCAGGCCAAGTGGAGGCATACCCGTATTCAAAACCTAAAACAGCTTCTTCTGAAAGCAGAGAATCATAAATTTCAAATTTCTTATTTCCTTTATTTAAATTGGACAAAGGAACACTCCCAAGACCTGTGTTCTGATCTTTTACAACTAAATGTCGATGAGAAAAAGTGCCTCTTCTAGAATCTTGACCTGTCATGCGTACTGGATATCCTTGTCTTAAAAGTGTTGCATAAGCTGCCATCTCAGCAAAACCCCAATTGATTCTTGAACCTCCCTCAAGCATTAATTTTCTTTCTTCATAAAGCTTCCTAACTTGTCTTTGCAAATCAATATCTTCACCAAAGTCAAATCCAACTTTCATTACTTCACGCAGAAGTTCAGAATTTACTGAAGTCTGATATGTTAAAGATAAATTTGGCTTTAAGTAAGGCGTCCAATCAAAATGGATCGAATGGTCAGGATCTGTAGCCATTGACTCTGCAACCATTTCACCTCTCTGCATATGCTTACGATACTCTGACTTGAATACGTTTACTGCCTCAGAATTAACACTGCCAGATTTAATTAATTTTTGAGAATACAGGTCTGTAACTGTATCTTTGGAAGAAATTTCTTTATACATTAATGGCTGTGTGGCGAATGGCTCGTCACTTTCATTGTGGCCTCTCCTTCTGTAGCAAATAAAATCTAAAATAATATCTTTATTAAAATGGTTTCTAAAATCTACAGCAAGCTTAGCTGCCATCACACATGCCTCCGGATCATCTCCATTTACATGAATTATTGGCGCATCAATCATCTTTGCAACATCAGTACAATAATCTGTAGAACGTGCATCGTCTTTCAAGCTCGTGGTAAAGCCAATCTGGTTGTTAACAACAATATGCACTGTCCCACCAACTTTATAGCCTCTGGTTTGAGAAAGTTGTAATATTTCCATCACAACGCCCTGTCCAGAAAAAGAAGCATCACCATGCATTAAAATTGGAACAACCTTTTCATGATTTGTATCTAATCTTCTATCTTGTCTTGCTCTAACAGAGCCAAGAACTACAGGATTAACAATTTCAAGATGAGAAGGGTTTGATCCAAGCGCAAGATGCACTTGACCGCCACTTGTAAGAATATTCGAAGAAAACCCTAGATGATATTTTACATCTCCTGTACGCGCATCATCTTCTTCAAAGTCCTCATCAAACTCCATGAAAAGCTCACTGGGTTTTTTCCCCATAACATTGATAAGAACATTTAACCTTCCTCTATGTGACATCCCAAGAACTATTTCTTTAACACCTTTTGATCCAAAATCTTCGATTAAAGTATCCAGAAGTGGAATTAAGGATTCACCTCCTTCAAGGCCAAATCTCTTTGCTCCTGGATATTTTGATGCTAAAAACTTTTCCAATCCCTCAGAGTCAACAATTCTTTTTAATATATGTTCTTTCTCTTGATCTGAAAAATTATATGGATTTTCTTTGCCTTCAATTTTTCTATAGAACCAAGTTCTCACTTCACTATCCATTATGTGCATAAACTCATACCCGATGCTTTCGGTATAAGTCTTTTTGAGAGAGGAAATTATTTCCGAAAGCTTTAAAGATTCACCCATCATAAAGTTTCTCAAAGCAAAAGTTTTATTTAGATCCTTCTCAGATAAATTTTGAAAAGATAGATTTAAATTTGGAACAGCTTTTGCTGCTTGAAACTTTAATGGATTGGTTTTTGCTACTTCATGACCCCTTCTTCTGTAGGCATCAACAAGATTCATAACATCAGAAGCACCTGAAGTATCATTTAGGTTGCTCTCATGCTTTGGTTGGTTTTTTGATTTTCTAAAAAACTCTTTTAATTCAGAATGTGTTTTGTCTACTTCACTGTTTTGAATAGAATCAAAAAATTCTCTCCATTCGTATGTTACTTTTGAAGCGTCTTCAAGATATTCTTCATACAAGGTATCCAAATATTCTGAGCTCCCCCCGTATTTAAAACTCTCGTTTAATCTCTCCTCTAACGACTTAGACACTATCCTATTTTACGTAACTCCTTCTTAATTTCATTAATTGCTTTTGAGGGATTAAGGCCTTTAGGGCAAACAGAGGTACAATTCATTATTCCATGGCATCTATAGACGCTAAAAGCATCATTAAGCTCTTTAAGCCTTTTAATCTTTTGTTTATCTCTAGTATCTGCAATAAACCTATAAGCCTGTAATAAAGCAGCAGGACCTACAAATTTCTCGGGATTCCACCAAAATGAGGGACAACTTGTTGAACAGCAAGCACAGAGAACACACTCATATAAGCCGTCAAGTCTTTGTCTTTCTTCTGGGGACTGGTATCTTTCATGTCCTGTGTCGATATTTTCACTATTATCTAAAAATGGCTTAATTTTCTCATACTGCTCATAAAACGGTTTCATATCAACAATTAAGTCTTTTATTACTGGCAATCCTGGAAGCGGTCTTATTTCTAATCTTCCTGAATTTGCATAGTTAGCAACTGAACTTATGCATGCCAACCCATTTTGACCATTCATATTTACTCCATCAGAACCACAAACCCCTTGCGAACAGGATCTTCTGAAGGTAATTGTTGGATCAATTTCCTGAGCAGCCCTTATAGCGTCAATTACCATCATGCCTTTATCGTTATCAAAAGGTATCTTATAGTCTGCCATGTATGGTTTGGCGTCTTTCTCAGGATCATATCTGTAAAGACTAAGAATTAGGTTCTTCATTTTAGTAAACCCTTGCTTTGGGTTTAAAAGCATCAACACTTATTGGTTTAAGGTTTACATCTCTCTTTGAAACTTTATTGCCATTTTTTTGATAAAGAGAGTGACATAGCCAATTATTATCATCTCTGTTGGGGAAATCTTCTCTAGCATGTGCTCCCCTGCTTTCTTTCCTCTCAAGAGCAGAGTAGGCTGTAGCATTAGCAGTTTCAAGCAAATTTAAAAATTCTAAAATCTCAACTCTCTCTGAATTAAATTGATTAGATTTGTCCCTAAGATGAATATCTTTTGAAAGTCTATTTATGTCTTGTAATTTATTTATACCTTCTTGCATTAATTTTTCATTTCTGTAAACACCAAAATAGGTTTGCATTACGTTTTGCATTTTCTTTCTTAAATCAAATACATTTTCGCCTTTCTTGCTTTCTAGAAGTCTATTTAAAATTTCAACAGAGTTTTCGACACTATCTCGGTCAAGAACTGATTCTTCATTCTTCGAAATTGATTCATTAATATGCCTTCCAGCTGCCCTTCCAAAGACTACTAAATCAAGAAGAGAGTTTCCGCCTAACCTATTAGCTCCATGCACTGAAACATTTGCTGCCTCTCCAATTGAATAAAGCCCCCCAACAACAATGTCTTTTCCATGATCATCTTTTTTTAAAACTTGGCCGTTAACATTAGTGGGTATTCCCCCCATCATGTAGTGACATGTTGGCACTACCGGTATTGGCTCCTTTATAGGATCAACATTTGCAAAAGTCATTGATATTTCCCTTATTTCTGGAAGTTTCTGCTTGATTGCGTCTGCGCCAAGATGATCTATCTTTAGCAATACATGATCTTTTTTTTCTCCACACCCTCTTCCGGCTAAAATTTCTTGAACAATACATCTTGAAACTACGTCTCTAGAGGCAAGATCCTTAGCCTTTGGTGCATATTTAGGCATAAACCTATCTCCTTCAGAATTAATTAAGTAGCCACCTTCACCCCTACAGCCCTCAGTCATTAAAGAGCCATTTCCATATAACCCTGTAGGGTGAAATTGCCACATTTCCATGTCTTGTAATGGTAATTCGCTCCTTGAAACCATACCCAAACCATCACCTGTACATATCAAAGATGTAGTATTTTGTTCATAAACTTGTCCAGCACCACCTGTCGCGAGGACGACTGCATTTGCTTTCAATATAGAAACTTCACCCGTCTCCATATCAAAACAACTAACACCATTCACATTCCCCTTAGCATCTTTTACTAAATCTACTGCAAACCATTCATTTAAAAATTTTGTGCCTTCTTTCAAGTTAGCTTGGTAAAGAGTATGCAAAAGGGCATGTCCTGTTCTATCGGCGGCTGCACATGTTCGTGCTGCTTGCCCTCCTTCACCAAATTCTTTAGATTGGCCTCCAAAAGGTCTTTGATAAATTCGCCCATTCTCGAATCTTGAAAAGGGCAAGCCTAAATGTTCTAATTCAAAAACTGCTTCAGGGCCCTCGGAGCACATGTACTCGATAGCATTTTGATCTCCAATATAGTCTGATCCTTTTATAGTGTCGAACATGTGCCATCTCCAATCATCGTTGGGGTCAGCACTTGCAATAGCACAAGTTATACCACCTTGGGCAGCAACAGTGTGAGAACGAGTAGGAAAAACTTTTGAAACAACAGCCACATTAAGGCCAGTCTTTGAAATTTCTAAAGATGCTCTAAGCCCTGATCCACCACCTCCGATAATAAGAACATCAAAATCTTTTTGTGTTAACTCTATCTTCCCTATTTTCATGTCACCCTTTAAAAACATACTCAAAAACTACTATATAACTAATAACTAAAATTACTAATGCAATAAAGAATCTATAAAGAAATCTAAAAAATGATGCCAAATTCCCAAGCTCATGCGAAATAAACCCAAGTGTTCTTTCTGAAAAATAATCATCCTCTATTGCTTTTAAACCCTGAACGGCATGGATAAACATTGAAAATACAAAAAAAACGGTAAAAATTTTCATATTTAAGCTATTAATATCTGTGAGCCATAATGCTGCATAAGTCTCATAAGATTTTACGTAGTAACTAAAAAGCAGGAAAGCCAAATAAGCAAGAATTATTAAAGAGCTTATTCGCTGCAAATACCATAGTCCTGTACCCACTTACCAAACCTCCATAAATAAAGTAGCTGAGGTAGCAACAGTCAAAATAAAGGCTATAATTGCCGAATTCTTAGCCTCAGGAAGTTCATGTCCATAATTTGTGAAATCAATTAAAAGATGCCTTAAACCAGAAAATAAGTGGTAAGTTACCGAAAGAATTGAAATTGAAATTAAAAGTTTAATCTCAAACGTAAACATTTCAAAAGCCCAGGTCTCTTGTTCAGTAATCAAAGCACTAGTGAGAAATAAGAAGACAAATGTTGGAATTGCAATAAAGAAATTTGCAATACCAGCTAATCGGTGTGTTATAGACGAAAGAGCCGTTACAGGCAATCTTATTAATAACAAATTGATAAAGGTAGGACGCCGATTCATTTATGCGCATATTATAAAGAAGTTGGCTTAATTATTCTTCAGTTTTGAGTTAATTGTAGGGGTTTTTGGAGCTCACAAGCTTAAGCTTTGTCTGAATTCCTGGGGGACAAATTTCTGAAGTAAATCTATTCTCTAAAAACCGCAGATAAGATTTATCAAGTTTATCTAATGAGTTTCCATGAATAATTATGATGTGTGGATTTTTTCCACCCTGATGTACATAACGGATCTTTGGCTTAAATTTTCCTCTGAATGGAATTGATTTTTTTTGTAGACTCTTTTTCAAAATCTGATTTAATTTGTTTGTAGAAAAATTTAATGAAATTTTTCTCTCTAAGGATTCTATAAATTTCATAACTTTAGAGAGCCCAGTTTTATTTTTAGCAGAAAAGAAAAAATAAGGAATTTTTTTAACCAAAGGCTCATTATCAATTATTTGCTTTATTTCTTTTGCTTTCTCCTTATTAATTAAGTCAGATTTGTTAATGCCTATTAGAAGTGCTTTACCTACGCTTTTTGCCTGACTTATAAGGGTCATATCTTGATCTTTCATAAAACTTGCAGGATCCAGTAGCAATAAACATATATCCGCTCTTTGAAGAGATTGCAGGGATTTAATAACAGAAATTTTTTCCTCTTTTTCAGAGGTTTTATTTTTTTTTCTTACACCTGCAGTATCGATGAAACAATACGTCTTTTTCTTCCACGTAATTTGTACATCAGTAGAATCAATGGTTGTTCCTGATATATCTGAAACAATTAATCTATTCTGATCAAGTAAGCTATTTATAGTTGAAGATTTGCCGACATTTGGTTTACCTAAAACACAAACATTTATCAAATCTCCACTTACAGATTCGATTGAGCCTGCAAAGCTAGACAAATATTTATTGAGTAGATCAAAATTTATATTATGTTCCGCGCTAACTGCTAGGGATTCTTTAAACCCTAGTTCGTTAAATGTAGATATATTGCCTTTATCTTTAACGTCAATTTTATTGATAATTAGCTTAATTAGCTTACCTGATTTTCTTAGCATTAAAGCAAGGTCTTTATCGTATGGAGTTAAGCCAGTTTTGCTATCCACAACAAAAAGAATGAGATCAGATGAATTCAAAGCTTCATGTGCTTGCACAAGAATCAAATCTTCAAAATTATTTTTTTCTGAGGAGAAGAATCCACCGGTATCTACTAAATCAAGTTTTTTATTATTGAAGGATATTTCAGAAATTTTTCTATCCCTTGTTAATCCCTCAAGCTCCGAAACAATAGCTGTATTTTTTCCAACCAGTCTGTTGAAAATAGTTGATTTACCGACATTTGTTCTGCCAATTAAACTGACTACTTTTTTCATTAATCAATCTCGAATGCCTTTAATCGGCCTTGGAAATCAAGCACGAAAATTTTCCTTGAACTTAAGCTTAATTGTTTGATATGTCCCATTCTGGCATTTTCTATACCTAAAATTTTGCCATCTTCAGCGTCAATTTTATGAATAAAACCATCAATATCTCCAAAAAAAAGCTCACCACTATCCTCAACAAGATTAGAAATCCTTCTAAATTTAAAATCATCAAGCTGCCACAAGATGTTACCGTTCACTGCGTCGAACGCGACAATTTCATCTTCATTTGTTGTGCCAATAATTTTTTCTCTATACAAAACTATTGGTTTTGAAGTTGAAAAATCAATTGAAAAATCTTTCTCACCAGTTCTTATTTGAAATTTTGATATAGATCCATTGTAATTTGCTGCATAGACTGATTCACCAAAAGCTACTGCAGAACTATCTGAATCCATAAGCTTTTCAAGTTCTGTTGTTCCTTTCAAAAAAGAAATAGGTTTTTCCCAAATTTGTATACCATCATTTGCTCTTATAGCTGCGAGCCTACCATTTGAAAAAGTTGCAAAAATTATTCCTTCATAGAAAAAAGGTTCAGCTGTTCCTCTTATTGAAAGCAAAGGTGCCTGGGCTGATTTCGACCAAATTGTTTCGCCTGATCGAAAATTAAGTGCGTATAACTTATCTGAGGTTGTTTGTACAAAGATAGACCTTGGAGTAATAAGAGATTTTGTAATTACCAAGTCATTTAACGATTTTTTCCACCTTAAATATCCACTTTCTAAATCATGAACATAAAAATTTCCTTTTCTGTCACTGTAGGTAAAAGTGTTGTATCCAACAGCCAACCCTAAAGAAGTATCGCTTACTTCAAGTAAAAATTCCTGCTCAACAGCACCATTTTCTGAATTTAAAATCTCTAAGACACCATTGACTGTTCTATAAACTTTTCCACCAGCTGTAACAAAGTTATTTATAATAAGATCTTTGCCTCTAATATTATCGAGGCTGACATATGACCTTGCTTTTGATTTGCTCCACAAGTCCTCTGCAAAATTATCATAATTTTTATTAAGCTTTGTTGGCTCTTTTGGATTGTCTTCAATAAAACCAAGGGTCTGACAAGCAGAAAGTATTATTGTAATTATTGACATTAAAAAAAAATTTTTCATAACTTTTTCAGTTTCAAAATATTTTTGTTGGCTTCATCTTCTGCAAGATTTATAGCCTTATCATAAAATTCGTTTGCAACAACACTCTCATTAAAATGGCTATAAAAATCCCCTGCCACCTCAAAAAAAACAACTGATTCATTATCACTTTCTTTTATCATTAACGACCCTGTTTCAAAATCTTCAAGTTGTATTAATACTCTCAAGTAATTAGAAAGATACTGGTCGAGAAGAATAAGCTTGGTGCTCTCGTCAGTATTGCTGCTTTTGAGTGAATTTATTATCTCTCTATAAAGTCGTGAAGCTTCTATATAATTCTCCTGATCGAGAGCCTTTTTTGCAACAATTGATTTTGAAAGCAGAGAGTATCCAAAATTACGAAATTCCCAGTTCTCACTCTCTTCAATTTGACTAATCGAAGCATCAGAAGATATCAATTCCCCCAATTTGATAAATTGGAAAAAGTCTTGCTCCTTACTCCTCTCAGAGAAGTAATTTGCAATATTAAAAATTAAAATTACAGCAAACAAAATGCCTAGAATTGACAAAAAATATTTATTTTGTAGAAACCTTAAAAGTTGGTCAATCATTAAAAATCCCCGCTAGATTATTTTCTTCAATCAAGAAATCAGCATTACTGTTGTTTAAGTCTTTTACTTTAAATCTTTTACTCTTTATCTCTTCTTGGCCGATTATCATAACAAATTTAAACCCCAAAGAACTTGCTTTCTTTAATTGTTTACTAACATTTGCCTCCCCGAGATAATTTTCAATAACAACATCTGGTCGTATCTCTCTTAAAATTGATCCAATTTTTTGTCCATACACCTTGCTCTCTGAATTTAAACTACCGATAAACAAAAACTTATCATTGTGAGAAGGATTCACAAGTTCAGCAAGTCTATCAACTCCAAGAGCAAAGCCAACTGCTGGAAGCTTTTTGCCACCCAAATCCATGAGTAGTGTATCGTATCTACCTCCACCAATGAGGGCATTCTGCGTTCCTAGTTTGTCTGTTATAAATTCAAATACCGTGCCTGTATAATAATCCAGGCCCCTAACTAGATCCTGGTTGATTGTATACCCAATACCAAGAGCCTCAAGACCATTTATAACAGATTTAAATTTTTCTTCCTGATTGCTATCTAAAAAATCTGATAGTTTTTTTGTTTTAGAGAAAATTGCCTTTATATTATCGTCTTTTGAGTCTAAGCCTCTTAGTGGGTTTCTTTGGAGTCTTTGATAAAATTCTTCAGCAATTTTTGTCTTATTTTTTTTCAGGAAATCCCTTAAGTATTCTCTATACGCAGAAAGTGTTTGTACATCTCCAACATAGTTTATTTCTAACTTAAATTTCACGTTAAGATCTTTTAAAATTTTTACTCCTACCTGGATAACTTCTAAATCAGCATGATAGCTTTCGGCAGCAATCAGCTCAACACCAGCCTGATTGAATTGTCTTTTTCTTCCTTTTTGTGGTCTCTCATATCTGAACATTGGGCCAATGTAGAAAAGTTTTTTAATCTCACTGTCATCAAGACCGTTCGTTAAAAGAGCTCTAGCAAGTCCTACGGTTCCCTCTGGTCTTAGGCACAAAGTTGCTCCTTTTTTATCTTGGAACTCGTACATTTGTTTTTGAACAATATCTGATGTTTCACCCACTGATCTTGTAAATATATCTTTATCTTCTAAAAGTGGTGTTCTAAATTCTTGGAAATTATATTCATGAAAAGTCTTTCTACAGACTTCTTCAACAAAAGAAATCTTTTGAAGAGCTCTTCCAAAAATATCAGGCATTCCCCTTATAGTTTTTAACTTTCTCATTTGGTTAATATTGTATTACTTTTCTGTTTAGCTATTTTTAAAACTTCTTTAGTCAAGCATTCTTCCAATCTTGATGTTTCTACCTTATATGCAGGTTTCCCGTTTATGTATAACAAATGTTTTGGTGATGCACCTGTTACTCCAACGTCAGCAACTTTTGATTCACCTGGACCATTAACATAACAACCTATAACTGCTAAAGTTACCTCTTCCTTTATATCTGAAAGTTTTTTCTCTAATTTATTTACAGTATTTATAACCTGGAAGTTTTGTCTTGAACATGATGGGCATGCAATAATTTTCACCCCTCTTGAGCGGATATTAAGCGCCTTAAGCATTTCCCAGCCCACCTTTATCTCGTCTATAGGATCTGAGGCCAATGAGATCCTGAGAGTATCCCCTATGCCTTCCATAAGCAACATACCTAGACCTATAGAAGACCTTACTGTTCCAGATTTTAAAGATCCTGATTCTGTTATCCCTAAATGCAAAGGCTGAACTATTTGGTTTGAAATCTTTCTATAACTCTCAACTGCCATAAAAATATCTGATGACTTTATACTTAATTTAAAATTGTCAAAGTTATTTTTATCTAAAATATCAACATGTCTCAATGCTGACTCGACTAATGCATCTGAGTTTGGCTCTCCATATTTTTGTTGTAAATCTTTTTCCAAAGACCCAGCATTAACACCGATTCGAATGGGAATTTTTTTGTCTTTTGCTGAAAAAATAACTTCCTTAATTTTTTGCTCAGACCCTATATTCCCAGGGTTTATCCTGACACAATCTGCGCCATTCTCTATAACTTTAAGTGCTATTTTATGGTCAAAATGGATGTCAGCAACTAAAGGTAAATTTACGTTTTGTTTAATCTTTTGAAAAGCCACTGCCGAGGCCATATCCGGCACTGATACCCTTACAATGTCTGCGCCTGCGTCTTCAAGAGCATTTATTTGTGTTGTTGTGGCGTTTATATCTTGGGTATGAGTATTCGTCATGGATTGAATTGTGATGGGCGCATCTCCTCCTATAGGCACATCACCAACCCAAATCTTTTTTGTTTTTTTACGTACTATTGCTTTTTCTTTCAAGAGTCAGATTTTAAGAAAAAATTTCACTTTTATCGAAAAAATATTCAATCTCTCTTGCAGCACTTTCTAAAGAGTCAGATCCATGAACTGCATTAGCATCAATTGATTTTGCAAAATCTGACCTAATGGTACCTTCTGCAGCCGTCTGAGGGTCAGTATCACCCATTAACTGTCTATTCAATCTAACTGCACTTTCTCCCTCAAGCACTTGAACAACAACTGGGTTTGAGGTCATAAACTTTATAAGGTCTGCAAAAAAAGCTCTTTCATTGTGTTCTTTATAAAAACCCTTAGCTACATCTTTATTAAGATGAAGCATTTTCAGTCCAACTACTTTCAAGCCAGCATCTTCAAACCTTTGTATTATTTTACCAATTACATTCTTTGAAACAGCGTCTGGTTTAATGATCGATAATGTTCTCTCCATTTTTTAATCCTTTTCGTTAATCCAATGACTTTGTATTGATTCGAGTATTCTTTCATTACATTTGTCTGGATCATCATCAAAAGCATCTAGTTCTATAACTAATTGTCTCAGATCTACAAAACTTACCCATTGAGGATCTTTTTCTGGAAATTTTTCAACTAGCTCCAGAGATATATCCAAAGTATCAAGCCATTTAAGCATTTTATGTTAACTCAGAAACCTGATTAATAGTATATTTGGGAATCCTTATTACAGTAAGTTCTTTTTTTGGAAAAACTTGGCAACTTAAACGTGAATTAGGTTCTAATCCCCAAGCCTTATCAAGCAGATCTTCTTCATCTTCAGATGCAACATCTAGATCTTGAAAGCCTTCATCTATAATTACATGACAAGTCGTACATGCGCATGACATTTCGCAGGCATGCTCTATTTTGAGACCCATTCTTAGACAAGCATCAAGGATTGTTTCGTTGTCTTTTACCTCGAATTCAATGCCTTCAGGACAAATGGTCTCATGAGGTAATATTTTTATTTTTTTTTTAAGCCATTTGTTGTCGATGTTTCGGGATTAGGTTCTACAGTAAAACTTTCCCCACAACCACAAACTGCACTTACGTTCGGATTAATGAATCTTACCCCTTGATTTAGACCCTCAATAGCGTAGTCAACCTGGCTTCCTTTCAGAATCTCAACAGAATCCGGTGGAATCAAGAAATTTAGTTCATCTACAGTAATAGTGACATCTGACTTATTTGGTTTGTTAACAAAATCAAAAAAATATGAATATCCATTGCAACCCATCTTCTTAACGCCAAGTTTTATTTTATTTTCTTTTCCTTGCAAGGACACTTTATGCTTAAAGTGAGCAAGAGCTTTAGTTGTAAAGTTGAGAATTTGAGGTCTATGCTTTTTTGGATTCATAATCTGCAATAGCTTTCTTAATACTATCTTCAGCCAAAACACTACAATGAATTTTTATTGCTGGCAACTCAAGTATTTCGGCAATATCACGATCTTTAATTTTTTTTGCCTCTTTGAGAGTCTTCCCAACTAACATCTCTATCATTTGCTGACTTGAAGCAATTGCAGAGCCACATCCATAGGTTTTGAACTTACAATTCGAGATTTTGTTATTCTTATCTACTTCAATCTGCAGACGCATTACATCCCCACAAGCTGGCGCTCCAACCATTCCAGTGCCGACATTTTTAGCTTTTGGATCAAGTCGACCAACATGGAATGCTGATGGATTATTGAGTGTATTTTCAAATTTTTCGATAACTTTCTTTGAATACGCCATGATTATTAATGGGGGGCCCACTCCACTTTTTCAAGATCTACACCGTCCAAAAACATGTCCCAGAGGGGCGATAATTCACGTAACTGTGCAACAACTCTTTTAGTTGTTTTTGCAACTTCTTTTACTTCTTCTTCTGTTGTGAACCTTCCGAATGAAAATCTAATTGAACTATGAGCAAGTTCGTCAGCTCTTCCAAGGGCTCTCAATACGTACGATGGCTCGAGACTTGCAGAAGTACAAGCTGAACCTGATGATACCGCAACATCTTTCAAACCCATTATCAACGACTCTCCCTCAATATACGCAAAACTAATATTAATGATATTTGGAACTTTGTTTTTCATGTCCCCATTTAAGTAGATTTCGTCAATTTCAGAAACTTCATTCCAAAATAATCTAGAAAGATTTGTTATTTTTTTGTTGTCTTCTTGCATCTCATGTTTTGCTAATTCAAAGGCCTCTCCCATTCCAACAATTTGATGTGTAGGCAATGTACCTGCTCTAAATCCTCTTTCCTGTCCGCCGCCATGTATTAGGGCTTCAAGACGTATTCTTGGTTTTCTGCAAACGTACAACGCACCTACCCCCTTGGGGCCATAAGTTTTATGCGCAGAAAATGACATCAAATCTACATTTAGATTGGCTAAATCAATATCGAGTTTTCCAGTGCTTTGTGCTGCATCAACGTGAAAAATTATGCCTTTTTTCCTTGTATAAGCTCCTATTTTTTCAATGTCATTTACTGAGCCCAGTTCATTGTTGATATGCATCAGTGAAATAAGAATAGTGTCATTTCGAATGTATTTCTTAAGCATTTCAAGGGAAACAACTCCTGTTTCATCAGGGTCAATGTAGGTTACTTCAAAACCCTCCCTTTCTAATTGTCTGCATGGATCTAAAACCGCTTTATGTTCAATTTTTGAAGTAATAATATGTTTGCCTTTTGATTCATAGAATTTAGCAGCACCTTTAATTGCTAAATTATCAGATTCAGTGGCACCTGAAGTCCAAACAATCTCTCTTGGATCAGCACCCACAAGAGCAGCAACCTGCATTCTTGCTTTTTCAACAGCTTCGTCTGCTTTCCAACCAAAAGAGTGTGATCGAGATCCAGGATTGCCAAAATGGCCATCAACTGACATAAATTCAATCATCCTTTTAGCAACTCTGGGATCTACAGGAGTTGTAGAAGCATAATCAAAATAAAATTGGTTTCCTTGCATAATTACTTGAATTATACCTAATCTATGATTTTAAAGAAAATTTTAAATGTCTATGCCCAATTTATGGGCAACAATTTGATATGATTCTACAACATCTCCAAGATCTTTTCTGAACCTATCCTTATCAAGACTTTCTCCAGTTGTCTTATCCCAAATCCTACATCCATCAGGTGTAAATTCATCCCCAAGCAATAACTTCTCCTCATATCTGCCATATTCCACTTTGTAGTCAACTAATATTAAATTGTTTTTATCAAAGAGTTCACTTAAATGAACATTGATTTCCTTTGTTTTTTGTTTCATGAAATTTATTTCATCATCTGTTCCCCAGCCAAATGCTGTGATGTGATTATCATTAATTAAAGGATCTCCTAAATCATCATTTTTTAGAAAGAACTCAAATAGCGGCTCATCAAATTTTATGCCTTGCTCCACACCAAGCCTCCTGCATAGAGAACCTGTTGCAATATTTCTGACAACACACTCGACAGGCAACATATCTAATTTTTTAACTATACTCTCTGTTTCAGACAGGTCGCGAATAAAATGAGTTTCAACTCCCCTCTCTTCTAGATAATTCATCACAAAAGCATTGAATTTATTATTTACTTCTCCTTTACCAAGCAGAGCCTCTTTTTTCTTTCCATCAAAAGCAGAGGTGTCATCACGGTAGACCATACGCAACTCGTCTGTGTTAGAAGTAGTGTAAAGAGACTTCGCTTTTCCCTTAGAAATGAGTTCACTTTTTTTTGTCATGATAGGTTTTCGTTAATTTCATCTACGATTTCATTAACGCTTACAGCGGTATCAGATACTTTTTTGAATTCAAGCAATGTATTTTCTCCAACTGTTGTAAATGTTAATTCATAATCAACATCAGCATTATTTTCTTCAGGTGACCCAAAAAAATTAAAAAATCTTGTTGTTGATGGATTATTTAGGCTTAATTGAATATATCTAAGCTCTCTATTTCTATCAATAACTCTAAAATCAGATTTCTCTACAGCTCTTGATATAGCTGACCATGCTCTTTCGTAACCTAGACGAAATTCAATTCCAATTTCCTTCCTCACATAAACAATTCTTGCTTTTTTATTTAAATTTAAGGACTGTGCAGCAATAGAATTTCCTTCATAACCTGGTAAATTTTCCGATATGTACCCTGCCACAGATTCAAAGAAAGAAATATCAAGGGAGTTGTTATTTTGATCTATTAGGTAAACTTCTGAACTGTTATTTTTTATTCCATGTTCCAGCCTAATATAAAAATTCTCTCCACTACTGAGATTTTGACTACTTATCATTCCCTCAGATGGAGATTCCTCTACCAAGGAAAATCCATTAGCGAGAAAGTCTTTTATTAAGGGCCAAGTTTTTGATGGCAAGGACTCTGCGTATATCCAATATATTTCTCCAAGTCTTCTGATTTCAACAGTTTCAGATCCCTGCGATGAAAAGATTTTTTTTGGCCTGGGCACCTCACCAGTTCTAATTAAAGCTTGGCTTTCCTCTGGAATAGGAAAATCGTTAGATATTTCAATTGCAGAATTATCATTTGGAAGTTCAAGTTTTTCCCCTTCCTTATCTAGTCTTTCATTTTGGTTTTCTCTTCCTTCAAACTCACATCTTCCCTCAGAGCATTCAACTGTTACTAATTGGTTTGTTGTTGAACACGAAGATATAAGCAATGAACAAATTACAATTGGCTTATAGAATTTCACAAAATCTATCATATAATTTAAAAGATGAATGATAAATCAAAAGCTCCAAATTTTACAGGACTTATAGATGAGGGTAAGTCAGTTTCTTTGAGCGATTTTAAGGGTAAGTTTCTTGTAATTTATTTTTATCCAAAAGATAAGACCTCCGGCTGCACAATAGAAAGCCAAAATTTTAGAGATTTAAAAGATGAGTTTATGAAACTAAATTGTAAAATCGTCGGCGTTTCAAGAGATTCATTGCGGTCTCATAAAAGTTTTATTGAAAAGGAATCATTAAACTTTAGTCTAATTTCTGATCCTGATGAAGATATGTGCAACGCGTACGAGGTTATGAAAGAAAAATCAATGTATGGAAAAACTTATATGGGTATTGAAAGAAGTACTTTCTTAATTGATCCTGATGGCATATTAATTAAGGAATGGAGGAAAGTTAAGGTCCCAGGGCACGCCGAAGAGGTTTTAAAATTTCTTTCTTCTATAAGTTAAGATTCAGAATATTTTAAATTATCAAGAAAAGATTTCACAAATGCTGCAAGAGGCACTGAAAAAAATACTCCCCATATTCCAAAAATTGCACCAAAGAAAAACACTGACAGTAAAACGACTACAGCAGGTATTTTAACAACCCCTGACATCAAAAAAGGTAAAAAGATATTACCATCCACGAACTGCAAAATGCTAAAACAAGCAATTATTACCAACACATAGGGATCAAATCCAAATTGAGCTAAAGAAACAACAAGGATTGGAATTGTCATAAATACTGGACCAAAGAAAGGTATAAGCTGACTCAATCCAACGCTTGTTCCTACAAGTAGTGGAGTATTGAGTCCAAGAATCCAAAACATAAGACTTCCCACAACGCTGACTACAAGAACTTCAATTAACTTTCCTCTAAAGTAATTCTGAAAATTATCGTTTGTTTCATTCCATACCCGCACAAGAAACTTCTTTTTTTTAGGTAGAAACTTCAAAAAACCAGATGACAACGTTTCAGTATCCCAGAGCCAGAAAAAAACGAATATTGGCACTAATATCATACCGATAACAAAACCTGCTGTTTGTTGTATCTGCGAGATACCAAAAGAAATTGTGTCTGAAAGCAGTGCTGTTACATCTGAAAAAATACTTTGTAAGTTATCTACTGATGCGACTGGAGCGTCTATTCCACTCAAGAAGCTCTCAAGCGGTTCAATTAAAAATTCAAAACTAGGAACATCAGATAGGTATCTCTGGGCTTCATTAAAAAATAATGGAACATATATAAGAAAAAATGCTGTCACCGTTCCTAAAATGATAAAAAATGTAATTATTACACCAATCTTTCTTGGTATGCCAATTTGTGTTAGATAGATAAGGACAGGACGAAATAGAAAGACCAAAACTATGCTAAGCAAGATTGGGGAAGCCAGGTCTCCCAAAATCCATAAAGCTGCAAGTGTGCCTAGAATCAAAAAACTAATAAATAATAATTGTTGGTTTTTAAAAATTGAATTAATTCTCATTTCGAATTGAATCTTTATACTTAATACTTATCAAATGATTATATGTTAATAAGATCACTAAAAAAAATTCTTTTTTATTACATCATTCTCTTGGCGCAAGAACTTTATACACAAGAAAGTAGTGTGGAGTTACCGCTCATTGGAGATAGGCTAAGTGGAGCAGTTTCTCAGACAGAAGAGGAAATCTTAGGAAGGCAATTTTTAAGAGATTTAAAAAGAGAGTCAAATATCCTTTACGACCCTATTGTACAGGAATGGTCAGAACTATTTGTCTACAAGATTGGAGAAGTAAGTAAAGTCAATAAGAAGAGCTATGAAATACTTCTAATTGAGGATAATTCTCTAAATGCTTTTGCTGCACCTGGAGGTATTATTGGTATAAATGCTGGCCTGTTTAAATATGCAGACAACGAAGCACAATTTGCAAGTGTTATTGCACATGAACTGGCGCATTTAAGCGAAAGACATTTTGCTAGGCAAATTCTTGAAAGCAGTGACAGGAGCAATGCCAACTTAGCAACTATCTTAGCTTCCATAGTGGTAGCGGTTGCAACTAGAAGCCCCGCGGCAGTAATAGGTGGACAAGGTTTAATAGCTACACAAACCTTAAGATTCTCCAGGCAGTATGAAACTGAAGCAGACAGAGAAGGATTTTTGACCTTAGCTAAATCAGGCTATGACACTAGAGAAATGTCTGGGATGTTCAAAAATATGCAAGAAATTAGAAGGCTTTCAGGGGATAATATACCTGAGTTCTTATTAACACACCCAATAACAACAAGAAGAATTACTGAATCTAGGGAAAGAGCCAGAAATGCCCCTAAAGAAGGCATAATTGATAGTTTAAATTACAAACTTATTAAGAGCAGGGTAAATTTCCTGATGACAGACAATCTTTCAATAAGAGCACTTGAGAATAATAATTACACAAAGGATGAAGAAATTTACTTTTCAGCTTTACTGGAAAAGAAAAAATTAAACTACACAAAATCTTTAGAGATACTTAAAGGACTTGAAAAAAAATATCCTGACAATCTTATTATCAAAACATCAATTGCAGAAATTTATACTGAATCGGGCAATGTGGGCAAAAGCAAAAAGTATACGCAAGATTTATTGGATATTTCTTTAGGGAACTATCCTCTTAGCTACAATCTTGCAAATGCATACATACTTGAAGAAGATTATATTGCAGCGGAGCAAATACTTGAGGATATAAAGTTCTACCGTCCTGTTGATATAAAGCTTCTTAAGGATTTAAGCGAAGTTCAGTTGAAAAGCAACAATTTATTAGGTTTTCATTTGACGAATAGCGAATATTTATTTTATTCAGGAAGATATGAAGAGGCTTTAAGAGACCTTCAACAAGCAAGAGCCCTGTCAACAAATAATTTTAAAATTAGAGAGATCATTACCGAGAGAATTCTGATCTTACAAAGTTATGTCCGAAATCAAAGAACTAGGTCTTAAGAAGTTTTAAGAAAATCAATAATCCTTTTGTAGACTACTTTTTTCTCGGTTTCATTTAAAATTTCGTGTCGCATTCCCTGAAAGTAGTTATGTTCTGAAGCATGTCCAGCTTCTAAAAGAATGTTATGAATCTTTTCGGATTGACTGCCTTTAGAGTTAACTGCATCCTCAGTGCCTGTCAAAAGTAAGAATTTATTATTTGTATCAAACATTTTAAAAGTTTCCTTTGTCCACAGATTTTTAAAGCCATCTTTAAGGTCCATCCAGAGTTTTACAGTATTAGGAAATCCGCACAGATCGTCTTCTACATATTCATCAACACTTTTATTGTTAGATGACAGCCAATCATGTGTTGTTCTATTCGGCTTAAAGTTACTATTAAAACGTTTTGTTGTGAATTCTTCCATTTGCTTACTAACCTCTCTTAATCCAAGCGTTTTTTGCTCTGGCCATAAAAATAAACTATTTAAAAATAATAGAAATCTACTAGTTAAGAAAGAAGCACTCAAAATACATTTCTCATAAATTACCCCTCTTTTTAAAAAAGATAGAAGTACTGCGGTACCCAAGCTATGTCCAAAAACGTAATGTTTTAACCCAAGATGCTCTCTCCGTATGTAAGCATTCATCTCACCAAATTGATCTACAACAGCAGCAAAACCCTCCTCAGAACCAAAATAACCTTTTTTCATTCCGTTAATAACATGTAATCCGTGTCCCAAATGATCATTGCAATATACAATTAGTCCTTGTTTATTAAGATACTCAGCAAAATCTCGGTAACGTTTATGATATTCACCAAGACCGTGAGAAATTTGTAAAGTTCCCCAAGGTTTCTCTACTTTATTCCAACAAGAACCCCTTAATGTTCCAATCGAGCTTTTGAAATTTAGCTCAATCATGCTTATTTTAGAATTTTGGCGAATACATCAAATTCTTCTCTATCAGGAACGAAAGTATTTACCACCTCATTTACATCTTCGTAGCCTAGTGAGATGCCACACCATAACACTTCATCGTCTCCATAATTTAAATGTTTTCTTAGAAGGTTTGGATATCCAGCCCATGCCTCCTGTAGGCAAGTTCCAAGACCCTTACCAACTGCAGCCAAACATAACGATTGAATGTAGTGACCTACATGTCCCCAACCATTGGGTCCTAATACCTTATTTACTGTAATAAATATTCCAACAGGTGCACCAAAAAATTGGTAGTTTTTCCTTGCTTGAGCAATTCTCCTTGGCATATCATCTCGCTCAATCCCTAGGGTGCCGTAGAGTCCAAAACCACATTCCGCTCTCCTCGCTTTGTACCAGTCTGGCATATTTTCTTTTGATGGATATACAACATACTCGCCTGATTCAGTTTCGCCAGCATCAAATTTTTTGCAAGCATCCTTGACCAAATTATCCTTCGCCTCGCCCATTAGTGCATAGACTTTCCAAGGCTGCGAATTCACACCAGAGGGTGATTGTTTTGCAATCTCAATAATCTCTTTAACTACTTTTTCTGGAACCTCTTTATCAAGGTACGCTCTAACAGAGTGCCTTTTTTTTATTGCATCTAAAACATTCACTTTCTATCCCTCATTAATTTTATTCTGTATATCTATTATACCACTCAGAAAGGTATCCATAAGTTCTAAACCAGTTGGTAGGCTTCCTTCTACCTGTACCGTGCCATTCACCATTCATTCTAACCAGGACAGTGTCAACTCCTGCCTCTTTTAGAGCAACGTACATTTCCTCAGTTTGAGGCATTGGTGTTCTTATATCTAAAACTCCTGTCATAAATAAAGTTGGGGTTTTGATGTATCCGGTTCTCATTATTGGTGATCTGTCTAGCCAATCCTTTGGGTCCTCCCAAAAGGGCACATCAAACCAATCAAATGTCCAAGCAGGTATATCTGTAGTACCGACCATTGATATCCAATTTGTTACTGGGCACAATGATGCTGCTGCAGCAAATCTGTCATCGTGACCAACTACCCATGCAGTCAAAACACCACCACCACTGCAACCTTGAACAAACATATTTCTCTCATCAACAATACCTAGATTTGTTACATAATCGACACCAGCCAGTAGGTCTGAAAGATCTCCAGGCCCAGGGTAATCGTTATCAATGACATTTGCAAAATCACTTCCATAGCCTGTGCTTCCTCTTGGATTAGTGAAAAGAATAATGTAACCATCACTCGCAAATTGATGCCATAAATAATTGAACTGTGGTCTATACATTGCATGAGGGCCTCCATGAATTATTAAAATTAAAGGGTATTTTTTACTATCATCAAACTCTGGAGGAAGAATATACCAACCCTGAACATCAGTTCCATCTGGAGCGCTATAGTTAATTTCAAAAGTCTCTCCAAGATTAAATTGGCCTAAAACAACTTCATTAAAATTGGATAGTTTTGAAATTTTTCCACTCGAAATAGTTGCGATTTCTGGAGGTCTTGATGCTGAAGCATAAGTTCCAAAAAGTTCAGAATCAAAAGCTGAAGAAAGATAAAACTGTTCATTGAAGCCCCTGATCACCTCTCTTAGTGACTTATTAACGATGTTTAAGATCTTTACCTTAGACGACCCTCTCTCATCAATTTGAAAAGCTAATTCATTCTTAGATAACCAAAATAAATTTTCTGGGGAGTCACTTAAATTTTCAGTATATCGCTCAACAAATCCGTCTTGATACAAGTAAACATCATAGGCAACCGAAGAAAAATCTTTGCTTGGGTATCCTGTAAATGCAATTGATTTGCCATCCAATGATAATTTTGGAGTTGAAAACACTCCTTCAGGTGATATTTTTTTTAGGTCCCCAGATTCTGTATTTAATGTAAAAACCGCAGATTGTTTCCAAGGAGTTTCAAGATCGTTAAGAGTGTTATTTCCTGTAAAAATTAAATTGCCATCAAAATCCCATTGAAGGTCTCCAGTAAAGTCTAAGCCCCAGTCTGATACTTTAGCAGCAGAGCCCCCACTTGTACTAACAATATACAAATGATTTTCCCCACTTTCCAGCTCTCCTTGTCCGTCATACCTCCAATGCAGCGTAGTTACAACTTTTGGATCATCTGTCCAGTTGTAGTCTTCACCTTTTTTTTCACCAGGCACTTCTACAACCCAATCATCTTCGTACTCATTAAATGAGCTAAAGGCAAAAAAATCGTCGTTTCTTGACCAAGCAAAATCTTTAATATCATAGTCAAAATTTGTAATTTTAGTCTCTGATCCTCCTTCAAGTTGTTTGACAAAAATTTGATTTACATCATTTTGGTCTTTTTTTAGGAAGGCAACTCTAGTGCCATCATAAGACCACTCGTAATTTGTGCCCTTACTAAAAAATCTTTTCCCCTCTCCGTTGACATCCATGATCCATATTTCAGATTCAAAGCTATCATTCTTTTTATCAATATATCTTTTTGAAAAAATAATGTAATCGCCAGAATTATTAATTTTTGGATTTGAAATAGATTGAATATCCCAATAATTTTCTGGAGCAAGACCTTTAGAAAATACTTGTGAAGTAAAAACTAAGAATAATAAAAATAACTTATGCATAAATTTCTCCCTAATCTGAGGTTAGTTTATTTAATTAATCTTTTAAAGTGACTTTGTAGTTATTTGGTGATGTATCTTTCTTGAAAGAGCATATTGAGTAAAAATTAACATGGGAATTAAAAAGAATAATGAAACTAAAGGTCCATGTATAAAAAGCAACGAATCAAGCTGTTCTTGTGTTGGTGTGGAATTTCCTGCAGGAAATTCAATAATCCAAAGGAGAAACATCGAAATAAATTTACCTACTCCAGACATGCACTTTGAGCAAAAAGAGGTTATTGAACTCACAGCTCCCTCTTGACGATATTTAGTATCTGAATAAACCTGGTCAATAATATCGGGAATCATTGATTCTCTTGTCATAAGCGAGATAAGAGAAAAAATTCCAGTCAAACTGATAATAACAAAGAAAAATATAACTAAATCTAACTGGTCATCATTGTTGAGGTAATTGAGTTTAAATAATAGAAATGGAAGTGAATGAGTGATGCTTAAAAGAATTAAACATAGAATTACTAATTTCTCCTTGTCTAAATGCTGAATAAGTCTTGGTGTTAGCTGCCAGCTAATAACCGTCGAAAAAAGATATGCGTAAATAAAGAACCTTATTTCTAATGGCGTAAGATCCCAAAAGGATGTAAATGTTAGAAAACTCAGGCTATTAGCTAAGCCCCACGAAGCCTGTATAAATAGTGAGCCTAACAAGAAAATTAGCAAGGACTTATTTTGAATAACAACACCAAGCTCACTTTTAATTTTTGAAAAATTTATGTAGTTTGCCCCTTTATTACTCCAACTATAAAGCTTTGGAATTAGAATCTTAGAACCAAAGAATGACAAAAATCCAAAAATGATCATTAAACCCGCCCCAAAGAGTCCAATGTACTTCCATTTATCTGGATCATCTTCGTAATAACCCAAAAACGTATAAACAACTAAGGAGTGAATAGCAGCAATAATCCACTGATAACCCTCTCTTGAGGACATAACTTTTGCATTGTTAAAATAACTTCTTCCTAATTCTGCAAATAAAGCCCTGTGGGGAATATCAAAGATACTGACAAAAAATCTTGTGAGGATTACTGAAGTGAGCAACCAAAAGAATAAACCTATTTGGTTTTGAGACCAATCCGGATTTGGAATAAAAATCATCATGTAAAAAAATGCTGATGGAATTATCGATAAGGACATAAATACATGCCTGCGGCCGAATTTTGATTTTATCCTATCTGACAAAATGCCTATGATGGGGTCAAAAAAAGCGTCAAAAATTAGGGCTATTAAAAGAGCAGTACCAGTTAATAAGGGATCTAGCCCTAAGAAAGTCAGGTAAAAAAACCCAAGAAAAAAGGCAAAAAAATCAGTTTTTATTGAATTTATACCGCCACCAAAGCCTAATGAAACCCGCTGTAACAGACTAAGATTCATACTTCTCAAAATATACATTAGTTCTTTGTAAAGCGTTTTCACGCAAATAATTCCAGAATAATTGATACTCCCAGACATGAAGATCTCCAAATCCTAAGATATCTTTTTTAAGGATCCTATCTACAGTTGGTCCTTTGGCTTCAAGCAAACCATCCTCTCTCAAACGGACACTGAAATCCTGGTTTTCTACAAAAGATATTGAATTCACAATAGTTCCAACCTGCTTCTCTTCATTAAAATGTAGGAGTACATTTTTTCCTGAAATTTTTGGAATTATAAAACTTTTTTTCTTGGCCTGAACCCAAATATTTTTTTGGTTCCATGATATGGGATTAATGCTTGATAAACTGTCCAATTCTTCAAGTAAATACCTATTATTTTTATATTTCCAATATTTTAATCTGGGCCTACCATTGCCAATAGTTGTTCTTGATGATCCCTTACCAACTGTCGCAAAGTGTACTATAGATCGAATCTGACTTGGTGCTTCACAAGGTTCAAGATTCACATAATCAAAAAAACTCTCTTCTAAAGGGTATCCAATCAAATATGCTGAGATTAGTTTCTCAGAGAAAAAATCTTGAAATTCCGGTTCTTGCAAAAGTCGCTGTGAGTGAAATGAACCTTGACTATGCGCTGCAAGAATTATTGGTTTTGAATCATTTAAGAACTTTATAAAATATCTAAATGACTCTTTAATATCAGAATATGCAACCTCAAAAGCCCTAATGCTATTTGTTGATTGATTGGATGCAATTGCTGCGTATGTTGCTTGGCGATAGAGTGGAGCAAATATATCACATGATTGATTGAAGGCAGAGGCTTGCGTTGCCAGCATTAAGTTTGTTCTCTCCTTTGCAGCACTTTTTAAAAAAACTCTTGAATTCCACTTCCTTAAAAAAAATCCTGTTGGATGGATGTAAAAACAATTAGCTCTTTTATTAATTCTTATTTTTTTTTCAGGCGAAAGTGATGCCTCATTTAAGGAAGAAGGGAGTGCAGCCCAATTTCTTATTTGTTCATAATCAGGTTTTTTAGGTACTTGATCTTCGATGAAATCAACATCTGGTGTAATGTTATCGAAAAAATCTTTCAACTACTCTCTCTAGTCTCCAAACACTTCTAGAACATATTCTTGTGAAGTAGTGTCAATCCCGTCGGTCACGTTTATTGTTACATTCCAAAGACCTACATGTTTCGATTTAACTTCACCATTTACAACCCCTGTAGAGTCAATGCTTATAAAGGATGTGTCTTGCTCTCCGTCTTCATCAAGAGCTACCAATGAGTAGCTCAAATCATCTCCATCATCATCAACCGCTACAACTCTATATGTATAATCTTCTCCAACATCAGCAAAATCAACTGGCTCTGATGTTATAGTAGGAGCATTGTTTGGCACCCCTCCACCTACTGGTTCCATCTCTAGACCCAATGTTGTTCCAGTATCAGAAGTCACTTCAAAGGGTGATGAAAGAGAATTTAGCTCGCCTGGGCCACACCAAGCATCATCTCCGTCAATATCAGAGCAAACCTGTAATACATAGTTACCTGGAGCTACATCAGAAATAATCACGTTACCAATACCACTAGAAATACTAGAAAAAGTTGTTTGAACAACTGTGGTTTCTTCATCCAGTAAATTTATTTTTAAAATTGGAATATCAACATTATAAGCAGCTCCAATGTTGTGGAAAATTACATCTACACCAACAGCAAGTAACTCGTAACCTGGAAAAGGCAAGTCTGCTCCTTCTTTCATTGGGAACTCAAATGTTATTGTTTCCTCAATCCATCCTGCATCATCATAATCATCTGGAATTTTAACCATATATTCTTGAGTTCCAACTTCTGAAACCTCAAGAAAGCTTGAATCGTAACTAAAGGTTATATCGTTAAAACTCTCACCCGCCTGCCCTCCAGGCGTTAGAACGAAATTTTCACTTGGTTTAGTCACAGGATCTAATTTTACTAATGAGGGACCAGTGTAATAAGGAAGATCATCAAAGTTTGTAAAATAACCATTTGAAAAAGCGTCTACAGATTTAATAGCTTTTTGCAGATCAATAATGCCATAACCTAAGTGGTCATCTCTACCTGGCATCACTTCAGTATCATAAGTTCTTTCTACTTTATTAACATCATTTGTCAACAGATTTGCCTTCAACATTTTTTCAACTTCATCATAAGTAAGAACTGATGGAAGTGACGTGTTATTCTCGAATGGTTTTGCTACATCCTCATAGTAATATTTAAGTAATCCTAAAAACCCTGCTCCATGAGGTGAGGCCATAGAAGTGCCCTGTGCACCTACTAAAGGGGTATCAGAATTGACATTTGCTTCTCTGCGTCCATATGCATATACAAGTTCATCTATGCCGTCGCTATTCCAATCAGAGTATTCTCCGCCGGGCGCTGCAAAGTCTACATATTGATTTGTTGAAGAATAACTCGACCTTCTATGAATTCCATTAGTTGCAGCTACTGAAAAAACTGTCGGACATGCCGCGGGAAAGCTTGTAGAATTTATACCCCCATTTCCTGAAGAGGAAGCAATTAGAACACCTGATTCAGAAATTTCTCTAAGCTTTTCGCATGAAGATGAGTTAGCACTACCTCCACCTCCATAACTCATATTCATTGAATGGAGTTTCTCTTGAAGATCTTCAACTTCAACTCCATTACTTTCTGCAGTTCTTTGTCGCCAACTAGTTTGAGAAACATTATCATCTCCATTTATATACAAATAGGCTTCATAAGTAGGGCCACATCCACTTTCATAGCATACTCTGACAGGAGATACTCTCGCACCAAACCCATTACCATGGTAACCATCATTAAGCATTGATATTGTGCTACCAACATGTGTGCCATGACTAAACGATCCTTGACCAAATTCAACGTCATATGCGAGAGAGTCTTCATCTACCATATCCCAACCTCTATTATCATCGAAAATAGAGTATGTGCCTGCCTGGTCTTGCACATCAGGGCTTCCAGAATCAAGAACAGCAACATTTACAGGCTTAAGCTCCTGACCAAGAACATTTAATCCTTCAGGAAGATTAACTATGTCAAAATTCCACCACTGATATTGATCATATAAAGGATCTCTGACGAACTCGTCTGCGTGCAATACCATTTTATAGTCAAGCTCAAAAACGTATTTTGGAAACTCTATTTTTAAAAGCTCAATTGCTTTTCTCCACTTGCCTATTTCGTAGGTACCTTTAAAACGCTCAAGCAAACTCGAATCAGAAGCTTCCTGAGTTGGTACGCCAACCATCGAAAAAATTGTTTCTGGATTCACCTCCACGACTCCAGCAGGTCGACTGCCAAGCGACTCTGTGATTATTTTCACATCTGAAGGAACCTCCATTGAATCAGGTTCTTTTCTTACAAAAATTTTCCCTATATTTAGATCAGAATTTGACTGATGCATTTTAGTAAGCATAGATTCTGTCACTGATGAAGCTGGAAGCTGTCTCAAGATATAACTTGAAGGGACTTCATTATATCCTCTGTAATGGTCGATAATGATGTAGAAAATCGTATTTGGTCCTGCAGGTATTTGAGCTGTTTCAACCCTTCCTAAACCTGCTCCGGAAGAAATTGTCTCAAGATCAGTATTTATAACATAAATATCCAGGTCAGGATTGTCGTCCGTATTATTGTTATCAGTATTATGTCCAATTATTTCAAGCTCTAACCCTATACTATCTTCTAGACCAATAACTTGGAAAAGTTCAATGTCATCATCATTTCCCATCCAGCCTAAAACAGTGGAGTAATCTTCAAGAAATTGTGCCCTATTAGTGAAATTATTAGAAATATTGATATATTCTGGATTGTTCACGTCTGAATCTAGAGCAAATGGTCCTTTTACTTCAATATCAGCTCCAATAGAAGAAGCAGC